>Ga0209692_10003744_pt1 | contig 14421 bp, 14 predicted proteins | sample tdDd472_FD_187129 | JGI IMG/M metagenome (GOLD analysis project Ga0209692, IMG submission 187129) | Marine sediment microbial communities from the Atlantic coast under amendment with organic carbon and nitrate - tdDd47.2 (SPAdes)... | ecosystem: Environmental > Aquatic > Marine > Coastal >...
TATTGTCTTGATTAATAACTCGTACAACACCATTAGCTGGAATTTGGAATGTTTTATCATGTGATCCATATTCTTCAGCTTTTTGAGCCATAAGACCAACGTTAGAAACACTTCCCATTGTTGTGGGATCGAAAGCTCCATTTTTCTTACAGAAATCAATTGTTTCTTGATAAATGCCAGCATATGAACGATCTGGGATAACGGCTAAAGTGTCTTTTAACTCTCCATCGGGCCCCCACATTTGTCCTGATGTACGAATGGCGGCTGGCATTGAAGCATCAATAATCACATCACTCGGAACATGAAGATTAGTGATCCCTTTATCTGAATTAACCATTGCTAATGCCGGACGCTTATCGTAACAAGCATTAATGGCTGCTTCAATTTCTTCTTTTTGAGTTAATGGTAATTTTTCAATTTTAGCATAAACATCGCCTAAACCGTTATTTGCCGAAATTCCCAACTCCTGAAATACTGATCCATATTTTTCAAATACTTCTTTGAAATATACTTCAACAACCTGACCAAAAATAATTGGATCAGAAACCTTCATCATAGTTGCCTTAAGGTGTACCGAAAGTAATACATCCTCTTCTTTTGCCTTATTTATAGCCTCTTCAAGAAAACTTCTAAGTGCTTCTTTACGCATTACTGAAGCATCAATTATTTCACCCTCTAATAAAGCAACTTTCTCTTTTAATACTGATACATCGCCATTGTCAGCGGTGAACTCAATCTTAACACCACCAGTTTTGGTAATTGTTGTTGATTGTTCATTTCCAAAGAAATCACCGTCTTTCATGCTGACAATATTCGATTTTGAATCTGCCGACCAAGCACCCATTGAATGAGGATTCTTCTTTGCATAATTCTTAACCGCTTTCGGTGCTCTTCTGTCTGAGTTACCTTCACGTAACACAGGATTTACAGCACTACCTTTAATCTTATCATATCTACCTTTAACTTCCTCTTCTTTTTCATTCTGAGGCTCTTCTGGATAATCCGGAAGTTGGTATCCTTTTTCCTGAAGTTCTTTAATAACTGCTTGTAGTTGTGGTATTGACGCACTAATATTTGGTAGTTTAATAATATTAGCGTCAGGTGTTTTAGCTAATTCTCCAAGTTCGGCTAAGGCATCTGAAATTTTCTGATCTTCAGTTAAATAATCAGGGAAATTAGCGATAATTCGACCTGAAAGCGAAATATCTCTTGTTTCAACGGAGATACCAGCTGATTTAGTGAAAGCTTCAACTATGGGTAATAAGGAATACGTAGCCAGTGCCGGTGCTTCGTCCGTTTTGGTGTAAATGATTTTAGGAGTTTGTGTTCTCATTTCAAATGTTTCTTATATGGATTCATGATTATACTAACATTTCTTACCAATTTGTGTTTACTAACCTATCAAATAAAAAATAGTTAATAGTGTTTTTTAGAATTGGCTCTACAAATCTACAGGATCTGCTAAACTACAAGCTGATTAATCTCATGAATTAGATAAATTTTTCCTTAATGCAATAACCATCAGACTAACAACATCTTGCAAGTAGCGCTTGGCAAAAATCTGCTTAATAACAGTTTTTGTTAAACTTTCTAAGTTTATTCTAAATCAAGATTAAACTCTTTCTTAAATAAAGCTAATACAGGATTCTTTTCACTCATTGCTTTATATTTATCAGCAACTGTAAAGGCTTTTTTGGGGCCACTATCTTCGCCAATAGCCACTTCAAAATTAAGTTGAATATTGGCATTCTTTAAATTTCGCCTTAGGTGCGATATAATATTTGATCGCTCCCTAACCAATTCATGTTCTTGAGTTTTATTTCTCAGCTTTATTAACAAAGTTGTACCTTCAAGTATATTTGGCTGGTGATTCTTGTATATGGTATGAATCCGAGGAAAAGCTTCATAACTACGCGTGAATTTACGCCATACTTCATCGAGTTTTTCCTGATTAAAACTTTCATTCCACGATAAATCAATTGGTTCTTCAACTACTTGCTTTACTTCTTTCTTTTGGGATGGAGCAGTTGGTTGCTGTACCTTTTGAGCTAAATTTTTAAGCGAAAATGACTTTAAACTACTATTAATACTTCCTTTTCCATTGCTTGTAACTGGAGGAATATTCGTAGTTGTCTTCTTTATTTGTCCTGTATTTTGTTGGGGAGATTTTGTTGATTTTGGCTTCGCTTGCACCTTACCAACCGTCATTATTGGGATTTCGTCAGACGGCTCTACTTTTTTTTTTGTGTAACAATACGAGCTAAACGTATCAATGCAAATTCAATATGCAATCGCTTATTTTTAGCTGCTCGATACTGTTGTTCGCTATCATTAATAATTTTTAGCGCTTCATACAGAAAATCAACAGAGCATTTACTTGCTTGTTCTGTGTATTTTTCTTTTGTGCTTTGTCCTACTTCCAGCAAACTAGCTGTTGCAGTATCACGACACATCAACAAATCACGCATATGACTATTTAAGCCAGCCATAAAATGCTGAGCATCGAATCCTTTCAAAAGAATTTCATTGAAGATGAGTAAGCTTTGCTTATAATCTTCTACTAAGAAAGCATCCGTTAGTTTAAAATAGTAATCGTAATCAAGAACATTTAAATTCTCAATTACTTGTTGATAGCTAATTTCTTTACCAGAAAAAGCTACGATCTGATCAAAGATCGATAAGGCATCACGCATAGCTCCGTCTGCCTTTTGGGCTACCACAGCTAATCCTTCCTCATCCACGTTAACTTGTTCGCTCTCTGCTACATATTTTAAATGGCCAACAGCATCACTAATGGTAATGCGGTTAAAATCAAAAATTTGACAGCGCGAAAGAATAGTAGGGAGAATCTTATGCTTCTCAGTTGTTGCCAAGATGAAAATGGCATGGCGCGGTGGCTCTTCTAAAGTTTTAAGAAAGGCATTAAAAGCCGCTTGGGATAACATGTGAACCTCGTCGATGATATACACCGAATATGAACCTAGTTGAGGCGGAACACGCACCTTATCAATCAAGCTACGAATATCATCTACCGAGTTGTTACTGGCAGCATCTAGTTCATGGATATTATATGAACGATTATCGTTGAATGATAAACAAGACTCACACTCATTACATGCTTCAAAGTCATCAGAAATATTAGAGCAGTTGATAGTTTTAGCAAAAATACGCGCGCAGGTAGTTTTGCCCACACCACGTGAACCGCAGAACAAATACGCATGTGCTAAATGGTTGCTTTTAATAGCGTTCTTTAGCGTTGTGGTAATGTTGCCCTGTCCTACTACCGATCTAAATGTCGCCGGTCTGTATTTTCTAGCTGAAACAATATATTCCATGTTGCTCTAAATATGCGATGACAAATATATAATTTCTGCCTGCCTTGAGCAATGGAGCAGCACAGAAGTTATTAACAACGGTATAAAAAAAATGGATACAATCTTTATTGCAGCTTGCTTATAAAGTTTGCATCTGTATAGAATACCATTTATTTGATGAGATGAGTGCACTTAATACCCCATGCTTTTTTAAATCTGTTTATGATTTATTATTTCTTACCGCTTCCTCTAAAATAATCTTCTTTTTCAGCAAAGAGTACATTAAAGGTTGTTAAGCTACCATATGCCCTGGTTATATATTGCTGAATATGGATTTTTTCTTCATCATTTAAAGAGGTAGATGAATTAATGTTTTGTTCTAATACACGCAGTCGATCACGTACCATTGTTATCTTTTTAAAGAACACATCCATCGGTATTTCTTTGGGTTGAAGAGAGTCGCCTCCTGGATGTAACACCACTTTACCTCCTAACCATTTATTGCCCAGTTCAACTTCTGCGGGTAATGATCCATATTCATCCAGTACAGAGGCCACAGCTTGCCTTAAATCGCGTGCCGTAACGGCTTCAATTCTTCCTTCATCGGGACTTTCAAGGATTGCAAGATTAGTACTCGTTTTAGGAATTTCCATTTTCCCACCATCTTCAAAGAAAACGGTATAAACTCCTAAATTAATTTTAGCAATGATTCCTTCACCATAACGTGGGTGTTCAACCCGGGTTCCGACTTTTATATCTATTGTATCCATTATAATGATTGTTTAACTTGCCAAAGTTGGCATGGTTTTTATTGACTAATTTAGCTAAACAATCTAAAAAGATAACAGGATGAAGAAAATTTTTATTGTAACCATAGCAATATTTGCTTTGGTGAGTTGTAAATCGACCCAAAGCGTTGGAAAAGGTGAGCAGTCATCACAAGAAAAAGTTTCGATAAAAGAGCAATTTATTGAAGATAATAAGTGGGAATTAATAAGTTTTAAGGGGCAATCACCCAAAGATGTTGGTTTTGTACGCACAATACCTGCACTTATTATAAATATGGCTGAAAACAAAATTGGTGGAAATGCAGGCTGTAACTCTTTTGGTGGTGCGGTAATGGTTGAAGGTAATACCATTAGCTTCGATAAGATATTTTCAACAAAAATGTACTGTGAAGGAGTGCCTGAGCATGAATTTTTCCAGATGCTTGAACAGCCATTGCAGTTTGAAATAGATAATAATGTTCTAAAACTTGAGCAAGAAGGAAAGATACTTTTAGAGTTTAAGAAAACCGCTAATGTAAAGTAGGAATGCATTTGGTGAAAAAATAAAGATCCGATCTTTAACTATGTTATACATACTAAAGGTCGGATCTTTTCTTTTTCTTATTTCAAAATTTATTTTGCTATTCCAAATAAGTCATAGTCTTCAGAGTCTGTTATTTCTACCTGATAAAATTCTCCTGGTATTAAAATTTTATTGTCTTCTTTATGAAGAAGAACTTCTTGATCAACTTCAGGTGAATCAAATTCTGTACGCCCAATAAAGTAGTCTCCCTCTTCCCTATCAATGATTACTTTGAATGTTTGGCCAACTTTCTCTGCATTTTGCTCTTTGGCAATACCATTTTGAATTTCCATAATGCGATCGGCACGCTCTTGCTTCACTTCATCTGGCACATCATCTTTGTATTTCTTAAAAGCATAAGTGTCATCCTCATGAGAATAAGGGAATACACCTAAACGCTCAAATCTAGCATCTTTTACGAATTGTTCCATCTCAGCAAAGTCTTGTTCTGTTTCGCCAGGATGGCCAGTAATAAATGTAGTACGAAGGTGAATACCAGGCACCTGCTTGCGCATTTCTTCAATTAAGCGGTAAGTCTGACTCTTACGAACATTACGTCGCATAAGCTCCAGCATATTATCACTAATGTGTTGCAAGGCAATATCAAGGTAATTACAAACCTTAGGATTATCGTTCATAACCTTTAATACATCTGTTGGAAAACCAGCTGGATAAGCATAGTGTAATCGAATCCATTCAATGCCATTAATTTTGGCTAATTCGTCTATCAGATGTGGTAATTTGTAATCTTTGTAAAGATCGTATCCATAGAAAGATAAATCCTGTGCAATTACCTGAAGTTCTTTTACTCCGGAATCACTTAAGCGTTTGGCTTCATCGATTAAATCCTCAATTTTTCGACTTTGATGTTTGCCTGTAATTAAAGGTATTGCGCAGTAGCTACAAGTACGGTTACAACCTTCAGATACCTTTAGGTACGCATAATGATTTGGCGTAGTTAATGAGCGCTCATTCATTAAATCACGACGGTAGGTAGCACCAACTTCTGATATTATTTCTTTCCAATTAAATTTTCCAAAGAACTTATCAACTTCCGGTAATTCCTTTTTTAATTGTCCCGGATAGCGCTCCGACAAACAGCCCATTACATAAAGCTGTTTGATATCTCCACGTTTTTTTGCTTCAACAAATTCTAAAATAGTATCAATGGACTCTTCCTTGGCATCACCAATAAAGCCACATGTATTAACGATTGCTACTTCACTATCTGGTACCTCAGGATCATGGGCTACTTTTATGCCATTGGCCTTAAACTGACGAATTAAAAACTCACTATCAACTAAGTTTTTTGAACACCCCATTGTCACAACATCCACTTTCTTTCCTTTAGCCCCTGCCATACTTTTAATTTAAGTACTGAAATATTTAAATTATTATCAAAAAAAGCTGTTCCAGATAAACAGCTCTAGTAATTCCTCTATTTGAATAGAGAATCAACAAATTCATTCCGGTTAAACACCTGTAAATCATCAACACCTTCACCTATACCAATGTATTTCACTGGAATACTAAACTGATCTGATACACCAATAACTACACCACCTTTAGCTGTTCCATCAAGTTTAGTAATGGCCAATGCTGAAACCTCTGTAGCTAAGGTAAACTGCTTAGCTTGTTCAAATGCATTCTGCCCAGTTGATCCGTCCAAAACTAAAAGTACCTCATTTGGAGAATTTGGTACAATTTTTTGCATCACGCGCTTTACCTTGGTTAACTCATTCATGAGATTAACCTTGTTGTGAAGACGACCGGCTGTATCAATTATTACAACATCAGCACCTTGGTTTTTAGCAGACTCTAATGTATCAAAAGCAACTGATGCCGGATCGGATCCCATTTTTTGCTTTATTATTGGCACATCAACTCTTTCGGCCCAAACAACCAACTGATCGATTGCTGCAGCACGGAAAGTATCAGCTGCTCCAAGAACTACTTTTTTACCAGCTTGTTTAAATTTGTTTGCCAATTTACCAATGGTAGTGGTCTTGCCCACGCCATTAACTCCAACAACCATAATAACATATGGGTAATCACTTTTTGGCAATTCAAACTGATTAACATCTTCCCTTTCATTTTCAGAAAGTAAGTCAGCTATTTCTTCACGTAATATATCATTTAGCTCTGATGTACTCAGGAATTTATCCTTCGAAACACGAGCTTCAATGCGTTCAATAATTTTTAGTGTGGTATCCACACCAACATCAGAAGTAATTAAAATCTCTTCCAAATCATCAAGAACAGAGTCGTCAACCTTTGTTTTTCCAACAACAGCACGCGTTAACTTCTTAAGTACACTTTCTTTTGTTTTGGCCAGTCCCTTATCAAGACTTTCTTTCTTAGCTTTAGTAAAGCTCCCGAATAACCCCATGAATAATAAATTTTGAGCGCTAAAGATATAAAATAGTTACTTAGTAATTAGTCAGTAAGTCGTAGATTTTATATACATGTGTTAACAATCACTTCCTATGACTTATTATACACAAAAAGCTTCCACATTAATGTGGAAGCTTTCGTGATATAAGGTATATTCAAAAATTACTTTTTGAAATATTCTTTTGTCATTTCGTTAGGCACAATCTCTTCACGGAACGTATAAGCCCCTGTTTTAGGAGATTTCACCATTTTAATCACTTTAGTGTGACCTTTACCTTCACCTTTTTGCAACGATGCTACTGCTTTCTTCGCCATGGTTAATCAGTTTTATTTGATTTCGCGGTGTAAAGTAACACGCTTCAAAATCGGATTATACTTCTTTAACTCCATGCGATCAGGAGTATTTTTTCTGTTCTTAACGGTAATATATCGGCTAGTTCCTGGCTGTCCGCTTTCTTTGTGCTCTGTGCACTCCAAAATAACCTGAACGCGATTACCTTTACTTTTTTTAGCCATTTCTTACTCCCTTATTAATAGTTAGCAATAAAACCTTTTTCCTTTGCTGCTTTCAAAGCTGCTAAAAGACCAACTTTGTTGATCATACGCAAACCAGCTGCAGATACTCTTATACTTACCCAACGGTCTTCTTCAGGTAAGAAAAATTTCTTTTTGAAAAGATTGATATCGAATCTTCTCTTGGTTCTTCTCTTAGAGTGAGAAACATTATTTCCCACCATGAATGATTTACCAGTTATTTGACATACTCTTGACATCGCTCAACAGTTTTTTTTTCGGATACATTTTTCAAACAGAGCGCAAAATACGGCATTTTTATCTAATTACGCAAATAGTTTGTCTTATAAATTAGGAGTTTTTTCATTTTTTTCGATTGTCAGCTCTACTAAATTCTTCTTTATGATGCTTATTGCTTTGATTAATACTTCAAGTGCGTTTGTTATGTATTTGTTGATTAGAATATTGTGCACTATTTATTTTACTTATTTATAATCTTTTTTAATAATAAAATAAGAGCCGTGTCAGATGAACGCTGAATATTTCGCAGTCTTATTTTTCCAAAGTTATAACGTTGACTATAAACCCCAAAATCACCGGCAATTGCAATCCAAACTGTCCCAACAGGTTTTTCATTAGTTCCGCCATCTGGACCTGCTATACCTGATGTAGCTATTGAATAATCAGAGTGCATAAGCTTTTTAGCACCAATTGCCATTTGTTCAACAACCTTTTGGCTAACAGCTCCATGTAACTCCAAAGCTTCAGTTTTAACGCCTAAGGTTTTTTCTTTAATAGTATTATCGTAAGCAATAACACCGCCTTTGAAATATACTGAACTTCCAGGTATGCTTGTAATTAAATGTCCGATATTTCCACCTGTACAGCTCTCTGCTACTGCAAGAGTCTTCTGAGTTTTACACAACACCTCCCCTAGCAGTTCTTGTGCAGATTTATCTTCTTCTCCAAAAATATGATCGCCAATAATCGTATATAAACTTTGAGTTAACTTTAGTATATTTTCCTCGGCTAATTTCTTATCATTTGTTTTGGCCGTTAAACGTAACCTTATCTTTCCAGGACTTGGCAAATAAGCCAAAGAAATATATTCTGGCATTGTTGACTCCCACTCTTCTAATTGCTCTGCTAAAACAGCTTCTGACACATTAAAAACCTGTATGGTTTTATGAATAATATGCCCTGTCGCGAATATACTTTTCAAACGAGGTATAATCTCATCACTCATTGCGGTTTTCATCTCAAAGGGAACACCGGGCATTGAAACAATAATTTTACCACAGTTTTCAAACCACATGATTGGAGCTGTACCTACCGGATTGTTGATGACATCACAGTTTTCGGGAACATATGCTTGCGCCTTATTGAGCTGGTTAATGCCCTTCACGCGTCCTTTTAAGAAGCTTACAACATTATTATATGCCGTTTCATTAAAAACAAGTTTTGCATTAAAAAAATCAGCTAATGTTTCCTTAGTAATATCATCTTTAGTTGGACCTAAACCACCGGTAAGCAATATTATTTCAGAGCGTAATAAAGCTTCATTTAAAGTGCTGATTATTGTTTCTTTTTTATCCTGGATAGAAGTTATCCGAGTAACATCAAATCCTGCATTATTAAGGTGCTGCCCCATCCAGGCAGAGTTGGTGTCAATAACCTGACCAATTAGTAGCTCATTACCTATCGTTATAATTTCTACATTCATCAGTATCTAAGTTTAGCTTAAAAGCGTATGGTTTACTTTATATTTTTTATTGCTTTAATCCGCTGTAATAAAGGAGGGTGTGAGTAATGAAAGAAGACATAAAATGGATGTGGTGTTAAGTTACTTAAGGCATTTGATGATATGGTTTTTAATCCACCAATTAAGGCATTACCTAACTCAAATTTGCAAGCATAAGCATCAGCTGCATATTCATTTTTTCTTGATAATATCGTCATAAAAATACCAGCAACAAAAGAAACTGGCGTATACAAAATACCAAAAGCTAAGATCCCTATATGAAAATTAGGTACATGTACTCCTAAGGCCTGCGACAGCAATGGTGAGCCAACAATTAGCCCAAATACAAACAAAATAACACCCATTTGTAATACTCCGGTTAATGTTCCCCATAAAGTGTGTTTAAGTTTGTAATGTCCAATTTCGTGCGCCAACACTGCAACAATTTCATCAGTCTGAAGATCGTTGATCAATGTATCATATAGTACAATTCGTTTTCTACTGCCTAGCCCACTAAAGAATGCATTAGCTTTAGTGCTTCGTTTTGAACCATCCATTACAAATACATTGTCCAATTTAAATCCTGCTTTAACGGAAAAAGCTTCAATGGCATCGCGCAACTCACCATTTTCTAACGGTGTTTGTTTATTGAATAAGGGTAATATTAACGATGTGCAGAACATGGTCATAAAAATTGCAAAGCCACTGATTACCATCCATGCATACAGCCAGAAGTAACTACCTGCTATATTGTATAGCCAAATAACAAGAGCCATAAGTGGGCCTCCAATAAGTACAGATAATAGCATTGACTTAATCATATCCAGTACAAAAATCTTTGGTGTGATTTTATTAAACCCGAAGCGTTCTTCAATGACAAATGTTCCATAAATACTAAATGGCAGACTAATTAGTGAAGATGCAATGCCAATAATGGCAAAAAACAATAGTGATTGTAAAGTTAGATTGCTTGTAAAATCAACAATCCAACTGTTTAAAATGGCAAAGCCCTCGTTAAATAATACAATCATTATCACTAGAAAGCTAACGACTTCACTTAGTAGGCCAAAGCTATAATTTGCTTTTTTATAGTTTTGTTGTTTTTTGTACTTCTCTTCATCGTAAATACCTTCTAATTCTGTTGGTATTGAAGTAACTACCTTGCGATTATTAAGGAAGTCTAACCATTGATCAAAGGTAAATTGGGCTGTTAAAATCCCTATTATAACGTAAAAAATATGTTCTGAATTCATGAAGTATAAATTTTGAGGGACAAATATACGATTCGTCAAGCATCAAATAATTTTTTTGAGATAAATAAAAGCTATGAATTAATCCATCTCTCAGATGCTTTATTGAATGCATGAGCAACCCCCTTTATTATGCGGTTATCATCAGCATATTTTTGGTTCATTTCAAACTCAATGCCTAGATATTTATTTTTCTCTCTATCTCTAAAATATCGCACATGTCCATCAGGCTTTCCTCTAAATGGATAATTAAAACGCGTGCGACAATCTGGCAGAATTGTACTCAATTCCTCCCTCCATATCTGAGCAAATTGTTTTTCAGCTATTCGTTCGGGATTATACAAAATACCAAAATCCGTTTGTCGAACTACACCATTAAGCACTGGTGTAAATGAATGAACTGATAAATGAAGAACGCAAGTATTATTGCTCCATAAAGTGGTTATTTCTTTCTCAAATGACTGTCTAAAGCTTTTATAATAGATCTCAAATATAAGCTCCTTTTCATTCTTAGGCAGGTGTTTCGTAAATTCAGAATAGAGAGATCTTCTATGTGGCGAACGGTTTATATCTATAATCAAACGTGATATCGTAGCATACTGTTTGTGAGCTATATAATTATTTTTTATAGAATTAAACAACTCAAGGGCACCAAGGTCATATCCACGATGAGAATTGAGTATTTCATGGGCATTTTTAAACAAATATAGATACTTGTATGGGATCGAATCACCGCCATGCTCGCAACTTATTACAATAGATTTATTATCCATTCCAATTGGTAGTGTTATGCTTTTTTAAGCTGTTTTATTAAGGCATCTCTATTAATAACCTTAATGCTTTTCCCCTTTGCCTCAATGATATTTTCGTTGTGGAGTTCGCGTAAAGCGCGTCCTAATGAAGGGCGGGTAACGCCAAACATATTAGCAATATCTTCCTGACTCTTTGGCAGAATTATTTCTCCATCAACAGGGCCTGATAACTGTAAAAGATAATGCGCAATTTTTCCACGTATGGTTTGAAAAGATAAAAAACGAATCTTATCTGTCAGAAATTGACTCTTACTTGATATTATATTCATGAAATTACTCAAAAATGAAGAGCTGAGCTGCATCAAGGCAATAACCGATTTCTTAGGCAAATGAAATATCTCTACAGCATTATTAGCAATAATATTCACCGGACAAGTATTGTTTTCACCAAATAAGAAAGCGATTGCTAATGGTTTTGGAGGTTCAATATCTTCAATTTTAATCGCCTTCCCCGAAAAATCCATCATCTCTCCTTTTACACTACCTTTTAGCATAATCATTAAAGATCGACATTCATCTCCACTTTGGGCTATCATATGGCCTTTTTCGTATTTCTTCACTTGGTGAGGTATCTTCTCCAGTAATTGATTTAGTTCCTCATAATCAATATCTTTAAACAAAGGGCATTTCGTAAGTAGTTGCATGATTAAGTAATTTTGTACCAAATTATAAAATATTTTCGTTTTTGTAACATTTGTTACAGCCCTGAAGTGTAAGTCACCATACATTTGCCATTATAAAAATGATAAAAGACAAGACGATGATAAGAGATATGATTAAAATAGACGAGGATAAATGCAACGGTTGTGGTGTTTGTGTTCCCTCGTGCCATGAAGGTGCTCTGCAAATAATTGATGGTAAAGCACGGCTAATTAGCGATCTGATGTGTGATGGATTGGGAGCTTGTCTTAATCATTGCCCACAAGATGCAATGACGATTGAAAAACGTGATGCGGAGCCTTATGATGAGATTAAGGTGATGGAGATAATGGTGGATAAAGGCATAAATACCGTAGTTGCTCATCTAAAGCATTTAAAAGATCATAACGAAACAACATTTCTTAAGCAGGCTGTTACTTGGCTTAAAGAAAATGAGGACCAATTAAAATTTAAAGTAGACGATGTAATTCGTCAAGTACATAAACCTAAAATATCTGTAATGCAACAAGGACATGCTGGAAGTGGTTGCCCTGGATCGGCAGCTCGTTCTATCGAAAGGCCAAGTGCTGTACCTGCAGCTTCAACAGGAAATGGTGATGCGCCATCAGAGTTAAGACAATGGCCAGTGCAAATGCATTTGGTCAATCCAATGGCTCCGTATTTTCGTGAATCAGATATGTTATTGGCTGCTGATTGTGTGGCCTTTGCAATGGGCAATTTCCATAGTAAATATCTAAATGGAAGAAGTCTGGGCATCGCATGTCCAAAGCTCGATAGTAATCAAGAGACTTACGTGCAGAAATTAGTACAGATGATTGATCAGGCTAAGATCAATACATTAACAGTTGCCATTATGCAAGTTCCATGTTGTGGTGGATTATTACAACAAGCTAAAATGGCCATTGAGCAAGCAACACGCAAGATACCATTAAAGTTGGCTGTTGTTTCTATTGAAGGTGAGATATTAAAAGAAGAATGGATTTAAATAATTGGGTTGGGTAGTAATGTGGGGAATGTCTTGAAACCGTCCAAATTAGAGGTCGTTACCTCATAAAGGCATTTCTCACTTTTGATATTACAACCATTATCAATAAAAAATTAAAAATAACTAAAAACCAGTAATCATGAGTATGTTTTGTTATCAGTGTCAAGAAGCAGCAAAAGGAGTTGGCTGTTCAATTAAAGGTGTTTGTGGAAAAACTTCAGATGTCGCTAATCTGCAAGATCTGTTGTTATTTACCACAAAAGGTGTGGCAGTATTAAGTCAATTAGCTGATGAAAAAGGAATTGATGGTGCAAAAGCGAATAAATACATTATCGATTCGCTATTCATCACTATTACAAATGCCAATTTTGATGCTAAAAAAATCGTCGCTAAAATTAAAGATGGTTATGCTATTCAAGATGAATTAAAAGCTCAATTTGATGTTCCTGCTGATCTTCACGACTGTGCAATATATCGTGGCGCTGATGAAAATGAAATGGAATCGAAGGCTCTTTTAATTGGTATTTTATCAATTGAAAATGAAGATATCCGTTCGTTAAAAGAATTGCTAACCTATGGCTTAAAAGGGATGGCTGCTTATGGTGAGCATGCCTGGAACCTTGGATATGAAGATGCAACAATTTATACTTTCGCCAAGAAAGCTTTAGTTGCTACATTATCAGAAGATATAGCAGTAAATCAATTAGTAGGTTTAGTGCTTGAGTGTGGTAAATTCGGTGTTGATGTAATGGCATTATTGGATAAAGCCAATACAGAATCGTTCGGAAACCCTGAAATTACTTCTGTCAATATTGGTGTCAAGAATAATCCAGCCATCCTGATTAGTGGACATGATTTAAAAGATTTAGAGGATCTATTGGAGCAAACAAAAGGAACTGGTGTTGATGTTTATACACACAGTGAAATGTTACCAGCCCATTATTATCCTAAATTTAAGAAATACAACAACTTTGTTGGTAACTATGGTAGTGCTTGGTGGAAGCAAACCGAAGAATTTACTTCTTTCAATGGTCCTATCCTATTTACGACTAACTGTATTGTTCCTCCAAAAGCGGATTACAAAGACCGCGTATATACAACAGGAGCTTCTGGTTTCGATGGTTGTGTTCATTTTCCAGACAGAGTTAATAATCAACCAAAAGACTTTACTGCAATTATTGAGCATGCTAAAAAATGTGCAGCTCCTACCGAGATTGAAACTGGTGAGATTGTTGGTGGATTTGCACACAATCAAGTATTGCAACTAGCTGATAAAGTAGTTGATGCGGTTAAAAGTGGAGCTATTAAGAAATTTGTAGTAATGGCAGGTTGTGATGGTCGTATGAACGATCGTAATTACTATACTGATTTTGCGAATGAATTACCAAATGACACTGTTATT
>Ga0209692_10003746_pt1 | contig 14419 bp, 12 predicted proteins | sample tdDd472_FD_187129 | JGI IMG/M metagenome (GOLD analysis project Ga0209692, IMG submission 187129) | Marine sediment microbial communities from the Atlantic coast under amendment with organic carbon and nitrate - tdDd47.2 (SPAdes)... | ecosystem: Environmental > Aquatic > Marine > Coastal >...
TGATTTGCAAAAGCGTTATTAAAGAAGTCAAGCCGTGAAGATGGGGAACTTCACGGCTCACGGGTGAGGCATATCAAAGAAGAAGGATATACATACATGTCGTAGCTTACATCATCAGGTGCTCATATTATTTGAATGCATTTCGCAATTCAAATAAGTAATTTACCTCGCCCGACTTCTGAACATCTGTTATGCTCAATTACCTATATACTATATTGCTTAATATTACATGTCAAGGAAATTAGAGACAATTATTCATTATTTATTTCAAAATGAGTCTATGGCTCAAATCCAGAGGACTTTTCAGACAATATCAATCTGGCGATGGATGCTTTTTTGGTTAATCTGCGGAATCATAATTCGGCTTGCCTTGATCATTTTTTCAGGTTGGCACATTGATTTTGACGAAGCCTTCAATGGACTGCTTGCATTTGACATTATGCAGGGTGATTTGGTTTTGTTCACCCCCCCCGAAGTTGTAGGCGGTACAGGATCATCATATTTTCTGGCAGGGCTGTTCTCTATATTCGGCTCATCTGCTATCACATTTCGCGCCTTATCTCTTATTTGGTCAGGCTTTTATATCATCACAATCGGGTTATTAGCAAAATCAGCATATGGTGAGCGCATCAGTATTCTTGCAATGGGATTTGCGAGCCTAGCCCCACCTTATATGCTAATTATCGGTATGAAAATTTGGAGTAGCTATATCGAGACCATACTCCTTGGCAATCTCCTCTTTCTGGCAGGTTATCACTTATTACAAAGTCAATCCAATCGTCAAAGTATTCACTGGATGATGATATGTGGGTTATTGGCTGGCGTGATGTTCTGGTTGACGTGGTTGGGATTTTATTATTTTCTGCCTGTTGGTCTTATTCTGCTGTGGCGTGGTCGTCAAATTCTTTTTCGTTGGGGATGGGTCGGAATAATTGCTTTTCTTGCAGGGAGCTTACCCTTTTGGATATTTAATATTCCGCAAGGGATGCCGACAGTTGTGCGTTTTACATCAGACACCCCGATGACATTGGAGCAAATCGGACGTGTATTAATCGACTTCCTCACGACACGATTTCCGATTCTGGTTTCTGCGTATCCTTCATGGGGCTATGATGCCAACGGCTTATCTCTCATCTTGGCGATAGTCTCCGTCATCGGGTTATGTTTGATAATCAGGCATCTCAAATCATCACACCCTTTACAGTTTATGCTGGCAATATTCGTTTTCTGTGTGCCTCTGCTATATGCTATGAGTACCAATAGCCGAAACGCCTTATCTGAATTTAATCCGTGGGGCATTGATGCAACGGGGCGTTATATCCTGATGTTGCATAGTGTCTTACCAATTGGATTGGCTTTGTTGATACACAAAATATGGCAATGGAAACAAGCTGTTGCGCTGGTATTGTTTATTTCCATATTGGGGATGAATAGCATCAGTGCGCTAACTATCAATCATGAACGTGCTTTTGATTCACCCTATTACGATCGCTTACCCCGTGACCTTACCCCATTGATTCACTTTTTGGATGCCCGTGATATTCATTACGCATGGGTTGATGGCGGTATAGGGCATGTACTGATGTTTTTGACTGAGGAACGGGTTTTAACAGAAGATTATCGGTCTGTGTTTTTGGCAGGGGGATTGTTACGCCAACCTGACAACCTTAATAAAATCCAAAGTGCCAGCCCTACGGTTTTCATCACCCCAATTGTTGAGGGACAACAACATCCACCGTTACAGCAGGCACTTGATAATACAACAATTCCCTACGAGATGATCAGAGTCACAGAGACTTTAGCCGTTTATATTATTGATGCGAACATTGACCCTATGCAAATCGCAGATGGATTAGGGTATCAATACTAATCGTCAATAGTGACGGTTTTACGTTGTTCATGAGTACGTACAACATAAGTACGTGCGATTTTATCGTGCCATGTTTGGTTTTTCTTATCGAAGAACGCCCAAATAAACCCAACACCAAATAACAGCGCACTGACGTGATAGCCAATCGCACGAATCACGGCATCAATATCTTTGATTTGTCCACCATTGGCTTTAATAACACGAATACCGAAGGCAAATTTACCGGGGGTTTGTCCGTCGCGGTGTGTCCAAAAATACCAATGATACGCAACTGGAATCGCTAGAAAAACAAAATTCGCTAATTGGGCAGGTGGTGGTTGATCCGACGAAAATAGAAGAAACTGTATGAGCATAATCGGGATAATCAATATTACATTATCAATGATATTGGCAGCAAAACGCTCCACCAATCCAGCTAATTCAAATGTTTCGCCGTGTGCTATGTGGTCATTCTTAAGTTTTTCTTCCATGTGTCCCTCCTAAACCTTTGTTTAAGTATACGAGATTTCCTCTAAAAATTGTAAACGGAATGTAAAAATCGTGTTCAGATTGCGCGTCATTTATCCAATTCTGCAATTACTTTTGGTAATACCTCACCGGATGGGGCTTCGAGCTTAATATCAGCATAACGTGTAATCATGCTGTAATCAGGATTCACTTCTATAATCGTCGCGGGGATGTCTACACTGTCTTTTGCGATTTTGGGCAAAGTCGCAGCTGGGGTGACAAGTCCCGATGTTCCGACAACAATCATCACATCACAAGCTACACTGAGCGCATAGGCTTTTTCGAGGTCAGTTTCGGGTAGCATCTCATGAAACCACACCACATTCGGACGTATATGCGCTCCACAATGGGGACAATCTGGTGGTCCTTCTTCTCGATTCCATTCAAACGACTCTAAATCGATAATCGTCGGCTTCCCCTGACAATCGTCAAAGCATTTACTTTCGGCAATATTGCCATGCAAATGAATCACATTCGAGCTACCCGCTTGCTCATGCAAATCATCGACATTCTGAGTAATCACAAATGTCTGAGGATAGCGCTTTTGGATTTCTGCTAAGGCAACATGACCAGCATTTGGTTTCGCGCCACTGACCAATTCGCGCCGAAATTGATACCAATCCCACACCAGTTTAGGATTATTCTTAAATGCTGTTGGGGTTGCAAGTTCTTCCGGATTATATTTTGACCATAAACCATCGAGTGCATCGCGGAAGGTAGGCACACCAGATTCTTTAGAAACCCCTGCCCCTGTCAAAATCGCAATCGTCTTTGCATTATGAATCGCTTTGGCGGCTTGTTGAATGTTAGAATCTGTCATGAAATTGATTTCCCATTCGCTGAATAAGTGGCTTTACTGTATGATACAATAATGTAACATTGATGTCTCAAAATCGAGGAAAAATGATTCTGGAAGCCGCCTATCTAACTGTCAAATCGGGTGAAACAACACAATTTGAAGAAGCCTTTAAACAGGCATCACCCATCATCGCCAGTATGAACGGATATATACATCACGAATTACAACGGTGTCTGGAAAATTCCGACAACTATTTGTTATTGGTTCAATGGGAAACATTAGAAGATCATATCGAGGGATTCCGAGGATCAGACGAATATCATCAATGGAAAGCATTACTACATCACTTTTATGATCCGTTCCCAACAGTAGAACATTTTGAACAGGTTGATTTGTCATCATAGGAATCTTGAATCGTGAAAAGGGCATTCCGCACCCATATCGAGAATACGTCCAAAGAGCAAGTGTTTAACCTGATTGCCAATATTGATGCCTATCATACATGGTTACCGAACAGTAAGACATTTTTGGGAATCCGTCACATCTCAGATATACCGATCAAGCAAGGAACAATCTATACGGATGGTCAAGGTAGACTGGAAATGCACGGTGAGGTTCAAGTATATACTCCACCAGAGCAGATTGTATTTCATCAGGTGTCTAATTTCCGTGCACTGGGTATCATTCCATCGGGATTAGACATAACAATTGATTATATTCTGGTGCAAGAACACAGTGGAACAACCGTCATCCGAAATTATGAGGTCGAATTTAAGGGAATACTAAAGTTATTACGTCCTTTGGCATTGTCCCGAATCAATTCTGAAAATGAGCGTATTTTACACGTTATGAAAGCCGTGCTAGAAAAGACATATTAATTATGGAAAAGTACACAGATTACAACGATTTCGCGGAAATTTATAATCGCTACTGGGGTGACTTCCCTTTACAAATTATGCCCATTTTAGAAGAACTAGCACTTAAAGACTTCCCCGCGGGAACACAAGTCTTGGATGTTTGTTGTGGCACAGGTCAATTAGCAGGCGAGTTAATCCGACGTGGCTATGAAGTCACAGGTATTGATGGGTCTGACCAAATGTTAAAATATGCTCGTGAAAATGCGCCAACTACGCCATTTATCCCTGCTGACGCACGCGCTTTTATGCTGATGGCACGCTTTAATATTGCTTTTTCGACATTTGATAGCTTAAACCATTTACTGACGCTCGATGACCTTGAGATGGTATTTAATAACGTTTATCGTCAGCTAGAAACCAGTGGCGTATTTGTATTTGATATGAACCTTGAATCAGGCTATTTGAATCGATGGATACAACCGGTCAATATTGCAGATGAAGATGCGGCGGTCATGGTCAGTTCGCATTACGATCAAGATGAGAAATTAGCCACTGCAGACATCACCATGTTCAAACGGGAAGACGAGGATCATTGGCGACGTTCTGACGTAACTTTGACTCAGCGCGCGTATAGCATTCATGAAGTTTTTGAGACACTCGCCGCCGTTGGATTCATTCACCTTGAGGTATTTGATGCGGTACAAGATTTCAAGCTCGATCAGACGGGACGCGCTTTCTTCCGTGCTAAGAAACGCTAATCAATTAACGTGTACAGAATCGCGGGATTATCTTCCGTTTCGACAGCTTCTAAATTCGCAATTCTGAGGTGTCCGTGCTGATAGAGGTATTCAATATGTGCGCCAGCTTCTTCAATTGCCAGCAAAATGTGATAATCGCTAACATGAGGATACATTGCTTTCGATATGTCACTAATGGTCATCGGTTCGCCGTGATCACGCATAATCGTGCGGATACGATCTAATTTGCGATTGTGACTAGCGCGAATTTCTTCAATCCGCGTATAGAGGTCGTGAATCGGGTCTTCATGTCCACCAAGTGCGAGCCGAATCCCTTGAACATGCTTGAGCTTGCGGAGTGAATCGGCATAATGCCCTAGCCCCATATAATGGGTAATACTCTCAGGGGCTTGATGGGGTGTTGTGCGTGATAAAATATGGTCAGCACTCAGTAATATATCTCCGATACGGATACATACCTGCCCTGGACAATGCCCCGGCATATGCAAAAATTCCATATCATCGAGGATTTGTTCATCTTCGAGGATAAAATCAACATCAACCGATTGAACATGTTGCTTGGCAAAGCCATACATCTGAAATAACGATTCACGGATGGCGGGTTTAATACCTGCCCGTTGGAAATAAATACCGAGGTCTTTCGTGGCAACAATCACCCGTTCTTCATAGTTGGTCAATACACGACGATCAAGGCCATGAATCCCGACACTGGCATTTGTCTGTCCTTTGACAAACGATAATCCGCCGAAGTGGTCAATATGCCCATGTGTGATAATAACACGCTTGATGTCTTGTAAAGTAAATGTCTCGCCAAAGTCATCCCGTATCGCTTGGAAGCCAGCTATTAAGTCATCGTTACTGCGTCCCATCCCCGAACCCGTATCAACGAGCGTTAACTCACCCGCGCCTTTTAGTACATAGGCATAACCCATAAAGTTGTTGGGGAATAAAATCATCGGGAGGCGATAAATCGTAACACCCGTGTTGCTCTGGAAACATTCAATCGCAGGTAAATCACTCATACGAACTGCTTTCTATGTGATGGACATTCACAGACTATAAACCCTTGAATGCCGATTGGTTACCATGCGTCGTCTAGTGGCTTACCGAGTCTACGTTGTGCACGAATTTTTAGTTGTTCCATCACATATGCCGCACGTTTAAATTCTCGTAATTCATCAACTTCTTCTGATGTGAGCGCATTTTGTGTCTCTTGTTCACTGAGATAACTCACACGCTCCAAAGTTTCATCAGAATAGGTAAAACTGACAATCGCTTCGAGTGATGGAGAAGACGTTACAAAATCAAGTATTTCATCAATTGCATGTTGCATCACGACACCCTATCTTACTTCTTAAATCTGTTATTTCTTATTGTACCAAACTTTAGAAAATCACATCGCGGAAAGTATAGAGAACAAACGCAAAATAAGCCCCAAGGAACAAAGCCGATTCTCGTCGTCCCAATACTTGATGGCGAGCAAACGGTATTAATAATATAGCAAATGCAATCATGATAAGAAATTCAAATTGTATTTCACTGGTGTTAACATTAATCGGCTGGACAAATGCTGTCACACCCAGTATCAACAGTAAGTTCGCAATATTTGACCCAACAACATTACCAATCGCCAAGTCACTCTCTTTATGGAATGCGGCTGACAATGAGGCGGCAAGTTCGGGCAGCGATGTCCCAAAAGCAACCATCGTCACCGCAATGACTAAATCGCTTACACCGACAGCCCGTGCAATATTAACTGCACCTTCCACCATAAAACCAGATCCGACGACCAGTAAAGCAATTCCGCCAAGTAAATAACCTATCTCTTTTTTGCGATTCAATTTCGTTTTTTCGGGTACTTCATCCATATCTGCCAATAGACGCGCGGCGGTATCTTGTTCCTGCTTAGCAAGAAAATAGAACATCGTATTAAATCCAACAAATGAAAACATAAGCAATATGCCATCCACCCGACTAATCACACCATCCAAAGTAAGGATTGTTGTAAAGAGGGTGAACAAGATCATAATTGGAATTTCACGTAGAAGTAGCACCGCCTGAACTGAAATAGGCGCAATCAAACCTGTCGCCCCCAATATTAAACCGATATTTGCAATATTAGAGCCAACAACATTTCCGATAGCCAGATCACTGTTCCCTTGTAACGCGGCTTGCAAACTGACGAGCATTTCTGGCATAGATGTGCCAACAGCAACAAATGTTAGAGCAATAAAAAGTGTCGAAATACCAAACGAGATCGCAATATTCGATGCGCCACGTACTAACCAATTGCCACCAAAGAATAGCCCTACAAGCCCAATGATGACAAATACGATGTTTTCAAGCATGTCATTGATATCCTGTTGCGTTCAATCAAATCTAATAAATATAATGATGTTTACAGAGTACGTCTAGTTGAAAGACAGCAACTTATTCTTACAAAGCCCATATCTAACATCAGTTTTGTTTACTCTATTTACCAGTCTATTGTCAGCTTTTAGCCACTAGTTTCTAGCTTTTACAAGGCTTTTTAAGCTAATAGCTAGAGGCTAATGGCTTAGGAAACATATTTAACTGATGGGGAAATTACATATCCTTCTCCAATACGCTTAAACAAAACTCAGGTTATCTAAGCATAAATGACATACTGCAACAAGAATCGTTCAATCTTATTATAAAAGGCTTCAATCGTTTCAGGTTTACGCCAACCATGCCCCTCGCCTTCAAACAGGTGATACTCATGCGGAATACCACGTCGTTTGAGTGATGCGACTATATCATCAGACTGATTTTGCGGGACAACAGGATCATCCGTTCCTTGAAAGATAATCATGGGGTCTTCAATTTTGTGAGCATGGAAGATAGGAGATCGTTCCCGATAGATGTCTGATGCTTCGGGTAATGTGCCAAGAAGCCAATCACTATACCGCGCCTCAAATTTGTGCGTATCCATAACTAATCCAAATTGATTCGATACGCCATAAGAGCAAATACCCGCTTTATAAAAATGTGGATAGTCGATCAGCGATTGTAATACGGTGAATCCACCGGCACTACCACCCATGATGACAGTTTTTTCACTGTCGATGAGACCTTTATCCACAAGATATTTCCCCCCTGCAATCGAGTCAGTAACATCATAGACACCCCAATTGCCTTTGTGCATATCCATATAGGCTTTGCCATAACCCGTACTACCACGATGATTGACCTGTAATACAGCATAACCGCGCGTCGCAAAAAATTGCACTTCACCATAATAACCAGCTGTACGTTGTGAAGTCGGTCCTCCATGAACATAGACCAATAGGGGTGGCAAACCCTCAGGCATTTCATCTTGCATCACTGGTGGATAATATAACCCATGCAAATCTTGCCCATCATCCCCTTTCCAGATAATCGCCTCTCCTGTTGAGAGTTGATCGGCTTGCAGATTTTCTGTTTGAGAGCGACGATGCACAATTTCACCATGTTGCTGATGAATAGAGACGATCCGTGATGGAATCGTAGACGATGATCCAATGACAGTTATAGAATGTCCATCAGGGGAGACGGTAATCTGCCCCATGTCCGTATAGTGATCTAATCCACTGACTGGTGTAGATGTTGCTGTCAACACCTCGTAACACATCAAACGAATAATGGCACGGTTATTTTCGAGATAATAGATATGCTGGCTATCTTGCGACCAACCATAGGTTCTTAACCCCTGAACCCATGCTGGTGTACCATGTTCGACTTCGGTATCGGTTAATTGTGTATGAGTCTGTTCTTGAAGATCATAGATATAGAGTTGTCCCCAACCCGTTGCATCACTGACATATGATAAATAGCGTCCATCAGGAGAAAACTGGGGTTGAAAGACAGCTATTGTGGGGGCACCTTCTAGGGTAACAACATGTTCTGCGTAGGGGATTCCACTGCCATCGGTTGCCAACTGGATCAGACGCAACTCTGTGCCATTCCACGGCATTTGGGGATGATTCCAAACGACATAGGCAATATGTGTACCAGCAGGATGCCATGTCGGTTGCATAGCAAAATCTGTACCATATGCAAGCTTACATGGGAATTGTTCACCTGCCGCATCAACTAATACAATGCCATCAGTGTTTTCGTATGAATGAGTTACAACTACCCAATTGCCATCAGGAGAGACAGCAGGTGAAGCATAATCACCAAATTTTGGCGTGATAGCTTGTGCTGTGCCACCTGCAAGACCTTGTTTATATAGACGACCACTTGCAACAAAGTAGACCTGTCCATCCGCTACTGTAAATGCACCGCCACCATAACCAACCCGTCCTGACACATTTAAACGATCATCTGTTAAATCACGGGGAGCATCAAATCCAGTTTGTGCAACCAGCACACCTCCAGTTGCACGGCGTTCATGCCAGACTAATGTATCACCTGCATTATTCCACTGCACATCTTGTAAGCTGATACCACTAGCAATCGACTTACCTGTAATTGGACTATTCCATGTACCAAATGGTTTACTCATGTAGGGGTTACCTTCCAAAACGATCATATTATGATGTTTATTCTACCGTAGATTTGATGAAGAGGGGAATCAAAAACACCCACAAATGTGGGTGTTTTGGTGTGTGGTTTTAAAAATTATAGTAAGAAATTTTCTTTATTTTTGTGTTGCGTTAACTGTCGATATATTAGGTTATTTGCATAAGGTTGTCAACGATTTATTTCATCTGACAATATGAATATATTTTGTGAAATTTTACACTATCGCTAATTCATCATACGACTCCCCTACGGAATGACCCTTTAAAGTCTTTTATACCCATTCTTAATGGGTGGACAATAAATTTACCATTGTCATGTTTCCCAAATTGATTATTAAGCCTAGATTAAGTGATGCAAGTGAATCTTTAATTTCGTATAATATAAACAACTAAAACTAATAATCCTTAAAAAAATGAAACCAAACGAAAGAGAGTATAATTTGTATACTCTCTTTCATTGTGTTTGATATTTTGTTTACGCGGATGTGGGGCGATAAGTTGTATCTATCGTGCTGATAAATTCGAGTGCACGTTGTCCTAATTCACTTTCGGGCTGGAAATCTTCGGACAAGATTTCAACCACAGTCCCAATTTCTGCCCATTCATAAAGACGCGTAGCGTTGTCATTCAGCGACATCACACAACCAAAGGTAGACGGTGTATGTACCCCACCCCCGCCAAGATACCCACCATTTGGTAACAGCACCGCACCATGAAAACCATTCATCAAACCGGGAAATACTTCATAAACACCCATAAACCAGTACATTTCCCATTGACCACAATCTGTCCCGACTTCATCACATAACGAAAAACTACTCCCGTATGCAACCTCATCATGTGTCAAAATTTGGAAAACACCGGGATATGTCGGAGCAGTGTCTCGTCCAGAAGAAATCCCCCAGCTAAATACAATCTCATCATTTTCAAATGCAACCAGCCACTGAGATTCTAAATCAACGATAATCCGTTTATTAGGAATAGGATCTTCAGCAACCAATTCATCGCGGGATGGTATTTGTATCTGCTGTCCAATCGACAACACATTCCAGTCAACTGTAGGGTTTGATTGTGAAATCAACTGGAACGGAATCCCGTTTTTGCGGCCTATCACGAAACCATTATCACCTTGCTCGATGATATAGGGTTGCGGTAAGTAACGTACCCTTAATAAAACTTCGGGATTACTGGTACGCAATGCTTCTTTAATTTTCTCTAGGGAGTGCCGTTCATCCAGATATCGTGGTTTTTCGCTATTCACTAACCCCTCGTTGATATTCTGAATATATTTTACAAATGTATCTTCACGAACAGTCAATCCATTTGTACCTGTCGCTAACCAACTCGATGCCGTATCACTATCCACTTGCCAGGAAATAGTCTCATGGGTAAAAGGATCATAGCCCTGCAAGGTCACGTCACTGGTCAAGAACGCATAAGCTTCATCTAGATATGGAGCGGCATCCATCACCATAGGTGGTAAATCAATAGTTAATAATTCGAAACGACGATTAGACACAACGTTTACTGTATCTTGTGAAAGGCGGTCTAAACTCATTGAAATATCAAGTTGCTTGCCTGCCCGCCCCGTTACAGGAATTAATTCGTCCTCTATCCACTCATAGCCGGCCTCATAGGCAGGCACATAGACCTGCTCCGTTAGGTTTAACAAAAACGTTTGTGCAGTTGCATAATCAAGGTTAGTAATCGGATCGACTGACGCGCTGAAGGGAATACCTGATAATCCGAGATTCTTGGCAGCGATGGCGATTTCTGATATTTCAATCCCAAGACCCAACTCGGCAGGGGTAGCACGTAGCATAACTTGTCCATCAATAGTTAAATCAATCTGAACATTATTCTCCCACTCTGCTTGGAGCGCGGCTTCTGCTTCTTCTATAGTCAAATCCCCTACTGCAATATCCATCGCATAAATGTTCGGGAAAATCCGACCTGAGAATACATAACTCCCTATAAATAGAATAATGATAATTGCAAGACCTGCTCCAGCAATTTTCAAAACAGGTGCACGACTAAAGAATAACCATGTCAAATCCCGTAACACCAAGCGTATTTTTGTAAAAACCGATGGGATACCTTTAGGGATTGGTATATCTGAAATTTTTGATACAGACGTATTTTTAATGTTGAATAGGGTATCCTTGCGTTGTTTGCGTGCCATATGACGTTCACGAGCCCGACTCTTACTTCGTCCCCGCTGTTGACGGCTGTAATCATCCATCGTATAAACCTTTCAACACTGATTTCACATCATTTGTTAGTTCTATTTTATCCGAATTTGCCACCGAAGCGACAGTCTAATACTCATATTTTCGATCATATTGCTTACAAATCCTTTAAATTGTCAATAAGTCACAATCTAAGAACTTTATCAGAAACGCGCCACCTCACTAACTCTGATGAAGTTTTTACACGGTATTGGGTACATTATGAACATCAGAGGTATCTATAAAGCAGATTACTAATCTAAATTCAAAGAGTAAATCCAGATGCTACAAAATAGAGTGGGAGGCAAATTTAAGCCTCCAAGCGATGTTATCGAAACAGATGATAAATTTATCATACTCGTCGAAATTGCGAGTATGGAAGTCGATGATTTCAAGTTATTCTTGATGAATCGCAAACTGGTTATTAGTGGAATCCGTGTATTACCCGCAATTGAAACCAGTACATCTTATCATCAAGTCGAAATTGAGGCTGGAGAATTCCGTTTAGAATATACGCTCACAAAACCTGTAGACGATGCAAAAGTCACAGCAGATTATCAAAATGGGCTATTACGGATTGAACTCCCCTATTTACCGAAAAAAACAGTAAAAATCAAGCTGGCGAACGAAAACGAAAAGGAATGATTACATGGCATATCGAACATACAATATGAGCGACAAAGATTCGCCAAAGGTTGCAGTCGACATTAACTTTGATGAGGAACATGACGAGGAAGAAATATTACTCGATTTACCAGACGAACTACCAATTTTACCCCTACGTGGTTTGGTTGTTTATCCACAAACAGCCATTCCATTAACAGTTGGTCAGGCACGAAGTATTAAACTTGTTGATGATGTCGTTGGTGGTAATCGTATGGTTGGTTTGGTTGCATCTAAAGACCCCGAACTCGACACCCCCGGCGCAGATGATGTTCAGACAGTAGGAACTTTGGCAACCATTCATCGGCTATTCCGTGCACCCGACGGCACAATCCGTTTATTGATACAAGGTTTCCAACGGATTCGTATCGATGAATTTGTTGAAACTGAACCGTATCTAAAAGCACGTGTGAGCCGTATCCCAGAAGACGCAACCATCGTTAAAGATGATATTGAAGTCGAAGCACTCGTGCGCAGTGTAGTTGAACGCTTCCAAGCCTTAGCCGAACTTGTACCGAGTATTCCTGATGAATTGGTCACGAATTCGTTGAACGTGGAAGATCCTTTACAGTTGGTCTATGCCATTGCAACTTATGTTCGTATCGAACTTGAGGAAGCACAGCAGATTTTAGAAATGAATGGCATAGCCGAAAAGCTCCGTTATCTGTTGACACTCCTTACAAAAGAATATGAAGTGTTATCACTGGGTCGGAAAATCCAACAAGATGCCCATTCCGAAATGGAAAAATCCCAGCGTGATTATTATCTGCGCGAGCAAATGAAAGCGATTCAGCGCGAACTAGCTGAAGATGATGAACAACAAGAAATTGAAACATTCCGTCTACGCATTCAAGAAGCAAACATGCCTGAAGAAGCGCAAAAAGAGGCAGAACGTGAGCTGAATCGTCTGGCGAAGTTATCAGTTGCATCAGCGGAATATGGTGTCATTCGCACCTATCTTGATTGGATGACAAATATGCCGTGGGATCAACGCACAGATGACAAACTTGATATTGCTCATGCCCGTGCAGTTCTTGATGAAGATCACTATGGGCTAGAAGATATTAAAGAGCGCATTCTGGAATTTCTAGCTGTCCGTAAACTTCGTGCAGAACGTGAGGAAATGCTGGCAGAAGGCTTTGAAGGCGATCCTGTGCGTCGTGAACGATCTGGCGCGATTCTGCTATTTGTAGGTCCTCCCGGTGTCGGGAAAACATCCTTAGGCGCATCAATTGCCAGAGCAATGGGTCGCAAGTTTATCCGTATGAGTTTGGGTGGCGTCCGTGATGAATCTGAAATTCGGGGCTTCCGTCGGACATATATTGGCGCAATGCCCGGACGCATCATCCAGACGATTCGCCGTGCAGAATCCCGCAATCCGCTGATTATGCTTGACGAAATTGACAAGTTGGGACGTGACTTCCGTGGTGATCCTGCGTCGGCGTTATTAGAGGTACTTGATCCCGAACAAAACGCTGAGTTCCGCGATCACTATCTTGATGTACCATTTGATCTAAGCGATGTGATGTTCATCACCACGGCTAATTCGTTGGATACGATACCCGGTCCATTACTTGACCGTATGGAGACCATCTACTTGAGTGGCTATACCGAACACGAAAAACAAGCGATTGCTTCACAATATCTTGTGCCACGTCAAATTCGGGAAAATGGGCTTCTCAAAGATGAAGTTGAATTCACCGAGACGTCACTACTAACGATCATCCGCGATTATACTCGTGAAGCGGGTGTCCGTCATTTGGAACGTGAAATCGGCAAATCCGCGCGTAAAGTAGTGACTCGCATCGCAGAAGGCAATACCGACCACATCACGATTGACCCTGACATGGTTAAGGAGTTGCTAGGAAAGCCACGATATGGGCACCGTACAGAAATGCAAGATCGTACAGAAGTCCCCGGTGTTGCTACGGGCTTGGCATGGACATCAGTTGGTGGTGATGTACTGTTCATCGAAGCAACCAAGATGAAAGGGAGCAAAGGATTTCAATTAACGGGACAATTGGGCGAGGTCATGCAAGAAAGTGCGAAAATTGCGTATAGCTATATGCGCTCAAAAGCAGAAGACCTAGGGGTTGATCCCGAATTCTATAAAGAGTACGACATTCATCTCCATGTTCCCGCGGGTGCAGTCCCTAAAGATGGACCAAGTGCAGGTGTGACGATGGCAACGGCTCTTGCATCCCTGCTAAC
>Ga0209692_10003750_pt1 | contig 14410 bp, 14 predicted proteins | sample tdDd472_FD_187129 | JGI IMG/M metagenome (GOLD analysis project Ga0209692, IMG submission 187129) | Marine sediment microbial communities from the Atlantic coast under amendment with organic carbon and nitrate - tdDd47.2 (SPAdes)... | ecosystem: Environmental > Aquatic > Marine > Coastal >...
GGGGTTTTGGGGTTTTGGGGTTTTGGGGTTTTGGGGTTTTGGGGTTTTGGGGTTTTGGGGTTTTGGCTTGGTGGCTTGGTGGCTTGGTGGCTTGGTGGCTTGGTGGCTTGGTGGCTTGGTGGCTTGGTGGGTTAACGCAAGAATACCGCATATGGGCATAAATTCTAAACCATGAAGAAATTGCTTACATAAAAACATCACCATAACTATCTGATTTATATAGACTAATTCATGGGGTTAATATTGAAAACTACAAAATCCAATATTTACATTAATTTACAATGTTTACATTTATTTACAACGGGAATACACTAGCCTTCATAGATGAAAGGAGCTACAAGAATGACAAAGACAATTGACATAACAGATGAGCTATACGAACGCCTGGCTGGTCTAGCGAAAGGCTTTGATACCCCTGCCGACGTTATTGGTAGACTACTAGAGAGCACCAATAATGTAACTACCCCTGCATCTGGTTCAGGCAAGAAAGACACCACGAAGTACATCTTCGATGGTGACAAATATGGTAAAGGGAAATTAGTCTTAGCCGTAATCAAAAAATATTACGATAAAAACCGTAACCTATCCATTGATGATTTAATGAAAGCTTTCCCGTCCCACCTACAAGGTTCAATGGGAGTATTCAGCAAGTATGAAGATGCACGTAAAATATTTTCAGAAACAGGTCATAAAAGGCACTTCATAGACGCTGATGAGTTAATTAATACAGCTGATGGACGCTACGCTGTTTGCTCGCAATGGGGCAAAGGAAACATCAATGCTTTTATCGATGCGGCGAGAAAACTGAATTTTAAAATAACACCAACGGATATATGAAGCCTAATTTGTTGTATATGACGGAGAGTCAACATATGTTGAAGCTTCTGTCATATTCCTTTTACTGGACAGGATAAGAAACAACATTGTTGGTGATATAAGGCATACTTATAATAGTTATATAATTATATTTGTTGTATGGTTTTACCTGCCGATTAGGAAACAGAACTAATATTATCGTTCTTATTGATCGTATGACATCAACCACTTTGTGAAGCCCTATAAATAATTTAAGTATTTATAATTATACTAAGTAACATTCTCTAATCAGATCACATAAGGTACGTGTGTTAGCACGTCACTTTATGTTATGTTGAAGACTGATTTCTTTCCTCAATTATTTTAACTCTAGCGCGAATGTCATTTAGAACCAGGAATGAACCCAAAATAACAGCACCAAATATTGCAGCACCAATCAGCCCTAAAATAGCAGTCAACAAACCATCTGCTTGCCAACCACCTACAAATCCAGCAATAAGTAATCCCCAAAGAGAAAACTCCAAAAGAACAGTATAAATTTTAACAACTAATTTAGAAAGCACCATAGTAATATCCTTTTTTGTTCGCCTTGATAGTGTCACGTAACAGTTTCAGAGGAGATAGCTGAAACCCAAATGCGTGGTTTAATGAAGCATGCTGTTCACTTCCAGATTAAACCTGTTTTATTCTGCATTATTTTTCATATTGACGAATCCTTATCTAAGTTTTTTTAATATAACTATTGCATTACAAAATCAGTCAATACAATAGGGCGTCTACGCAATACGGGGCCAATTGTAAATTCTATTTTTGTAATTTTTTCGATCCCAGCAGGATAAGGTGTAACAATGAGACCAGCAACTACTAGTGTATCAACAGGCAAAATTGTTGAAATAGGTTGATCCCATGTATTGCCTGCAAGCGTTATTTTATTAGCTACATATTTACGACCATTCTGATCATAAATGTACGCATTTCTAGTCATCATCGTCACCGGCTGCAGTTTCTCTGCTTTGACGAAAAATCGACAAAGTAGACTTGACCTAAAACTATTGTCACATGTAGCGGGCATGAAACTGAGAGGAACCATAGGATGTCGCTGTATATAATTCATTACTGGATAAGTAGATGCTAACAATGAAAAGCTTTCTCTTTCATCTTTTAAATCAGAAGCAAGTTTTGTATTAGGAGTATTCTCGACTTTAATATTAGTCAATTGAACGCCCATATTTCTATCGCGAATCACGAAACTAGTGACACCTAGATTCAACACCTTTATTTGAGTAATGAAATCAACACCAGCTGTATCTGCTCTTAGAACTACAGACTTAATAGTCATACCTGGAACAGTCAATTTTTTAGCAAAGATCTTAGCAGGATACTTATTACCCAGCTGATCAACGATAAATGTATGATGTGATGATTCATCACTTCTTCCGGAGTCAAATCTTACAATTTCATTTTTACGTAACGCTTTAATCAGCACATGGCAGTCAATTATATCATTACTTGAGTAATAGCATGTGTCAACGGAATACTCAACATCCCTTTTGACTGTTGCTGCTTGACTTGTAGCATGTGCTTTTTTTAAATCTAGTGTCGCAAATGAAGGGTTGAGCTTTGAGCTAGTCGCACAGGATGCGAGAAACAACAATGCAAAAACTGAAATAAGCGCATACAATAAAACATTTCGAATGGAGCAACCTCCATTATCAGAGGAGACTGGCAGAGAAGCAACATGTCTAAATATTTTCATTTGTATATCCTTTATATTTTATGTGAAAATTTGTAACTCTAGGTTGTACACTTATGCATTAGTATTAATATTGTACAAAGTGATGCGGTTTATCCGCAGCATTATCTAGAAATGATTATAATCACAGTCTTGTAAAATAATGTAGTAAACCTATTTGTCGATCAATCGCTATTCTGATCACTACGAGACAAACTAAACACTGAGCGAATACAAAAAAAACACTCTCAAGTTATTAACACAACCAGATTAATTGACATCTAAGGTAAGCTTTGTAATCATCTTATTAGCTTAATCAAGACAGTATCATCAACAAATTATATAATCGAAATTCACTTTAATTAGTCAGAAAGCGCGACTTCAAAACCTTGGCAGCCATTATGATTTATCATCCCAGTGTATTTTTTTCCATTCTGTGATATCTCACCACTCATCCCAACCATGCTATAACCTTTCGGATGTGAGAGCCACATCTTAGGCTCAAATTCAGCTCTATTATGATTCTCTAAAAACCCCCCCTTCATTACAAAGGCCCCTTTTATTGATCCATTGATAAAATAGAATGTAGCTACAATCGGATAAACAGGCCCACTAGATGAGTCTTCTGCTTTGCGGTTAACTTGACCAATTAAAAGAAGTAGATTTGTTTTCCCTTCATCACAAGTATATGACCCCTTCCATTTCTGTCCAGACGAGAATGGCAAAGTGTACTTTTTATTATTTTTCACTGAAGATTCATATTGGCTAGAAGATAAAGTAGCCAATGTTTTTTTACGTTTTTGCATACTTTCTTTGTATGATGTCCGCATTCTTTCAACGGTAATATACGATTTATGAGCCGTTCTTTTCACGGCGAAGTTTCTTTGTAAATAGGGGGGCATATTAATCATAAGATCTCCACCTATTTGCGCAATCACTCTACCTTTTATTTCTTGAGGCGTTCCAGGGTTTAGCTTTATCGCAATCCTCCATGCACCTAGCTCTTCTATCTCCCATACACCCTTTACGGTATAATTTGACGTTCTAGGATAATAATTTAGTGTTGAATCATCATTAATTTCCAGTATAGCTATCGCAGATTCAGTATCTACCCCCATATGCAATGTAGATACTATCCATGTTCCAATAACTTTTTCCTTAAGTTTTTTCTCAGCTTCATTAGCATAAGAGCTCCCAATGCCTAATCCTAAAAAAAGCATACAAGTAATCATCAATCGTGTAATTGACATAATTAAAGCCCCATTAAAATATAATTCGAGAACTACTCTTTATCTGCTTGTCTGTAGTGATTTACTAATACTTGAAGCAAGATCTTTTTATCTTACACTGTTAGTGGTGCAGGGCCACCGTTCGCTGTGTGTGGTCTGCGGCAATAAACGTCCATTGTATAAAACTTTTGTAAGTGTAATGACAATTGATTCAGCCACATATCAGTCAGGATCGAGATTAAGAACCGTAATTTCTACTCTTAAGTATATGCATCAAGATCGCACATAACCTTTACCATCACATTTCATACACTTTGCACCCATCGCTGCAGTGCCAGAGCCACTGCACCTTGGGCATATGATATAACCAGAAGGTAAATCAGAAGGTTTTATTTGTTTCAGTACAAAGCCGGAAGTTCTTGTTGGCGTGCTCATAATTAAGTCTCCTTGCTAGTTTGTATTGAGTTTAAATTATAAAGTAGCCAGTACACAGCAGATAAACCCCAGTGACAGATTTAACTTGTGTCGGTACATATTATATTGCATGTATTGATTACATTATTATAAGTATTCAGCTTTCACAATTCATCAAATAATGCTTTTGCACTGCCGCTGCTGCCGAACCCTTCCATTTACTCCCTGTCACCCCAAAGTTTTCAGACGTAACAACAGTCATAACATTAGTAGATAACTGATTACCGTAATTACCAGGTCCTTAAACCGATTCATCGACTTTCTCACCTTCGTTTCCACCACTATCACAATAGTAATCAAATATGACCAGTGATTGAAAGCGCCCTCTGGTATTGTTAATGTTGAAACACCACCCAGGTTTTTTATAAAAATATTCAGGTATGCCCCCAATATCTTCATTCACACTACCCAAGTTATGTTTATTCATATTACCGAATACTAAGCAGTAGCCTTTAGGTTGTAAGTAGGCAATTAAGACTTGCCACGCAGAAGTCGACTTTGCGAGATCGAGAATCTATTTCCAACCTGACTACATCCTGGCCACAACCTCAATGTCGTCAAGTTTCAAGCTAAATAAATAATGAATTTGTGAAAATCCAATCCACCCGGGCATGCCTTTTCCGGTGAATTTATTTCAGCTACTGTCTTTCTGCCCATCAATTATAAGTTGTATAAAGACACTAAGCACAAATAATGCATTAACTGAAATACCAGGTCATGCAGAATATTTTTAAGATTCTCCATCAATAATACCGAAATAATTACACTATTTTATCGTTAGTTACGCTTTACATTATTATTAGTATCGGCAAAGTTTATTATGGGATAAAAATCATGCAATTGTTCCACATATTCAGGCGTATTGTAAATGACACGTATGATACCTTGTCGAATTTCATCATCAAAAATATCGTCATTCAAATTTAAAGACAGGTAAAGCTGCTTAGCTTTATCTAAATCTTTATTTAATGCATACTCACCACCTACATAGGCTTCCGCGAGCTTCCACTTTGACATCTCATCTCCGAGATTTGCCGCTTTTTCTAGCCATTGGTACGCAACAACTAAATCCCTTTGAACACCTCTACCCTCAAAGTAACAAAACCACAACATGAACATTGCCTTTGCATGATTTAAATTGGCTGCCATATTAAACTGCTCAAATGCCATATCATCATTTTGGATGTATTCACCCCCAACATTTACACCATTTAACAGCTTTAAGCCATGATCAAAAGACCTTCCAGCATCATAAGACATTCCAGCGGAATCACTGTTATTTAACATGACATCCGACTTAGATTTTCGATATGAAAACAATATGTATATGACTAAAAGAACTACAAATGCTACGATTATTTCGAACATTATCTCCTTCCTATAAAAAAGGATAGGTATTAGCCAGAGTCATCAAAATTATACACCTGTATAGAACGAATATTTATTAGAGCTGAAAACCCCATGCTAATTAACTTAAAAATAAATACGTCTACACTTTCGATGTAATAAATGTCATCCACACTTGAGACCATTCACCTTTCGCGAAACGTGGAAAACCAACATCAACAAACCACGGCTGTGGACATACTAGATTACTCAGAACGAAAACCAGATGAGAGAATTACTTTTTGATAAATACAGTCGAATATCCATGAAAGGTCAGTCCACTAGTATCGCACCATCCTGTTCCGCTGTGCCGTCAGGTTATTTTTACCATTGATAAAATTTAGAATCAAGCCCGTTTGTATTATTTCATATTTGGCATTCAGCTACCTCAACATCATATGCAACAAAATAGTTCAAAACGCTAAACATGGTACTGAAACACCACGTCACTATTTGGCATAGCCGTACATTGATGCATATCAAGAAAAGATTGGCCTGAAGATCTAGCCAATTCCGACAGGAATAAAGTGAACTCAGAAATTACTATTTTTATATCAATAACTTACTGCCTTTACTTTATAAAATAAATTAAATAAAGTTTCTGGACGTGTAATTTCATAGTTGATTTAGCCACCTAATAGAAAGTGCAATGGTGTACATTCAACGATGCGGTGATTAGCTTAATCAGTTATATGGCTATAAAGGTTGTATGATTGCATTTACCCGCATGAAGTGATTCAGGTCACGATGTCTGCATACATGTCTGACGACACTATACGGGCTTAGCGGTAATCAGGCTTGCTGGCTCAACCCTTTTCAGCGTAAACGCCAGAGGTGACACCCCATCAACTGCAAGCCCTAGTAGGCACCCAGAAAGTTCACTCACCCAAAATTTCTGGGTTCCCATTTGCAGACACTATCAAATCAATAAGTATACTTTCCCAGTATTCAATATAGATCTGTCAACTGAGAAATTATAAATATCAGCTCATCCTGTCCACTCTATAAAACCACAGTTGTACTTATTTTTTTAGCTGTCGAGATAATAAGCCTGCTATCTTCCAGCATTAGAAATGCGGACATTAAAAGGACACCGATGGTTTAAGAATCAATCAATTTTTGCTTTATTTTTTTTCTTACCTAATAGACAATGCCACACAATTATTCGGTATATGCCTTGTAATGACATACTAACCGATTTAAACAGTAAGAATATATGGATATTACTAAGTAGCTAGTATCATTAGCGTCTGTCAATACTGATCTAATGTTCTGTTACCCTATCCAAGGATCTGGAGTCCTATCAAATGAACAAAGTAGTCAAGTATCTCAACCCAGTAGCAATTTACACCATCTTCGTCATGTTATCTGCATGCGGTGGTAGCAGCAGTAGTGGTGAAACAGCAGATACAAGTTCTGACAATAATCTCGTTGCAACAAAAGTATTATCATCGGCTCCTGAATCAGCATGTCCAAATGGTGGTATCACAGTTAATGGCGGGATTGATTCCAATGGAAACAATGAGCTTGATTCATCTGAGATCACCAGTACACAGTATGTCTGTAATGGCACCAATAGTTCGAGCACATTAGTTCAAATTGATAATGAACCGGTAGGTGAAAACTGCATTTATGGTGGCAAATCAATCAGCGTAGGTCTTGATACAAATAACGATAACCTATTGAGTAGTGATGAAATATCCTCCCAGAACTATCTCTGTAACGGTACCAATACTACGAATGGCATAGATGGTGTCAGTTCACTTGTGAGTATAATCAATGAGCCAGCAGGTGTGAATTGTACTGATGGCGGGGTGAAAATCACGAGCGGTATCGATATAAATAGCAATGGTTCGTTGGACCAAGACGAAGAGGGAACTCCCAGTTACGTTTGCACAGGTCCAGCTGGAGAATCAGGACCAGCAATTTCTCCGCCTATGGGTGTAGTGGCTGCCGGAGCAGACGGTGAGGTTGTGCTCACATGGAACGAAAACTCGGCTGATATGATTACCTCATCTAATGTTTACTGGTCAACCAATCCTAATATCACCAAAACGAATTCAACCATACTTACTGGTGCGTCCAGTCCCTATACAATATCCGGGCTTACCAATGGTACAGAGTATTATTTCTTTGTTACTGGAGTAAGTGCTTCGGGTGAAGGTCCAGCATCCTGGCCGGTTATGGGGGCCCCAGGTACACCGCCTGATTTTGCGCCTGAAAATGTCACAGCAACGCCAGGTGATGGAATCAATACCATCAACTTTACCGAATCTGCGGATGTGTCTGTTTCTGGTTATACGGTATATCGATCATTGTCCCCCAATGTTGATGCTAGCGTTGGCAACATCGCACCAGGTTACTTTTACGACACCACAACATTTATCGACTTTGCTACTAACGGGACTACTTATTACTACGTAGTTGCTGCGGTCAATAGTTATGGTGAAAGTGTAATGTCTGATGAGGTTTCGGCTACGCCACAGGGAACCCCTCCTACACCACAGAACTTTGCCGCCACGCCTGGAGACAGCCAGGTTGCACTGAGTTGGGACGTGTCGCCAGGCGCGATTTCATACAATATTTATCGAAATGGAGCTGTTATCGCCAGCCCAGCCGATACAGATTATATAGATACTGGTTTAATCAACGGTAACTACTATGAATATTATGTTACGGCAGTCAATGCTTACGGTGAAAGTTGTTTAGGCTGTAGTTCTCAAGCAGCATTACCGCCAAGTGGCGTTGCAGCAGCACCGACAGATGTACGTGCTACCCCGGGTGATGGCAGGGTAACAGTGAGCTGGACACCAGTAGCAGATGGTAGCCAGTATGTACAATATGTCATTTATTGGTCCACTTCACCCGGCGTTACCAATGCATCACCAAATAGGATAGTTGTAGATGGTTGTTGCCAACCTACCCCTATAAACAGTTATACCCATACGGGCATCACAAATGGTACGCAGTATTACTATGTAGTCGCGGCCATGGTCAACTGGAACTGGGAAGGCCCAGTATCAGCAGAAGCTTCTGCCGTTCCACTCGAGGGTGGCACTTCCCCCATAACACTTGAGGCAGTAAATATTACAGATACGACTGCTAGTTTATCTGCAGACATCAACAACCCCACTGGCTTAACAACCACTGTCTGGTTTGAGTATGGCGAGACAGCATCATATGGCAATACCACCCAATCATCCGCATATGGGTATTCTGGAAATATTTCATTAAGCGCAGTCCTGACTGATCTTACACAGTCCACCACCTATCACTATCGTGTTGTAACGCAGAATGCTGCCGGAACGTTCTATGGTAATGACAGGTCATTTACAACATTGAATACACCACTGGTGATAAATTCAGGCGAGACCTATACTGGGTTAGCATCAGATGGCACCAACATCTATTATAGATCTTATAATAATATAAGCTATACACCAATAATCGGTGGTTCATCAGCACAACTTAATACATCGGATATTCTCTGGTCTAGCTATCCGTACTATTCAAACAGTGTTGCAGTCGATGAAGAAAATGTTTACGTATCGTCTTTCAATTATGCCTCAGAATCTAATCCCGATACATATTTAATATACAAAATTGACAAATCCTCCGGTGCTGTGATTTTAATGTTCTCAGGCTTAAGCTCGATAGTATCTATAGCTGTTGATCAAAACTATGTTTATTTGCTAGAAATTAATGCTATTCGTAAAGTGGACATTAATACGCTCGAAGTTATTGATGTCGCCACTGGATTGAGTTACGGGAGTGCCTTGACTATCAATAGTCAAAACATATATTGGATAGACAATGAAGGTATTAAGACAGTATCTAAGACCGGTGGAGTAATAACGGTATTAAGTCCATCGACTGGTAGCACTATTCAAGTTGATGAAAGCAATATATTTTGGAATTTTGATGGTGTATCTAAAATGAGCTTAACTGGTGGAACAGCAACTCCTCTTGTTAGTACATGGAGCACGACACTTTCCATGGATGATACTCACATATATTTCCCTTCATACGATAATAGCAATAGTGGTAGAGCCAATAGAATAAGTAGAATAAGCAAAACAGGAGGCGATATTACGACTGTTAGTTACGCCCCTGGTGGTGTGGCGGATTTAAAAATTGATAACACGAATGTATATTGGGTTAGCGAGGACAGGAACGTTATTTACCAGTCACCCAAGTGAAATTTAATAAATACAAGGCTATGGTACCAATAGATAACACTATTATTAAGTTATTGACTACGTATTACACAACTTTGTTTATACCTTATGACTAAGACAATTAATAAGGATTAGAAAATGGGAAAGCTTACAAACAAGGCTTTTATAATACTAGCTATAATGATACTCGCAGCCTGTGGTAGCGATGGAAGTGATGATAGCGCTGTTGATTCAAATCCGATAAATCTTGCAGGAACATGGGATTACCTTATTTCAACACAAAACAGTATTTGTGATGGTGTTTATGCACAGGGTGAAATGACAATCAACACAACAGTTGACGATTCCACTATGATGGGTACAGTTGTTATCACAGGTGACGAGTATGAATTAGGCACATATGGTAACTGCTATGTTGTAACCAGTACCTACACAGACACCGACTGGGTTGGACGACCTATTTCAATGACTGCAGCTGAGTATTTAAACTTCGTACAACAAGATAATTACGGCGACTCCACCATAGCATCAACTCAAGTGACTGCATTCACGAATAATCGTATCGTTGAAGTAATCACTTATACCAATGGCGTTATTATTACTAGTACGATCACTCGATAATACCTGTTAGCGGTTCACAAGGCCGAAATTCAACCGATTTAGCCAACTAAGCCACTGCATCAGATGCGATTGACGACGTCTGGCCGAGAAATGTCCGGGTTGGTTTGAGTGGGCGAGGTGGTTGATCAATGAAAAGATGGTTTATACTTCCTATACATGATGCATTTGGTTATTATTGCAATATTATAAGACAACGCAAGAGAGATATAGTCTTGTGTTAGAAAAAATAACTCTCTAATCCTATATAGTATTGCATAACACATCTAATCGAATACCTGCATTGAGTGTTTATGCTTAAATATGCATGAGGTGATCTTATGGCTAATGAGATGAAGCATTACGAAGGATGGAAGTCGGTATTTGTTGCGACTGCAATTATATTGCTTACTCCTTTGCAGGAACTTGAATGGTACTGGATTCTCCTAAGTTGGGGTATTGCCTGGTTTGTTTCCAGTCTAATTTTAGAAAGTTACTACAATATGAAAGACATTAAAAGATGGAAGAAGGAAGAAGCTAATACAGAAATAGAAAAGCTGAATAATATTCTTAACGACATCATTACTATAAACAAAAATATAAATAATGAATTTGATGAACGATTCAGGGGGCTTGAATGAGTGTTTTTGATAATACTGATTGGGTAACCGCCTATACGGTAAGCTCGTCAAGTGTAGCGATAGAGAATACCATTACCAGGTCATCGCTTGGTTTAAGTAACATGATCCACCAGACAAATAACTCGCTGACGGGTATAGAGAGTAGTCTAGATCAGATATTCGGAGAAGCGAGCCAATCGAATGCGCATCTCTCAGATATTTCATGCTATATACAGGACTTTAATCGCTCAGTATTAACTGCAGTCGAAATACTCGAGAACATAGCAAAAAACATATCATCACCTGACGAGGCTCGAGCGAACGAATACTATAGATTAGCAAGGTCAAATATAGAGACAGCATTAACTCTTTCCGGCACGCGCTCTAAACAATTAATTGAAGAAGCAAAAGAATTGTGCCTGAGGTCAGTAGAGATCTTTAACTATAACTATTCTGCTTTTTTTGACCTTGGATGGATTTATCATGCAGTTGAAAATGATACTGAAAAGGCCCAGGAGTATTTCGATCGTGCTGTAGTCACGTCACTCGCACGTGACAAAGACTTTGCAGTTCTCGCATATAGAAACCTATATCGCGTACAGCTTGAATTGAAACTATACGATAATGCTAGAAGAACGATTGCTGACGCATTTATTGCCGCTGGTGTAGTCAATAACGACGGTAGCCCAAAAGCAATTTCACCATCATTTAATAATCCAGAGCTAATCAGAGACCAGTTTGTCCTTTTAAGTCATCACGAAGAATATGATGTTCTAAAAAATAATATGGCTCAGCTTATGTTAAGGTGGCCTGCCTATTTTAATGTTCTTATTAATGAAAAGTTATTACCCGACGACCAGTTGGATTTTTTCACTGACTTCACCTATGGCCAATTTTCCGATGACGTACAAAAACAATTTACAGAATTAGCCACCGGCCTAACCTGGCAAGGACAAGGTGACAGCGAAAACGATCAATCTATACTAAATAAGATCGTCTATTTAGAGGCACGTAGACTAGCCGAGAGAACTCACGAGCACAAAAATTACTATGACGCTAGAAACGATTTAGAGCAATCAAAGGAATGGTTTAGAGGCTACTGTCAGAAGTTTAATCAATATAGTTATAAAATCGCTGAATTTGAGGAAATGCTTGATAAAGCAATGGGAGATGGTCACGTAACTAACAAGCAGTATAAAATGTATCTTGCGAGAATACCGACTTATCCCCTACAAAATAAAACATAGATATCCATAGTTGGTAATAGTACCGCAAATAACTGTCACTAGAAGTAGAAATAACTCAAAGTATACAATCATCGAGAACGTGGTCAGGTCTTGCAATCAAGCAGTCCAAAATACACACAGCGTTATTTGGTTAAATCTGATGAATAAAAAACGCCGCCAACCACATCATCATCGGCGTAATTGATCACAGGGCGGCATGAATCAGGCCATCTAACCATATATCTACCATGACATTAGTAATTCAACAACATCCAACCAAATGGCTACAAGCTCATTACTAAATCTGATTTAAAAATATTACTTCCCACACCCTAGACAGCCTCTGATAATTGCGACACAATTTGTAACACATTTTGTTACACAAATTGTGTTACAAATTTAGAGATCCTTTAACCACGGAACCTCTACTCTATATAAATCAATGACTTACATGCATATATTGCAGGTCAAATCGTACCGAGGAGAGTCAAGTCCTCTTCTCGGCACCATTACTAACTTGTATCCCACACCTTACCACACCCCATTACACCTTTATTTTCAATGATTTACGCGCGCGTCAATAGAATTTGATTATGTGTGTCAGGGTGCTGATATAACCCCCTTATTACACTTTAATTGCACTTCTGAGGGCCTGGTTTCCTGGCCTGATAATTCAAATACAGCCCATGCAGCCATTTAAACGATATTCATTTCAGAAACACGTCAGACAAGGCTAAGCCTGGAAACGATACCCGCGGGTATCACCCTGAAGCGGACTATTCGGTAGCACCCATTCCTTCAAAAAGCAGACGTTCAACGCCTTGCTAAGAGGTAGGCTGGCCCGCGAAGGCACCGACTTTTTGGGCCGGAGTGGCTTTAGCAACTTGTATGTGTTCATAATGTACACAATAATAAGCTAATGCAAGTGGGCTGTAAGTATACTAAGGCTTACAAAAACGAACCAAAGTATTGATATTATTCCGGCTATTAAATTAACAAGTTTATTTTTTTTTGAATTTTTTAAAGCCGCTATGTAAGACCCTACAACAAATATCTGAAAAAAAAGAATAGGGATCATGCTGACTCCTATCCCTCGCATTGAAAAGTCATATGGAAAAACATATGAAAACATGAATTTAGGCACTTTATATGCATCAGCAAATATTAGCCAGACAATTGCAAAAAAGACAAATTGAAATAGATATAGCTTTGTTATACCTCTAGACCATATTTGCACTTTTCAAGTTACCTCTGGATACACATAACGTTCGAAATAAGGGGCCAAGTGGGCTGTATCGCCAAGTTCCAGCCCACGTTGTTAATGGGCGTACTTGATTGATTTGTTATGTGTTTTAATGAAAGCAACCTTTGTTAACATGCCGCTCATATTCCGTTTCAACCGCAAGATCATAGGGAAGAAGTAATGTATCTGTAACTATGCTTGCACCCATATCAATAATTGTTCCAGGTAATGTAATGACTAGTGCAGGGAAAATGAAAGCTAATGCCATACCATTTAAGCACTCAAAATAATGTCCACTTTGTTGTGTGGCAAGATAAGGGTGACTCATCCCACTCCCACTATCTCTCATTCTAGTTTGATTTACACTGCAAGATGACAACAAACATATAACTGCAAACACTAATATTATGCTTCTCATTGCTTTAACATCCCTAATTATCTCAATGAACTAGTTCTGATACATTATTTTTTGACTTAACGATTGAGTTCAGCCGCTTTCAGCGGCCGAGCTTGACCCGCTTGTTATGTGCTTTTTTATTTTGACTTGATTTCACCACATTTGCCCATTGTTGATAATATGGATTTTTTCGAGTTAAGTGCTTCGTTTTTTGATTCTAATGCCATCACATGAAAAGTTGTAGAGAGAGGTGTTTGAATTACGATGTCATTTTCAATAATTCGCTTACCCTCGCCATCGATAATACGTACTTGTGCTTTTAAATACTTCTTGCTGAAAGCGAGCAAGTCATTTGCAGCATCATTGTCTAAATTAACAATTAAGGTGCATATTCTGGCCCAACGTGAACACCTATTCTGGTGGAACGTGAACACCCATTCTGTTTCATCGTGAACACCGATTCTGGTTGATCGTGAACACTTTTGGTGATTTTCCAGAATCACCGTTCACGA
>Ga0209692_10003754_pt1 | contig 14402 bp, 7 predicted proteins | sample tdDd472_FD_187129 | JGI IMG/M metagenome (GOLD analysis project Ga0209692, IMG submission 187129) | Marine sediment microbial communities from the Atlantic coast under amendment with organic carbon and nitrate - tdDd47.2 (SPAdes)... | ecosystem: Environmental > Aquatic > Marine > Coastal >...
GACGTAACCATCAGGGAGATCGGTAATGCAGGTAATGCATGGGGACTCTCATCCGGAGCACGTACTTATATGTGGGCCGACAATGACATCCATAGTGTAGTTTTTGCTCACAGGATGCTAAACCCTCCGGGAACAGGATACCTGGCCTATGATGTATCATGGGATCAGGGTTCTAATTTTACTTCTGATGTGCAAATCTGGGATCCAGAATTATATCCGACAGGTGCCGCGCTCGGAAATGCCCGTTATCCACAGGCTGTTATCTATAATCCTGCCGGCAACGTTGACCCTGCCGGTGCATATGTTACAACTTTTGCACCTATCCTGGACCAAACCAATGGTGGCAGCTGGGGTGGATATGGTATGGTAACCAACCCACTAACCGCCGTTAGCCCGGCTACCCCTATTCAATCAAATATGACATCATCGGGTGATGTCTTGATCTTTAGTGTTCCTGATGCATTTACCATCAGACCTGATGGTCAGGCCATATGCTACGAGCCATCTCTGGTTGAAGGACTCTTCGCAAATTATACCGGTTCCCTCATTTATACATCAGGATATTATGATGAAGGATTACAGACCTTTGACTATGAGCAATCACTCATTGATTTTGACATCACGGGTGGTGGTGAGGGTGCCACAATACCAAGCCAGAAAATAGCTTTCCATCCCGACGGACAGATTGGCTATATGGCAATGCTCACCAATAACGGATTCAATGACCTTTCAGAAAGTGCCTTTTATCCGGTGCTTTTCAAAACTACCAATGGTGGTGCCGATTGGGACGGACCGTTTAGTGTACAGCTCGGTGGTCCTGATGGACTTCCTGCAATTCTTAACTACCTGAGTGACGATCTCATCGAAATGATGTTTGAGCCACCAGCACCTGCTAGAGATGAGATATCATATACTACTTCCTTCGACATGAGTCTTGCTGTAGATATGTACGGAAATCCTCACCTCCTGTTCTGCGTAGGTGTTGCTGGTGGTGCCTGGGATATTATAACATCACTGGAAGGCCTTGCAGGTACAGGAGGAACTATTGCCATGATCCATGCATCCTCTTATGATGGCATGGAAAGTTGGTATGCAGACACAATTGCTACACCTTATACATTCAGAGGGGAATTCGCAGGATCAGATATTCTTAATGAAGATCTGCGTCCTTACATTTCTGTAACTCCAGATGCTTCTAAATTGTTTTTCTCATGGCAGACCACTGAAATTGCTGATATCAATGATAATATAGCCCCTGACATTAAATGTATTGGTTATAATGTTAATAGCAGAGAATATACCCAGCTCTTTAATGTTAGTGCTTTTACCGCCATTATGTGGCAGTCATGGATGGCAACTGCATCATATTATGTTTTTGATGATGGTACCGGAAGTTATGAGATCCCATTTGCTTGTCAAATCATGAATCCTGACAATACGCTTGAGCCTGTAGCATTCAGGTATGTTGATGACTTTGTGATCACTGACGCAGATTTCGGTGTTTGGGTCTCAACCGCTGAAGTTGATCAGGAATATATCAGCATCTCAGGAAACTATCCAAACCCGGCCACTAATATGACCAGGGTGAATATGACGCTGGTTGAGCCTGCAAATGTAACTCTTGAAGTATCAAATCTAATTGGACAGAAGGTAAAAACAATCAATCACGGTCCATACGCCAAAGGTTTGCATACATTAGAGATCAATGTCTCAGATCTTGAAAGCGGAATTTACATCTATACACTGTCAACAGGCAAAGATGCCGTAGCAGGTAAGATGATCGTTGAATAGATATTCTTTATCATATCAATAAAAAAAGCTTTCCTGAATCCTCAGGAAAGCTTTTTTTATAAACTTGAATTACTTTAAATATTCTACATACTTTAAGTACTTAATTGGCTAGTCAATGAGAGATGTCATACCCTCATTTTCTTGAGTTGTATAGATGAACCGATCACCTTTATGGATCACATATTTCATATCCATTTCAAAACCATCGGCTTTGGCAGTCTCTACAAAGTCCTTGTAGGAATAAGTATGCGCTCCACCATGCATGGGAACAAATAATTTGGGTTGGAGGTTTTCCAGGGTGTAATACAGTCCTTTCTTTACCTGCTCAGGTTCTCCAAGGCTGCAGCCTCTGATACCTGCAAAAAGGATGTCAATGTCAGCGGTCCTTTCTTTTATAAGATCAACCTCATCAGTGTAGGCTGCCATCAGCTCATCTTCACCATTGGCATGATCACCCATATGCAATAGTGTAAGGCCATCTACCTCGATCAGGTAGCCACCCCCCAGATCAGTGGAATAGTGTGTGTACACATTCATGTCCCCCATTTGTTTTTCTTCATGCACCGGGATCATGGTGTATTCGTTTCCATCGGTATTCTGGTTCCAGCAAAGTACATACTCAATGTTGGGGATATCCTCTTTCCAGTTAAAGATCCTGGCATCATAATGATCACCATGGTTATGTGTGCTGAACACGGTCACATTCTGGTCCTGTATCTCAGCTGGGATAATACATCCTGAGGCCAGGCATGAATCATCAGCTTTACGATCCCAGGTGTTGCAGAAGTAGTCGAATACCAGGAAATGATTTTGTGTCTTCACAGCCCACCCGCTGTGCCCGAGGAACCACACTTTTGCTTCACCATAGGCAAGCTCTTCTTCTAGCTCATTTGGTGCAGCGAGGTATTCTCCCAGATGTATGTCTGTAGCCCCGTTTGCCAGGAGGTCATAGCCCAGCGCAGTATGTTTATAATACATGGCATAGTCAAAAGGTGTTTTCCCACAATTATCCTCAGCGTTGGGATCAGCACCATTTTCAATCAATACGTCTGCAATATCGGTATATCCTTGTGCCACTGCCATATGCAATTCGGAGCTCCCTTGCTTCTTCTCAGCCACATTGATGAATGCTCCATGATCTATCAGGTAATTCACCATCTCAGTATTACCCCTCTGGACAGCACAGTGAAGTGGTGTCTGTCCTTCGTCATTAAAGATATTGACTTTGGCACCACTCGCCATAAGGTTTTTTGACATTTCTAGTTGTCCATGACGTACTGCGGCATGCAGTGGTGTTGTGAAGTTAGGAAAGCAGGCACAAGTCTTCTCATCCATACAATTGGAGGGGTTTACCTCAGCACCATTCAGGATAAGGAACTTGCTCATGCCATCGGGATCATTCGACCAGGCGGCCAAATATATTGGTGTGCGGCCAAAGTTGTCCTGGGCATTGATGTCGGCACCTTTTTCCATTAAGAAGGTGGCATTCTCGTAGGCGGTACCACGGCCAGCAACATTATGTAAGGCTGTCTGGCCATGTTCACTCTTATATTTGACATCGGCACCCTCTTTGACGAGAAAAACGAGGACATCATAGGTATTTGGATTCACTGCCCACATATGAGGCCTCTCCCCGTTATTGGTTACTGCATCAATATCGGCACCGTACTCAATGAGTAATTTAACCATCTCTAAATTCCCGAATGAAACGGCGCTGTGCAGAGGTGTAGCTCCTGTTTCCAGGCTTACGTTTAGTTCTGCTCCGTCTTTGATAAGCTGTTTGGCTATATCATTGCTCCGGGTCACTATCGCCAGATGGATGGCTGACCATCCTGTGATAGAACGCAGGTCAGGGTTCGCGCCTCTCTCAATCAGGTAGCTTGCTGCATCTCTCTGGGCCCTGCTAAGGGCAAACAAGATTGGGGTCATCTCATTATCATCCGTCAGATCAATATCTACACCATGATCAAGCAGCAGATCAATTGACTCTATGCTGCCACTTACCGCAGCCAGATGGAGAGGCATGGAGTTCTCATTATCACCGATATAAGGATCAGCACCCTGCTTAAGGAGAAAGTCTACAATGCCAGCCTGTCCTCCTTCGCATGCAAGATTCAGAGGTGTCAGGGCGTCTGCATTCTTCTCATTCAGCAATTCAGGACTGCTTGTGACTATTTTCTTTACCAGGACAAGGTCGCCATCGGTGATGGCCTGGTTGAGGTCCTGGGCATTTATGACACCTGTAAAGGTTATCATCATCAAGATCAATAGTAATCCGCTTAGATTTTTCATTTTTAATGGTTTTGAGATTAGTTTTTAGAAGCTTAAATATATATCGGATAACATAAGAATCCTTTACTCAATTTACTGATGACACATCTAGTTTACGGTTGACAGTTGACAGTTGACGGTTGGGGCGATTGCTTTTCCACATTTTATCAACATCAGGCTTTGCTGTTGTAAAAAGCTGTAGTTTTATTTCCTTTTCAATTACTCAAACCAAAAACTAATTAATCATGGGAGGATTCTTCGGAACTATTTCAAAAAGCGATTGTGTCACTGACCTGTACTATGGCACTGATTATCACTCACATCTGGGCACCAAAAAAGGTGGGATGGCTGTCATCAATGATGTGGGCATCAAGCGGGGCATCCACAACCTTGAGAACTCATATTTCAGAACCAAGTTTGAATCTGAGTTGACCGAGTTTAAAGGCAAGAGCGGGATTGGTGTGATCAGCGACTTTGAAGCACAACCTATCATCATGAAATCCCACCTGGGCGAATTTGCTATTGTTACCGTATGCAAGATTCAGAACCTGGATGAGCTCACCAGCAGGGCCTTAAAAAACCGCAGGACCTTTTCAGAGGTCAGCCGTGAGGGCACCAACGCCACAGAACTGGTGGCCATGCTTATATGTGAAGAAGAAAGTATTGCAAAAGGAATAGAGAATGTTTATGACAAGGTCAAAGGATCCTGCTCAATGCTCATCCTTGCCAATGAGGGCATATATGCAGCCCGTGATAAGCTGGGAAGGACCACCATCATGCTGGGCAAAAAAGAAGGTGCCTATGCCATGGCTTCTGAGACCAGCGCATTCTCTAACCTTGGCTTTGAGACCGAGCATTTCATAGGCCCGGGAGAGATCATAAAAGCTACTGCAGAAGGCTGGGAACAGCTGAAGAAGCCATACGACAAGATGCAGGTATGCGCATTCCTATGGGTGTACTATGGCTACCCGAGCAGCGACTTTGAAGATATTAACACCGAAGCCTGCCGTTATCGCTGTGGGGCTGCCCTGGCCAGGAAAGATAAGGTGGAGGCAGATTTTGTATCAGGCATTCCCGATTCAGGGATCGCCCATGCTGTGGGTTACTCAAACGAGAAACAGATACCTTATAAGCGGGCTTATGTAAAATACACACCTACATGGCCCAGAAGCTTCATGCCGCAGAACCAGGCCACACGTAACCTTGTTGCCAAGATGAAGCTCATCCCGGTGAAGGAACTGATAGCAGGTAAAAAGATCGTATTCTGCGACGACTCTATCGTCAGGGGAACACAATTCCAGGATAACGTAAAGATCCTTTACGAGTATGGAGCTGAGGAGATCCATGTACGCCCGGCTTGTCCTACACTTATCTTCCCCTGTGAGTTCCTGAACTTCTCAAGGTCAAGGTCGAACCTGGACCTGGCAGGAAGAAAGGCCATACTCGAACTTGAAGGAGCCGACGACAAGTATCTCGATGAATATGCCACCCCGGGTACTGACCGCTATCATGCCATGATAGAGAAGATCAGAGAGAGGATAGGCGTGAGCACAGTACAATATCAGCATCTCAATGACCTGGTTGAGGCCATCGGCCTGCCGAAAGAGAAACTGTGTACGCATTGCTGGGATGGGAGTAGTTGTTATTAAGTTTTGGATGTTGGGTTTCGGGTGTTGAGTGTTGAGTTATATTCGATAATTGATATTTGTTATTTGTTATAAAAAACAAGTAAACCTTATATATACTTGATTGTTTATTTCATAAGATAATAAATGATATGGCTGCAGAACGATTAAAGACCAATACAAGGTTTAACATTCTTTCTTTTATCAAGGAAGAAAGCCTGGGTGGTTTTGTGCTGATTGGGGTCACCATTCTGGCTCTCGTATGGGCTAATTCGGGCCTGTATGAATCTTACCATTACATATGGCATGAGATAAAGATGGGCTTCAGCTTTGGCAAGCTCAATTTGAACTATTCACTTCACCACTGGATCAATGACGGGCTGATGGCCGTGTTCTTCTTTATGATAGGCCTGGAAATAAAGCGTGAGGTTCTGGCCGGGGAGCTATCCTCGTTCAAGAAGGCAGGACTACCTATCGTTGCAGCCGTGGGTGGTATGGTCATCCCGGCCCTGGTCTATGTTATCATCAATTATAATACGCCACAGTACATGAATGGCTGGGGGATACCGATGGCCACAGATATCGCCTTTGCTCTGGGTTTGATGGCCATGCTGGGAAAAAGGGTCCCCATCAGCCTGAAAATATTTCTAACAGCCCTGGCCATAGCTGATGACCTGGGAGCCATCATGGTAATTGCAGTATTCTATACCGAGGCCATAAACACTGCAGAGTTGATCAATGCAGGCATTTTCCTGGTTATACTTATGGGAGCAAACAGGCTAGGTGTCAGAAGCACGATTTTCTATGCCCTTGTGGGTGGCATTGGCGTATGGACCTCCTTCCTTTTCTCAGGCGTGCATGCTACCATTGCCGGTGTGCTCATAGCTTTAACCATACCGGTAAGACCCAGGATAGACGAGAAAACCTTTATTCAGAGGTTAGAGTCGTGCCTCGATATGTTCCGAAAAACCAACCCCAATGATAAGTCGCTGCTAACAAAGATACAGTTTAAGGCGATCAGCCAGATAGAAAAGCATGTAGACGATGCCAACACACCCTTGCAAAAGCTGGAGCATGCCCTGCATCCTGTTTCGGCCTACTTAATACTGCCAATTTTTGCATTAAGCAATGCGGGAGTGCGTATACAGGGTAATATTTTTGATATGCTCTTCCATCCTATTTCTTTGGGCATCATAGCTGGATTGATTATTGGTAAATTCCTGGGTATCACCATCTTTTCAAAGATTTTTATCAAACTCAAGCTGGCTTCCCTTCCAGAGGGTGTAAACTGGCAGCATGTCTATGGCATGGCCTTCCTGGCGGGAATTGGTTTTACCATGTCGATGTTCATCAGTGACCTCGGGTTCCAGGAGGAAAGCTATAAGGAGATTGCCAAAGTAGGTGTGCTGGCGGCATCACTTATCGCAGGTATCCTTGGGGTAATTATACTGCGGTTAGCAAAACCCGGTAATTCAGTTGACGGTTGAAAATATGCAGTATCCTGAATCGAGCTGTCGGCACTCATCGCATCCACGCACATATCTAATTTGAATTGATTCTTCTTTTACATTTCCTTATCTTTCGGGTAACCTAAATCCAATAATTATGAAAAAGATTACACTATCACTGGTAGTAAGCTTGGTAATTATTATTTATTCAAGCACCATCACAGGACAAAATTTTGTAAATGCTATTAACCTGGGAGGATCACAGGGTGATGATGCAGCAGCATGTTTCGAGGATACGCAGGGCAGCCTTTACTTGAGCGGAAGCTTCCAGGGTACGGTGGATTTTGATCCGGGCAGCGGTGAGGTTCTTGTCACAGCTGTGGCCAGCCTTGATGCCTATATCGTTAAATATGATGAGGATATGAGTTTTATCTGGGCCATTACCATTGGCGGTAATGACCAGGTGAACGGAAAAAAGATCGTCGTTGACGGAAGCGGCAATGTTTATACAGCAGGATATTTCATGGGGGAAGCGGATTTTGATCCCTCTGAAGGTGAATACCTACTCCAAGCTGAAGATATGGATGGTTATCTTGCAAAATACGATGTAGATGGAAACTTTGTCTGGGCTTTTAGAATTGGCAGTCCCGAAAGCGATATAGCTTTTGATGTTTGCCTTGACCCGGATGGAAATATTTGGGTCAGCGGCCAATTTAATGCTCCTGTTGATTTTGACCCATCAGGGGGTACCTTTATTTTAAATGATCACGGCCTCCAGGATGCATATGTAGCAAAATATTCCACAGACGGTTCTTTTATATGGGCCGGTGGAATTGGGGGAGAGACATCATTATTTTATCAACCTGCAATGGCCATTGATAATACAGGAAACCTTTATCTTTCCTGCCAATTTTCAGGACAGGCAGACCTGGACCCCGGGGCAGGTACATATATTGTTGAATCTGACGGAAGTTCCGATATGTTTCTGTTGAAGCTTGATCAAAACGGAAATTTTAATTGGGGATTTTCTTTGGGTGGAGAAATGCAGGATCAGACACGTGATGTTTATTATAGCGATGGACTTATCCTTATCACAGGTTTTTATGAATCGACTGTTGATTTTGACCCATCATCAGGTGAAGCAATCATGACGCCTATAGGAGAGGCCGATGGCTTCATTGCAGCCTATGGAACCGATGGCGCTTATACATGGGCAAAAACAATTGGCGGAACGCATAATGCCAGTGGATTAGCACTTGCTGATGATGATGACCATAACATATACGTAACAGGAAATTTTTACGGTACTTCCGACTTTGACCCATCCGCTGCTATTTTTGAACTGACAGCCCAGGGAGATTGGGATATCTTTACGGCAAAGTATGACGATGCAGGAAATTTTCTATGGGCAAACCATGCCGGAGGAAGTGAAAACGATTATGGATCTCATATCATAGTAAGCAATGACCAAGAGAAAGTTACGATTTGCGGAAAATTTAAGGGGTCGGGGGAATTTGACCACCTTGGTGCAGGGTATATCCTTAATGCGAACGGAAGTTTTGATGCTTTCCTATCAACTTATACAACCTACTCAGGAGCAGGCGTCCACGAAGTGAATTCTGATTTCACGGATATCCTGTTTTATCCTAACCCTGTAACGGACAAGCTCAACATTAGTATGGCCTCAGCTGGAGATGACACACAGTACAGGATCATTAACCTGCTTGGTGCTGAGTTCAGTACAGGTCCGGTTCATGATGGAGTAAATACTATTGATGTAAGCAATTACGCTCCTGGCATTTATTTTATCAAGATAGTAAAGGGTAGCAGCTCAGTGGTAAGTAAGGTTTTGATAGAATAGATCAGATGAGGTACGGGGCTCGGGGGACGAGTGACGAGATGAAGAATTAGAAATTACTGGAGTTGCTTTACGATTTTATTTCTCGTATCCGCGTGCGATGTGGTAGGAGGCCTTGTCAAAAAATAGCATGACCCTCCTTTCCAGCTCCAGAGCAGTATAGATGTCGATAGGCTTGTTCCAGATGCCCTGCGAGAGGGCAAATTCCCAGATATACTTTCGGGTAAGGGTCAGGGCACTCAGCACCTCACTCAGGGCAAAGCCCTCATCCCTACGCTCCTGGCCCAGCTGACGATAAAATTTCTTGAAATCCTTATCAGAATAGCTTCGTCCAAGCCATTTACTAAATTGCCTGATCACCTCCTTATTCCTTGAAAATGATGTCTCCGGGTCTGACCTTGCATAAGACGGTGTCGATTTTCTTGTGGTCACATCATCCAGCCAGCGCTGGGTGATAACCTCTGCATTCTTTTCAATACGCCGTAGCAGGTAATCCGACAGGAAATCACCTATATCATGGCCATCGCCTTGAATCCCCACTGAGCGGCTGAAAGAGTCCAGGATGGCCCAGTATTCCTCCTTTGAAGCAATAAACTTCTCAATGGCGCTAATATTCGACCTGAAGGCCATTTCAGGTAGTCTGTCAAAGGCGTAGAAACTCAATGCTGAAGCATCATCACCTGCCATCAACTCACCACCGGTCCATTCAGTCTCGAAGGTCAGGTGGAGCAGATCGCCATACATATCGCTTTTGCCAGATTCAACGTTCACCAGGTCAACGATCTTACCGGCGATACCTGTCTCTTCAACCAGTTCCCTGAGAGCTGCAGTTTCAATGCTTTCACCTGACTCGGCAAAACCCATAGGCAGACACCATAGTCTGGCAAAGGGTGGATTCTTTCTTTTAACCAGGAGCACCTCCCTATCCCTAATAACGATATTAGCCGCAACGGGAAGTGGATTGTCATAAAAGAAGAGATTGCAATCGGGACAATAGTCACGCCTGACATCTCCCTCCTCTTTTTGAGAAAGCATCCCTCCGCAACTTGAACAATATTTTCGATCATTTCCCATGGCTACCCCCTATTAAAGGTTGGGTACAAACAAAGATAGAATCATTTTTTGTGATCTTCATTCCCTGAGTATCATTAAGGTCAGCTTTAATGGTATTCACCACTTTTTTATGCAGTTCATCATCAGGGTCGATCATCTCAGGGATGAAAAATGAATGTTTAAAATTAAAATAGCTGATCAGGTCCTCATGATCATCTTTCCCAAAGGAAAGTTTGCCTTTATAATCCAGTTTCCTGACCCCGGAAAAATATGTCTGCAGCAATTCCCCACCATTCTGGTCTGAGAAACGCTTTAGCAAGGTTTCATAAGGCAGGTCAATTGTAATGATCAGACCATTCCTTTTCACCACACTTCTCACATAAGAAGTGAATTCCGGCATGTGGGGAACAGCATGAGTGATGGCTATGAAAAGACCATCTTCTTTCAGTATCCTGGCAATTTGTTTTACAGCTTCCGGAAAGAAATACATCGCGTAACTGCAAAGTATAAGATCATAAGCATTGTCCTCCAATTGTTCCAGGGTCAATATTCCATCACTCCTGAAGTCGGCTTTGATACCGGCTTTGTCACATGATTGAAAATAAAACCACTCATACTCAGGAAACCTGTCAATGCCGGTAACTTTGGCTTCAGGATGCACCCTGTCTTTAAGTGCCTCAGTGAAGAAACCATAGCCACATCCCAGGTCCAGAATGCTTTTTGATCCTGAAAGATCAAGTCCTTCCAATGCCTGATGGCGTATGTCTTTATTATCAAGAAGATGCTTCCTGATGATACCGGCAATTTCGAGATGCGCTCTGGCATCCTTAAAGACCTTTGCTAGGGAAAACTCCTCCCCTGTCATAAGTTGGAATTAGTGGTTATGTAGGTAAATATAATAAAGTTTGCTTACTAAGCCAGGATCGATCTTGCCTATTTATCCAATTGATCACATCCAAAAATTGAAGTTCATTGATATTATTTTTTCATCTGGCTTCTTTTATTTGTATTTTTAGGGGAAATCGAACACATCATCTTATTGCTATGCAAAGCTTCACCCACGAACTCGACAAGATCGCCATTACGGTGAAATCACACATGCTCCTGAAGGAACTCCTCAGGGAGAACCCTGAATTGGAGGAGGTCATGCGCAACGCAAGAAATGAGACCGAGGCACTGATCGGTGTAAGAAATTGGGTCATGCCCATGCTGACACAGAACCAGAATGCCTATAAATTCTACAAAAATGAAGCCCATGGTCGTGCTGCATTTGAAAAGCTCAGCTGGAAAGACTTTGCTGCCATACGTATCCTTGACTATATAGACAATGCAGGCCGGCAGTTTGATGACCTGAACCTACATGGGGAAAAGGCCATCAGCAATCCTGTAAAACTAATATGGCTCGCTGTGAACTTTGGTACCGGAGGGGCGAAGCCATACTTCTTTAAGGATATGTTACAGTTGTTCAGGCAGCTTTCAGGCAATGGTCAGCGTGACCTGCCTGATTCCAACCAGCTGGAACAATGGATGTCGCGATGGTCGACTGGCCTCGATCCCCGCATCGTGAAGCTCAGGGAAGAGAACCGGGAGCGAATTCTCAAGATCATCATAGACAAGATAGACCGGGGAGATATTAAGGATGCAAAGTTTTTCTTCAAAGATAGTATGTCGCAGGAGCAGAAGTACCTGGAAGCCCTTGAGTGGTGGAAAAGCTCACTTTTCCATCTGAGGTTTGCGGTCCGATCACCAGATCTACTGAATGAGCTGCTTGGCAATTCACTTGATCCGGATACTATGAAGTTGCTGAAAGAGGCAGATGAACTGGGGATACCATTTTTCGTAAATCCTTATTATCTCTCTCTGCTACATGTCAGAGTGCCCTACTTTGCCATTGGTGCTGACCTTGCCATCCGTCACTACGTGATATACAGCAAACAGTTGATTGAAGAATATGGAAATATAGTTGCCTGGGAGAAAGAGGATATTGTGAAGCCTGGCAAACCCAATGCCGCAGGGTGGCTGCTCCCTTCAGACCATAACATCCATCGCCGTTATCCGGAGGTGGCCATCCTTATTCCTGACACCATGGGACGGGCCTGCGGGGGATTGTGCTCCAGCTGCCAGCGGATGTACGATTTTCAGCGTGGGAACCTCAACTTCAAGCTCGACAAGCTTCAACCAAAAGAATCATGGGATGAAAAGCTTCAAAGGCTCCTCACATATTTTGAGGAAGATGCTCATCTTCGTGATATTCTCATAACAGGTGGTGACGCATTGATGAGTTCGGATAAATCATTGGAGAAGATCCTGGAAGAGATCTACCAGATGGCCCTCAGGAAGAAGAAGGCCAATGAGAAAAGGCCCGATGGTGAGAAATATGCTGAAATGATCAGGGTCAGACTGGGATCAAGATTGCCAGCTTACCTGCCTCAGCGAATTACACCTGAGCTGGTGGCCATACTCGGTAAATTTAAGGAGAAAGCCTCAAGCATAGGTATCCGTCAGTTTTTCATCCAGACTCATTTTGAATCACCCATGGAGGTAACACCAGATGCAAAAGAAGGCATCAGGAAGCTGAACAGCTCAGGATGGACAATCACCAACCAACTGGTTTTTACCACAGCAGCTTCACGAAGGGGGCATTCGGCCAAATTGAGGAAAGTGCTGAATGAGTCAGGCGTACTGAACTATTACACCTTCAGTGTGAAGGGGTATATGGAGAACAACTTCAACTTTGCCACTAACGAAAGAGCGGTGCAAGAGCAAATGGAGGAAAAGGCCTTTGGAAAAATCCCTGATAAGTATCAGGATGTAATCCGTAACTTCCCGGAAGAAGCGGAAAACATGACAGAAAACATCAGGGACTTAATGAAGAAAACACAGCTGCCATTTCTTGGGACAGACCGAAATGTGCTAAACCTTCCCGGAGTGGGTAAAAGTCTTACTTTTAGAACAATAGGAATCACACGCTATGGAAGAAGGATACTGGAGTTTGAGCTTGATCATACGCGTAATCACAGCCCTGCCATGGAGGACATGGACAAGGTGATCATCATCGAATCAAAATCCATCAGTGAATACCTGCAACAACTGGAAGATATAGGTGAGGATACTGGCGATTATGAAAGCATCTGGGGCTATTCCATCGGTGAGACCGAGCAAAGAAGCCCATTATATGATTATGTGGATTACGAATTTGAGCTCACACCGGAATATTCTAACCTTGGAGTTTCGGTTGACCCTTCGACAAGCTCAGGGCAGGCTAATTGACAATTGACAGTAAAAATATTATATTTAGGCAATGCAAAGAATATCAATTTCTGTGATATTGATTCTTTTCTGGCTTCCCTGGGCCACCACTCAACCATGCCTGCCGGAAGGTATTGAGCTCAGCAGCCAGGCACAAATAAATAATTTCCAGCTTCATCATCCGGGATGCACAGAGATAGAAGGAGATGTAAGTGTTCGTGGAAATGATATCACCAACCTGAACGGACTTGCAAATATTACCAGGATCGAAGGAGACCTGTGGATTTGTTATAACCCTGTCCTGACAAGCTTATCAGGGCTGGGGAATTTAACTTTTGTTGGCGGAAATTTGAGCCTGGGCGACAGAAACTATACAGGTCAACCCTGGAATCCATCACTTCAAAATATAAATGCCCTGATCAAACTTGAGCATATTGGCGGAGATCTTGAACTTTATAATAATACATCTCTGATAAGTCTTGAGGGCCTTAACAATCTTGAATCAGTAGGTGGCGACATGCTTATTGGAGGGAATATTCAGATCTCTGATCTGCATGGATTAAATAATTTAGGGTCTATTGGCGCGTCTTTACTAATTGACGTAAACCATTCATTGAATAAGCTCACCGGACTTGACAAACTAAGCTCTGTTGGCGGTTCACTGGGCATATACAACAACCCATCCCTGAGCAGTTTGTCGGGCTTGAATAATCTGCAAGATATTAACGGAAATCTCTGGATTGAAAAGAATGAACAGATAGTAAACCTATCAGGACTTGGTAATCTGGGTGCAGGATCGATCTTGAATTTAAGCATATCCTCGAACAGTTCATTATCGAGTTGTGAAGTAAAAAGTATCTGTGATTACCTCCAGGCCCCCGGAGGGGCTGTCGAGATAGCCAACAATGCCACAGGCTGCAACAACCGTGATGAGGTTGAAATTGATTGTGAAGATATTTCGGTGGATGAAAACACGCTGGGATCTACTGTAATTCTTTACCCTAACCCAGCCACCGATGAGCTCAATATTAGTGCTGAAGGCTATGGCAGCCTGAAACTAGGCATCTACTCCCCTGCCGGACAGCTGTTGCTGCATGAAAGGTCTGT
>Ga0209692_10003755_pt1 | contig 14400 bp, 9 predicted proteins | sample tdDd472_FD_187129 | JGI IMG/M metagenome (GOLD analysis project Ga0209692, IMG submission 187129) | Marine sediment microbial communities from the Atlantic coast under amendment with organic carbon and nitrate - tdDd47.2 (SPAdes)... | ecosystem: Environmental > Aquatic > Marine > Coastal >...
TATCATAACTCTTCAGGACGTGCACCGGGCACAATCCAGGGACGACTTTAACTCAAGAGGTTTAACCGTTGCAGATTTAGCTGTTGAAGATCCTATCACTGTCTTTCCTGATGAACCTATCTGGGTTGCTATCCAAAAATTGTCTCCTCGGGATTTAGCAAGGCTACCGGTTGTTAGCAGAGATGGCTCAGGAACCCTTTGTGGAATAATCAGCAGAAGCGACATCCTTCGTGCTTATGATGTAGGCATTGTGCGTAAACAGCGAGGTCAGATAGTCGAACATCAGGTTGAACTGAGAAGTTCGAAAGAAAACGGCTATGTAGAATTTGTCCTGCAAGAAGAAGATACCTGCAGCAACGCCATGGTTAAAGATCTCTCTTTGCCGGATACTATTAATATGGTTTCCATCAAGCGGGGTGGGCAGATTATTATCCCCCGCGGTCACACCAAACTGAACACTGGAGACGTAATCACAGTTTACGGTCGGCTCAAAGATATCAATAGTATCAAGGATTTCCTCAACACTTGTCAATTGCCAGTTCAGCCATCCTGATATTTCTCCTCTACTCGGCGGAGTTTTAATTCCGCCGAGTAGAATATTACCGACGACAAAGAACAGTAAAAGACTCCCACCAAACTCATTTTTCCAGTCCTTCCAGCCGAAGCACCTTCTAGCCTGCTGATATTTTGTAATACATGAATATTCCTGTGATTTCTTACTATAATATCATACAGTTTTAGTTGTTTTTATGTTATCACAAATGTTGCGTAGCACACATAAACATTTGACACTGGATCTATCGGTAAGAGAAGGCTTGCTGAAAAAAACCGATATTTCTCAAAAGAGTCTCTCTATAAAAACAATATGCCTCTTTTCACCTATCTCTCTCTGGTACTCACCATGCTCTTGTGGGGAGGCACCTTCATTGCCGGGCGACTGCTTGCCGGCTCCCTGGAGCCAGCAAGCGCGGCCTTCTTACGCTTCCTGATCGCCTCTATTGCCATGCTTATCGTGACACGGCTTGTCGACAAGAAACTTATCATACCCCCGAAGAGAATGTGGGTACCTCTTATTTTGTTGGGGATGACTGGAGTTTTTGCCTACAATGTTTTTTTCTTTAGCGGGTTGCACCATATCAGTGCCGGCCGCGCCTCACTTATCGTAGCCTGCACTCCCCTTGTCATTACTATTTTTGCGGCAATTTTTTTGAGCGAACGACTCACCATACTAAAGGCGAGTGGAGTTGTCCTGTCTCTTATAGGTGCCATAACGGTTATCAGTAACGGTCACCCAAGCACCTTATTCAGCGGCGGTTTTGGTCCAGGAGAACAGGCTCTTGTCGGATGCGTGCTCAGCTGGTCGGCATATTCTCTCATAGGCAGATCTGTTCTTGTAACCCTCTCCCCGCTGGCAGCTGTATGTTACTCTTCGATAATCGGAACATTTTTCCTCTCAATACCAGCTGCCAGCGAAGGCCTGTTTGGTCAACTCGCAACAATATCCTCACTGGACTGGGTCAGTCTTGCCTATCTTGGCATTTGCGGAACAGCTCTCGGCTTTTCTCTTTACTATCAGGGAATAAAAAAGATAGGGGCAACCAGGGCAGGTATTTTTATCAACCTCGTCCCCTTATTTTCAATCCTGCTCTCCTGGCTGCTTCTGGGGGAATCAATTAAACTCATCGTTATGGCAGGCGGCCTGTTGGTGCTCGCCGGGGTAACTCTGACTAATTTCCCAAAATCCAGTTAATCATCCTGAGGCCCCAAAAATGTTATTCTCACCAGCTGCTTCCTTCTTCAATTGAAGAACATACAAACAGCATTTCTCCATCATCGTTGCACAATCTGCATCTAAGTCTCAACAAAAAGTCATATCCCTTTCGCAGCACAGACAACACCCGATTCAGAGAGTTCAGAAACAACCTCTGCCTCCGAGAGTGGTTCAACCGGACGGGTGCCCTCCAAGAGAACGCGTGTTTGGTAGCCAAGCGATACGGCATCGAGGGCTGTCGCTTTAACGCAATAATCAAAGGCAAGACCAATAATATCGACACCGTTTATTCCATGTTCCTTTAGAATGCCATGAAGCCCGGTGTCATGCCGGCGAGCATTGTCAAAAAAAGCGGAATAGGAATCGACATCCCGGTCCTGCCCCTTTTTAAGGATAATAACTGAGCGCCCTGCGTCTTTAATTTGCTCTAAAACATTCGCAATTTCGCCAGAAAGACGTGCGCCATACGTACCCGCTACACAGTGGTCTGGCCAGAGCATTTGCGGAAGGCCGGAAAGCTCTCCTAGCTGAAATGGGTCGGCTTCAGGATGAAACGAGGCAAAGGAACCGTGTTCTGGTGGGTGCCAGTCCTGAGTCGCCACGATAAGTTCATAGTGATGTCCAGTTTTCATAAGCTCTAAAACAAATGGCAGAATAGAGTCTCCTTCCGGCACAGCCAGCGCTCCTCCGGGAAGGAAATCGTGCTGAATATCAACTACAAGAAGTGCTCGTTTCATAATTTCATCATCCTATTTACGAGATTCATCATTCTTTTCGCCGTTATTATGGGCGGCTGCCAGTCGATTTTTTATTCTTTCAAATTCGTGGTCCCGCATTATTTGACGACGCTCAAACAAAGTCTGAGATAAGCCCGCGGCATAGGCGTGGGGATTATCAAATCGGAAGATAGCCCGATCAAACGTACCCAAACTCTTTTGAGTCCGATTTCGCATGTCCGCTAAACTTTCGCTTCTACCCACTCGTACACCATTTTCAAAGAGAGGCTGTAAAAGCCGGGTCACCTTCATACCCTTTGTCGGAATGGCCTTACGTTTCCATGGGTCTTCTGGTGAAATAATAGTAACGACCTTCTCACCCTGCCCGGGTGGTGGCTCGCTGAGAATATCATAAATGACATCCCCTACACACTGCGAATCCAGCCAAAGCCTCGCCACATCCAGGCTACCTGGAATGCTGGTTTTGGCTGACTGCTCAGAGAGTTTCATCCGCGCAACCATCTTCCCCTCAGCATTTTCGACAGCGGCAAGTTTATACACCCCATTTAATGCCGGTTCGTCAAATGCCGTGATCAGCTTGGTGCCGACACCCCAAATATCCACAGGAGCGCCCTGGGTCTTCAAGCTTGTGATAAGCCTTTCGTCGAGGTCGTTGGAAGCGACTATCTTGGTCGCCTGAAATCCTCTGGCATCAAGCAGTCGACGGGCCTGAGTGGCCAGATAAGCGAGATCCCCAGAGTCAAGGCGAATCCCCATCAAATCGGCGCCTCTTTTTCGAAGTTCAAGGCCAACCTCAATGGCTTTTTTGACTCCCTCAAGGGTGTCATAAGTATCCACCAAAAGGACTGAATTATGGGGAAATAAATCCGCATAGGTAGTAAAAGCATCGGTTTCACTCTCGAAGGCCATCACCCAACTGTGGGCATGGGTTCCGCGCACCGGGATCCCGTAGCGTGCCGCTGCAAGCACATTAGAAGTAGCATCGGCACCACCTATATAGGCAGCCCTACTGGCCGACAAACCTCCATCCAGGCCATGTGATCGCCTCAGGCCAAATTCAAGCACTTCATCGCTCCCAGCAGCCAAACGAAGGCGAGATGATTTAGTTGCGATGAGGGTTTGGTAGTTGACTATGGCCAGAAGTGCTGTTTCGATAACCTGAGCATCCAGGAGTGGTGCCCTCACCCGCACGATCGGCTCATGGGGAAAAAGAATAGTCCCTTCGGGTACAGCTTCAATTGATCCCCTAAATTTCCACTCATTAAGAAATTCTAAAAAAGGTTCAGTAAAAAGAGGCCTGCCGCCTTTTCCAGAAACGGAGCGGAGAAATTTGAGATCCTCGCTGGTAAAGCTCAAGGCTTCAAGCCAATCAGCAAATGTACTGATGCCCGCAATCACTGCATATCGCCCCTTAAACGGGGGAGAGCGATAAAACATGTGGAAAACACTCGAGCGATTCTCCATTCCAGACTGAAAATAGCCCTGAGCCATGGTTAATTGGTAGAGATCTGTTGCTAAGGCCAGGGAAGCCTTTGGAAACACTGGGGATGTAGAAACAGCAGTTTTGTGTTCAGACTTTTCTGCATTATGGGTTTGCTTTGATTTCATCATTTTCAATGAGCTAAAATCGCATAAAAAACCACTCGGTGATTAAGACCTCTACCTTGTTTAAACACTATGACTTTCCAACAATTAGGCAAGGAGTCTCTGTTTAACTTGATTCTCATGATATCCGGCAAATAATGGCTTCCGGGTAGCCAAAAAAATAAAAAAGGATGAAACCAATATACGATTTCATCCTTTTGGTGCTGAGCATCAGTTGCTGCTGGGCTTATTTGGTTCCCGCTCAGGATCTATTTAATATCCTGGATAAAAAGCTCGGAATAGATCTTCTGGAATTCACCACTTTTAATTGCCTTTTTAATGTCGGCAGTATTCGAGTTCAGCCAGGTGTGCATCGGATCGTTAGCGAGAAGATTGTCTATATAGGCGTTGATCTCCGGATCGTTATAATGACGCGCCTCTGGGATTAATTTAAAATAGAAATTATGAGCGACGTCATAGATACCATGCCACCAGGCATAATCAGGCCCCATCATGGCAGCACCCATTCGTGCCCTTCGACCTTCATGATGCCAGAGCTCCCAGTATACCCACTCGATTTCGTTTGAAAAAGCTGCTTTGTTTTCCAGCAGTTTCTTGTCCTTTACCATCTTGATGATATCGGTTGCTGGTTTGGCAAATTTGACATTATAGAGTTTGACGAGGGCGTCATACTGATAATAATGACCGTCAACAAAGGCCTGCTGGTGACAATTGAGACAGACATCCTCCATTGCCTGGCGTTTTTTTGCGGCATTATCTTTGTATTTAGAGATCGGCGGACGCAGGGTCCAGGAAATACGGTTACCAACATCATGGGTGATCGGTTGATTGGGTGTCGCAGACATATGGCAGGTAGAACATGTTGGGGCATCGTAATAATCTTTCCCCACAACCCACTCATCGCTGTCGAGGTTGAGCTTGTCTTTGTAACCATAGTAGGCGATACCGTGTTTGGACTCCTCAAAGATCTCTTTTTGAGGATGATCAGGTCCCAGATGGCATTTACCACAGTTCTCAGGCTGACGAGCCTGGTACTTTGAAAATGAATGGCGCGAGTGGCAGGCATTACAGGCACCTTTTGATCCGTCCGGATTTAGACGACCAATACCGCTGTTTGGCCAGGACAAAGGAGAAAGCTTGTTAGGATAATTTTCATCGATTATTACTTTTCCGCCATGGCACGACTCGCAGCCGACGATGGCAATCGGGTGACCGCCTGCCGCATAAGCCAGATAGGCATCATTGGAGTTAAGAATTTCACCGGCATGAGCATGATATGAATTTGTTGTTTCCTCAGTTTGCTGCTCATGACACTTACCACAGTCCTTCGGAGTTACCAGCGTGGCGATAATTGCTCCATTATGCTCGAAGGCATCAACATCACTTTTATCGGCCTCGTGGCAGTCGATACAACCGACATCATTATTGCCATGGGCTGAGTTTTTCCACTGCAAATACAATCCTGGATTATTCTCCTGATGGCAGGATATGCAATCCTTCTCCCCAGAGGCTGATACACTTCCAGCCGTTCCCATCATGATCACGCCCGAAACGAACAAGAATCCTATTACAGAAAGTGCCTTCATAGTTTCCTCCTCTTGTATTTATTAGTCAACTCCACTAAGGACCAGTGGGCCACGGAAAAACCAACCATCTTCTATTACTTAAAAAATTTATTACCAACTTACAACAGAATTCTCAGGCAGAGCGATCATACCTCATATTAACAAATAATTATCGGTCAAATTTTCATATGTGATATTAGACAGTAAACTCTCTTAGGCCATAATTTCTCACCTGACCACCGTAATTTTTAGAGCCAATTTATACAAATATTCCTAACAACCAACGTTTTTTTATTAACCTTGTATTATATTCTCCATATTGGTCTTGTCTAAATTTAACACTTTAGCTGTATCTATCCCCAGCCTCTCTTCCAAAAGGTTTACTATGTTTCAAAAACTTCATGCCTTTTTTACATTGAATCTTGATATAATTTCCAGGCTCTTTGGTCAATACCGATCATTAAACAAAAGTCTCATGTTAAAGAGTGATCTTTGGGATGCCTTTCTCCAGTTTTCTGACGAGGAAAATCTTCCCAACCTTTCCAGTTCACCCTTGGGAGGGGCCTTGTTTAAAACACAGGAAGCGGCGATAGACGAAGATTGTCTTTGCATGGCAATCCGCCCTAAAGTTGCCCAGTGGCTCTATTTACGCTTTTGCTTTACTACCAGAGAGCTTAAGGAAATTTCCGCCTCCGAATTCCTGGCCTTCAAAGAAAAGCTGGTACAGAGTAATATACAGCAACCTGTTCTGGAATTTGATCTTCAGCCATTTGAGCGCGATTTTCCTAAAATGAATCAAAGTCGGTCCATAGGCCATGGTGTTGAGTTTTTAAATCGAATCTTTTCCAATAGGCTGTCCAGAGACCTCAGTGGTGGAGATGAACTGATTTTTTCATTTTTACAGGTCCACGGCTATGGCAAGAAATCTTTCATGATCAATGAAAACATAAAAAATGTACAAGAGATGGCCCAAGCCCTCACTGACGGCCTGGAATATGTACAGGGGCAATCAGCAAACAGCCAGTGGCAGGATATGGCTCAAGGACTTAGAGCGCTAGGCTTTGAGCCCGGTTGGGGAAGGACCAGGGGGCAGATCGAAAAGAGCTTTAGCCGGCTGGCCAATTTACTGGAAGCTCCCGACTACCAGAATCTTGAGCTTTTTATTTCTGCAATACCGATGATCTTCAACGTCGTTGTACTCTCCCCCCATGGTTTTTTTGGACAGGAAAACGTCCTCGGAATGCCGGATACCGGTGGACAGATTGTTTATATCCTTGATCAGGTACGCGCCCTGGAAAAAGAGATGCAGAAGCAAATTTACAACCATGGCCTCGACATTCAACCCAAAATTCTGATACTCACCCGTCTGATTCCCGAAGCCGGTGATACTACTTGCAACGTAGCCGAAGAACCGGTGCATGATACTGATAATGTCCACATTATTCGTGTACCATTTCGGCGCAGGGACGGCTCTATACTGCCGCATTGGATTTCCCGTTTTGAGGTTTGGCCATATTTAGAGCGCTTTGCCGATGAAGCGCGGGAGGAGGTGCTTCGCCGCCTGGGCCGCAGGCCGGATCTGGTCATCGGTAACTATTCAGACGGTAACCTCGTCTCTTATCTCATGGCTAAAAGCCTTGGGGTAACCCAGTGTACGATAGCCCATGCCCTTGAAAAGACAAAATATTTATATTCCGCTCTTTACTGGAAGGAAATGGAGGAGCAGTATCATTTTTCCTGCCAGTTCACGGCAGATTTAATAGCTATGAACGCCGCAGATTTCATCATAACCTCAACGTACCAGGAAATCGCCGGTTCAAGTGATGTTGTTGGCCAATACGAAAGCTATTCTTCTTTTACTATGCCGGGACTCCAGCGCGTGCTCCAGGGAATTGATGCCTTCGACCCTAAGTTCAACATTGTTTCGCCCGGTGCAGACGAAAATGTCTATTTTTCATCAGAGGAACATGAACGCCGCTTTGAGGAGCATCAGGAGGAGATTACATCCCTTCTTTACGGTGGTCATCATTCTGAGGGAAGAGGTGTCTTGGCTGATAGAGAAAAGCCAGTGCTCTTTTCAATGGCACGCCTGGATCGAATAAAAAATCTTACGGGCCTGGTACAGTGGTTTGGAGAAAATGAGCAGCTTCGACAGATGACGAACCTGGTAATTATCGGCGGCAATGTCGATCCTGCAAAATCAGGCGACGAAGAGGAACGGGCTCAAATTCACCGGATGCATGAACTGTTCGAGACCTATGGCCTTGATGAGCAGGTTCGCTGGCTTGGTCTGCGCCTCGACAAAAATCTCTCAGGTGAATTATATCGCTGTATTGCCGACCACCATGGAGTTTTTGTTCAACCAGCTTATTTTGAGGCATTCGGCCTGACTGTCATTGAAGCAATGGCCTCTGGATTACCTACCTTTGCGACCCGTTATGGCGGCCCCTTAGAAATCATAGTGGATGGCGTTTCGGGCTTTCACATCGACCCAAATCACGGTGATGCTTCTTCAGAAAAACTGCTCAAATTCTTCCAGAGGTGTGAGGTTGAGAAGGAGTATTGGCAGCAAATAGCAGATGGGGGAATACAAAGAGTGAAGAGTCATTACACCTGGAGCCTGTATGCCAAACGGCTCCTCTCTTTAACCTGTATGTATGGTTTCTGGAAATACGCAACCAACCTCGAACGCCAGGAAACAAGCAGATATCTGGAAATGCTCTATCATCTGCAATTTCGTCGACTTGCCGCAGAAATGGAGGAGTAATCGAGAGTGAGCGGTATCAGACTAAGCCATAATGATGCAAACCTTCGATTATTCCAGCGGCATATTCGCCCGTGCTAAAATATAGTCGTGGGGCATCCTTTAGAAATGCGAGCTCTTCACTGTGGTTACCGACAACAAGCCCTCTGGTATTGCCCTGCAGCATGTCCGCATCATTACCGGAATCACCTGCCACCATTACGTGACGTGGCAGAAAATCATATTTAAATCGCAGATAGCTCACCGCCTTGCCTTTAGATGCACGACTTGGCAGGATATCCAAAAACTGATTGTGAGAGTAAATGACCTGGCACCGCAGTTTTCGTTCATCTAAAACCTGTTGAATCTGTTGTAGCCGATCATCTTTATTTTCCAGATAGTAACTGATTTTGTGACTGCGCTGTCCTTCCGCTTCCTGGAACACAAGAAAATCAAACTCTTCCAGAGCTTCCTTGATGGGTTCCGGTTTCCATTTATGTGAGATGTGTTGCTGCCACCCCTTATCCAATCGGAGGTCCGGCCCATAATACATCTCTGTCCCTACCGAACAGATCAGGATATCCGGCATTGGGATATTGAACTCGGTCATCGCTTCGAGGGTAAGCTCCAGGCTGCGTCCCGTTGCCACTCCCCAGGCGAGTTCACTGCGGTGCTCATCCAGCAAGTCGAGCAGTTGGTAGAGACTATCGTCATCGCCAATCAAAGTATTATCAATATCGGTGATCAACAATTTCCTAAGACCGGTCAAACGTTTACCAAAAGAAGGCCGCATCAAACTATGCTGAGGAGTAGATTTATTACTATTATCCATTTGTTGACCCGGCAGTAATAGATGATACTTTTCTACAATATTCGTACAGTGGGTTGTCCAGGAATAATGTTTACGAACCCCGTTAATCCCATTGTTAGATAAGGTATCCCAGAGACTCTGGTCGATAAGAATCTTTTTTAGTGCACTACCGATTGCCTCCGGCTGACCGACATCAACCAGCAGACCACTTTCACAGTTTTTAATTATGTCCACCGGACCACCATCATTGGTAGCAACAACCGGCAAGCCACAAGCCGAGGCCTCAATGAGTGTCAAGCCAAAAGGTTCAACCAGGGCGGGATTAATAAAGGCCCCGCGGCTCTGTGCACACATACGGTAAAGAGTTGGGACCTCAGTGGCAAAGTCATGTTTTTTCGGTATCGCCAGCTTGCCATAGAGGTCATATCGATCCATCTGCAGCAGCATATCGGTGAGAACTGCTCTTTCATTTTCCTCCATTAAATTGATATCTTGACGAATACCTGCAAATATCGCCAGATTGGCGATTGCCTGGAGTTCCTTATCTTTTCCGTATGCCTCTATCAAACCAGTAATGTTTTTACGATGGTCAGGACGACAAACGGCAAGGATAAAAGGTTTTTCCGATTTTGCCCAGAATCGGTGCAGCTCATTTTTCAGGGTAACTTTGGTCTGTTTTGCCTCTTCACTTAAGAGATCAATGTCGAGTTGTGAATCATAATAGGGAAAGAACGCATCAAGCTCAATGCCAGGGGGGATAACGGTATACGTGCCTGCTGCACCGTTAGCGTACAACCCATACTGTTTATCTATTTCCTGCTGGGTTGAGGTGATAACCATGTCAGCTTTCTTGATTATTTTTTCCTCGGTCTCAATACGGGTTTTGATTTTGTACTGGCGGGCAATCTCAGTTTTCTTCATACCGTCTGCCAGGAGTTTGGCCAGTTTATTTTTGCCCATAGAGTGGCCTGTGAAAAAAAACGGCGTATCAAAAGCAGCGGCAAGTTGCATGGCAACATATCCGGCATCGGCATAATGTCCGTGAAAAATATCAGGTAGTCTGTCCTGGGAAGTGATAAACTTGATTGTTTTATCAATAAACTCTTCGAGATGAGGCCAGAGTAGCTCCTTCCTCAGATATCTCCGCCCACCACACTGGATACGCACGATACGCGCTCCGTTGCAAATCTCCTCAATGGGTTTGCCGTAATCACTTGAGATTTTTTTGTCTCGAATGAGCCTGGTAATTAAGTCAACCTGGGCGACATCATCATGACTGGCCAGAGACCTTGCTAGTTCAATGACATACTTCGTTTGGCCTCCGGTATCGGCATCACGTCCGAGTTCTAAGGAATGACCGCGAATCAGTCCATGAATACTAATGAGTTGTAAATAGAGTCCATTTCTCTTCATAAGCAATTATTTCAAAACGAAATATTATATCAGAGATTGAATGGCTGCCAGAGAATGACAATCCGGCTTCCTGGGTGAGTCCAAAACCTCAGGAAACAATAAGCCTCATTCCACATAATATGCTGGTGGGTTCCGATTGATTCCTTTGGTTCCTCTCGGTTCCTTTTGGTGCCAATTGGTTCTGGATGTCAGAAAGATACTATATTTTACCTAATTCAGATCGCTCCAGCAATGATTTTCAAGGAAAGCTTCAATTACAGCGGATAGAGAAGGGATTATAAATATACACCTGTCAAAATAGTTTTAACCTAGTCATGATGACTGAATCGACGAACACTTCCGATCCAATGCAATTTAAGGTTAGACCTCCTCACAAGTCTATTTAACTCAATCATTGCTTAACAGTATCATCCTGAAAAGACAGTAAAGCTGGTGTTCACAGACGTTGTAATGCCAGGAATGAGTTGTTTGCGAAGCTGTCTAAAGATTATCCAACATTGAAAGTACTCTACCAACACCTTGACAGCATGACAAGTCACCGAGGTAACTACGATTCCTGCCGCTAATGTTTTTCGTCCACCCCACTATTATCAGAGAGGCCGTCCACAGGGATATTATCCCTTGCCGGCCAATGGAAGGTAAGCTGAGGAAAGGGTATTTCCCAATTGTACAGGGTAGCAGCATCGACACAATATCGTTGAATAGACCGCTCAAGCCTTGAATAAATATCTGCCTGTGCACCTTTGAAATCTGCCAGTACAAGCAGATCAAGAGAAGATGCCCCAGCTTCTTTAAATTCGACCTGTAGATTCAGACAGCTGTCGGCATACCCATCCTCCTCCAATTTCCCCTCAATGAAAGTGTGTATGAGAGTCGGAATATTGTTTGTCACCAGACTCTGCAGATTATAGCTTACACCAAAGACAATCCGTAACCGAAAATTACGAGAAAGATTGACCGGATTCTGCCCGAGGAAGTCCTCGGTCTGAAAAAGGTATCGTTTACCACCTCGTTCCACCGTTTCTACCAGCTCATGACTGAGGCTGACCACCTTGGTCCGGGGCCGGTCACCCACTACCACCCAGTCTCCTTTTTTGCATGGAAACCAAGGTTCCTCGGGTGAATACGGCCGGGAAACCAAGCCGACAATATCTTCAATAGGCAGCCGTAAACGGACCCCCAGAGTCGGATTGAACAGGCGACAGAAAACATGTATCGTTTCGACTTTCCAGGGAACATCATGCAGCTGTAACCTCTCTCCTTCGCGGACAGAACCGGCGTTGAGCATCAAGCGCCCCTGCTGCCAGAGTTTTGGAACAGCCTGGCGTACCGTCCACGAAAAGCCAAGGAAAAAGATAATAGCCATACTCAACAAAAACCAGTCTTCCGCCAGGTAGAGCACAAAAAAGAGGCCAGAAATGGCTGCAACTATCGTGAATACACGCAAAAACAGGTCCAGAAGCCGGATATGAAAAGGCCGTTTTTCCAGGTTAACTCCGGGCAAAAACCGGAAGATCAAACGATGAAAGAGACGACCAACCAGAACAATGAAACCGAAGGCTATCAGAGCTTGAACAAGATAGAGACCGCGGACACGAAAAAAATCACGGATAGACCTACTGGTACTCTGGACAAGGCCGACCTCTTTATCCTGCATTTGGCTCAGTTCAAGCTGTGCCAATTCCAGTTTGTTGCGAATCCTATTCTCGGTATTACGCCACTCAGGAAGTAATTCCTTAATCTGATTTTTAATGCCCGAATCCTTTGCGACCTCGTTTAAATGCTCAAGCTGACGACGTGCATTGGCGGCTATTGGTGTCATGTCGGAAAGCTCACTTATTGTATCTTTGAGCTTTGTCTTCTGACGGGCGCGAACTGTCAATCGCTTAACTTCTTTGATCGCTGGTTCTACGAGGGTGGTCATTTCATCTTTCCAACTGAAAGTCTCAGGTTTCTTATCGACAAAGAGACCAATTTCCACTCCAGTGGCGATCCTTTCGAAATCATGGGCCGAATCTGACAATTGTTGATCAAGAAGCCCAATTTCACTCTGAAGCCTCACTTTCTCCGCCTCAGAGTCACTTGTCTTAATTTTCTCACGGGTCAAAGCCAACTGCTCTTTCAAATTGGTTTGCAATTCCGCCAGTGAGGACAGCATTTCCAGGGTTTCTTCTGGTGAGGCCTGTTCGGCGAGTAAGACGGCCTCGGGCAATTTTCCCCCGACCTGATCTGCCGCGGCAAGAGGCTCGGGGGAAGAGACGAAAGAAAGCACAAACAATAACAATGGAAATAGACGCATCATCTCAATCACTCATCGAATAAAGAATTATGGCAGTGTCACGGGGTTCCTAATAATCTCAAAACAAGTGACATCCCTACTGCGCATTGTCAAGGGGAAAACGGATATACCCTTAACCGAACTATGAGGCTTATCAGCACAATGACCGGGGATAAAATATCATTAAACACAAATCTATCTGCAACATTCTGATTTCGAGACTAAAGAGCGTATTACCTCTCCCCCCAATACCTTATCATTTTCGAATTTGTTCTCTTAGAGCGAGAATTGAAGAAGAAAAAAATCTTTTCTGGTTTTTCCTATTTATTTTAAACTCTTTAATTTATGCCCTGACCAGATTTGTTTTAAAACTAATACACCATTAAAAAGTTCAGAGCCGGTCACATTAGCTACTCTTCACTTCTTAAAGGCTGATCATTTATCCCTCAACTCAGGCGTTGATAAAAATAATTTGAGGCCATTACAATGCATTTATTCTCTTGACTTTATCGATGTTATAAAGTGACTATTAAGATAACTCCTCTGTATATTTAAGAAACACTTTGAATGGAAATCCGGTCCTTTGGTTTGACACAAAATGTTTACACCACTTATAAGGAGAGGAGATGACTCCGCAATCTTTTACCGTTTTTCTTCAGGTAATTATTACTCTTTTTATTACCGATATAAGTTTTGTTACTCTGGCTCCACCTTGCCATGCTAATCAAAAAACAACCGCCTATGGGCACCATGATTACGCTCCCTGGAATTGGAAAAGTGGCGATTCGATCCATATTTCACAAACAAAGAGTTTGGTAAGGGCACCGGGATGGGACTTGCCATGGTGCATGGAATAGGTAAAAGCCATGAAGGAATAATTGAGGTTGACAGCAAACCCGGAGCGGGATCGACGTTTAACGTTTATTTGCCTCAGGCTGAGGCTCAGCCTGAAGAAGATTTGAATAGGTATTGACTCGCCCCCCCATAGAAGTAACTGCCGAAAACTATCCTTTTCTTCTCCCTTTCATAATTCTACAAGACTCACAAGCTTGCGCTTCCCCCCTGCTTCATCCATCAAAGTGCTGCGAGATCTTCCGCCCCTTTAGGATCACCAACGCTTATTGACTTCATCAAAGTTATTGCTACATTTATATAAACCGTCCCCTCCACCCTAATGAATCTATGGAAAAGACCATCTCTTTCCTCCCGGACGACATTGCTGTTCGTGTTAAATCTGGTGAGAACCTCCTCTCAGCGGCAGCTTTAGCCGGTGTTTATATCCATGCATCCTGCGGGGGAGATGGGGTCTGCCGAAAATGTAAGGTCGAACTTGTGCAGGGAGAACTCCACTCACAGAACACAACCAGTCTAAGCCAGGAAGAGATCAGCAAGGGAATCCGGCTGGCCTGTATATCCACCATTGTCTCCGATGTCACCATACGTATTCCAGAAATAGTTCGAACAGACGGCAAATCAC
>Ga0209692_10003756_pt1 | contig 14399 bp, 5 predicted proteins | sample tdDd472_FD_187129 | JGI IMG/M metagenome (GOLD analysis project Ga0209692, IMG submission 187129) | Marine sediment microbial communities from the Atlantic coast under amendment with organic carbon and nitrate - tdDd47.2 (SPAdes)... | ecosystem: Environmental > Aquatic > Marine > Coastal >...
AGGGCCGGGGAGTGATCCCCGGCCCTCTGACCATCTAACCGACAGTCAATCAACAACCACTAGTTGAACAGAGCCTTAACGTCAGTCAGGCTGTGGTTCACGGTAGCGGTGGTACCCTCGATGTTGCTCATCAGCACGTAGTTGTACTCGGAGGCGGTGCCTTCACCGAACACCGTGGGGCCAACCCAGAACCACACGTCGGAGCCAGCGGCGCCGGTGATGGTCATGGTACCCTCGGCGCAGGGGCCGACGATCACGTTCTGGATGACAGCAACTTCAGCACAGTCCTGGGGACCGAGCTCGAACAGGTAGGTGGCCATCTCAGCATCGGCGGTCACTTCAAGCACGCCTTCGGCAGGCATGGTGTAGATGAACCAGTCCGTGTCGCGGCTGGTGTCAAAGAAGCCACTGACGCCACAGAACAGGGGGTTGGTGATAGCCTGGAAAGGAGTGCTACCCTCGGTGTTACAGCCACCGTTGTACTCATCGATGTAACCGTTGACCAGGGTGGGCTCGCCCTCAAGGTCGGCACCAGCCGGGCACTCGATGACGCAGGGCTCGAAGGCGGCGATGTCAATGACGTAATCGCCAGAGTTCTCACCATAACCGTCGATGACGATGTAATACACCACGCCGCCCATCACGGCGATGTTCTCCAGCTTGGAGGTGTAGTCGGGGTGGAAGTCGTCGTTGCAAGCGACCAGGTTCAGGTCACCGTCGTACATGTACAGCTTGGTGTCGTAAGCGGAACCCAGGAGGTCGATGTTCAGGGCAGCATCGGCGTCGGGGGTGATGGTGTAAACGACGTCGGGGGAGGTGGCGCCGGTGTAAGGGCACACTTCATCATAGTCATCAGCGTAACCGACGGTGGAGCCAGTGCCGTTGTAAGGGATCGCGATGGCAACGGCGTCCAGGATCGTGTCGCCGCCCTGACGGGTGGCAGGCGCGCTAGGAACGGAAGTATAGGGCTTGGCAGGAGCCTTGGAGCCCAGGTCGATGGCCATGGCCGAGCCGACGAGGGTCAGCATCAGGGCAAACGCTAGCAGTTTCCGCATGGTTTGATCTCCAGTTTCAGTTGTGTTTCCGGGCCCGGAAACAACGTTGTCAAATTAAGGGGCGGAATGCCCCGACTTGAAAGGGCGAAGTGGCGATTACCAGACTCTCGCCCTTTCCTGAATCACTTCCAACATCAGAATAGAAGATCAAATGACTTTGTTTCTATCTCATGTTGCAAATTGATTCAATCCAGGAACAGGTGAGATACTAGCAGATATTTTTTTGCATGTAAACATCAAAGTGCTGAAATATTGATTGAACATTGGTCAGGTCCTCCCAGGCGCACCCAGGGCCAGATTCGCCGCCATTTGCGGCAATGTGCTTTTTATGTTCACATTGTGCCCTAATGCCGCAAAGTGGTCCTGCTGTCGGGATTTTACCGATCATATCAGCCGCACCCCCCGTGAAATATAAATCACAGAAGACGATTATTTACTCCAGTTTCCGCCTTTATTTTCCAGCCCAATGATTTGCATTGTCATTTCAGAGATAACACCGAGCCCGCAGCCAGATAGATGGCTGCGGGCCCAGAACACTCATCCTATAGCGTATTTAGCGAACCAGTTGCATGCGCCCCACCGCATCCTCTGTTCCTGCCAGGACCCTGTAGAGATACAGCCCACTGGGCAGCGCTTCGCCATGCTGCCCGGTGCCGTTCCAGGCGATCTCCTGCCGCCCGGCGGCCAGGTGTCCGGCCTGGAGAGTCGCGACTCGTCGACCCCGGGCGTCGTGGATCTGAATGGTCACATCCTGATCTTCCCCAAGGGTGAAAGCGAGCCTGGTACTCGGATTGAAGGGATTGGGCGAAGCACCATGCAACTCCAGAGGTCGCGGCGCATTTACCATTCCCGAGACGACACCTTCCAGGTTGCTGGGGTCGTAGTCCACTGGTCCGAGGGACATATCATCGGCCTGGTGCCAGATGCAGTCCTCCACCTGTTCCAGGGTGGTGACGTTGTATCCATACCAGTTCATGGTTGCACTGATGGGATTGCTCGTGTTGTTGAAGATGGCATAGACTTCCCCACCTAGACCGTTGTCGATCAGCTTGTTCTCACCACTCGACATCCCGCCGCCGCCCAGGTCGGGCTGGGCTCCGCCGGTGATGGCCACGCCGTACCAGTGATGGCGGATGACGTTGTCCTCGATCACCGGCTGGTTCACTCCATTGCAGGCAATGCCAAAGCCCCAGTTGACCGTGTCCGAGTTGATGGTGTTGCTGAAGATGGTGTTGCCCCGAATGGTCGGGTTGGCGCCCACCGAGTAGCAGAGGATGCCGTAACCGCAGCCTTCGATGAAGTTCCCCTCGATGAGGCCTTCGCAACTGTTCCAGACCGCCATGCCGCCACTCTTGGTGGCGCCGCCGATGATCCGGCACCCTCTGATGGTCGGGGAGTTCACGCTCTGCAGTCCGATGTTGATGTAGGGATAGGGGCTGGCGTTCTCGAGGTTGTTCCGCTCCAGGCGACAGTTCTCGATGAGCGGTGAGCTGCCCAGGGTCATGTAAATGGTCTGGTTGAGGTTGTCCGTGATCACACATCCGCTGACCACGCCCCCGGCCCCGGTCAGGTCCACAGCCTTCTCTTCGCTATGCCTGATGGTCGTGTCCACCAGATTGATGTCCGCGTACACCACATCCACGCCATACCGACCATACTCCACGACGCATCCCTGCACATCGAAGACCGACGAGGGGTTGGTGTCCTTGAACACCAGTCCATACCAATCGCCGGGCTGGGCAGCACTCGAGGTGAAGGTGGATGTCGTCGCATACAGGGAGCCGTTGATCTCCAGGCGCACATCGCCGGTCGTATCCTCGAAGACCAGGCGCGACCCCTCCTCAACGGTCAGGACATCGCCCAGCGCGATGAAGATACTCTCATGAACTCGAAATTCAGGGCCGTCGCCCGTGACCGCGCCGCCCGAATGGGTCACCAGATCATCACAGGTCCAGTTGACCCCAATTCCGGGAGTGGTGAAATCGGCCAGAGCCGGAGAGGCGAGGAAGGTAGCGAGAAGGAACAGGGCGACGAGGCGAGGCATGTCATGACCCCCGGCCAGGGTTAAAGGTTAACTGAGCCGGGTTATCATAGCACGCCGGCCGGGGTCCGTGGACCCCGGCCGGAGAAAGTGACCGCGGCAGGAGAGGGGGCTGCCGCGGTCGCGGGAGACTTGATCGCCTGCAGATCAGCCTCCCGGTTCTGGATTCCCTCTACTTGGTGCCCGTGGCAACCTTGGTCTTCGTCTTGGAACCACAGCAAGAACCAGCAGCGCCGGATGTGGCTGCAGCGGGACTGCAGGTCGAGCCGCAAGATCCGGTGGTGGCAGAAGCCTGCACGGCCATGGCCGAGTTCACGGCCTTCTTGTAATCAGTCTTCAGACCATCGGCATCCTTGCCACAGCAACCTTTACCGGCCTGGACGGCCTCGGCACAGCAAGGATGCATTCCCTCGAGAGCGGTCTGCTCAGCCCTGGCACTGGCAACCTTGGTGGCATAACTGGCCTGCAAGGCCGCCGCGTCCTTGCCGCAGCATCCTTCGCCGGCAACAACCGCCGTGGCACAGCAGGCATGCATTCCAGCCAGGGCCTTCTCGTTAGCCTGGTATTCAGCGTATTTGGCCTTCACGGCATCGGCGTCTTTCCCACAGCAACCCTCGCCGGCAGTTGCCGCCTTCACACAACACTCGCCCATCTTCACCGGGTTCTCTGCAGTCTGGTGATCACTATCTGGACCGGCCACAGCGAAACTCAGCAGGCTGGCCATGGCCAGGATGGTCAGGGTAATTGCGAAGCGCTTCATATTCGAGTCCTCTCATAAGGCCCATAAACCAGGGGCTGACATCATTTTGACATTCCATCGGACGCTATACCAGACAGAATCAGTTTACCCAGTTAAGTGAACCCTCGCCACGAATTCTTACACCCGAAATGGCCGCCATTCCACCAGGCGGAACCAGACCTTCACGGACAACCGTAAAGTCATCCTCAATTGGGCCGATCCATTATGCGACGAGAATTGGACGGGGGACGGGCCGCTTGCAGAAGTGATCCATTGTCCAGTTCCTAGCAGATTCCTGAAGGAATCAATACCGTGGTGAGTCAGCAGGAATGCCACAGTTTCGGCCCAAGCCCGATCTACGACAACTGCCCGCCAGCATGGCCGGGTTATTCTTGTTCCTTGCCCTGACCCTGCAAGCCTCCCCATCTCAAGCCCTGATCACCACCGGAACCTACACCGGCGACGGGAACGACGCCCGACAGATCACCGGCCTCGGCTTCCAGCCATCAGTCGTGATCATCAAGGGACAGGTCGATGAGGCGGCATTCATCAGCAATTCCAGCATGCCGGCCGGCATGGCCAAGACCCTTGGCACAGGAGAGGCTTTCCAGGGCGATATCATCCAGTCTCTGCTGCCCGATGGTTTCATGATCGGCAGTTCCAATATTGTCAACAAACCGGGGGAGTCGTTCTGGTATATCGCCATGCTCGACGAACCAGGAAGCCTGGTCACCGGCAGCTACGCGGGTGACGGATCCAGCAACCGCCTGGTCGACGGCCTGGGACTGGACCCAACCATGGTCATGCTCATCCCCGGTGATGTGGCCCCGTGCCGCTTCCGGACCCAGGATATGCCCAACGGAGATTCTCTACCCTTCAATAATACCGCCATCGAAGCAGGAATCCTGACCTCCTTGACCACCGATGGCTTCATCGTCGAGAACAACACCCAGGGCAACGAAGCAGGCGTCGAATACACTTACCTGGCAGTGACCGGGGCCCATGGCCACGCATCCACGGGGTCCTATGTCGGGGACGACAGCTCCACTCGAGTGATCAACGAGGCCGGCTTCATGCCGCGCTGGATGTTCACCAAGACCGCCAATAATACCGAAGGCGCCCACCTGACTGAAGAGTTGAGCGGCGAAGACAAGACCCTGAACTTCGCGAACAAGAAGCACTTCAAGGACGGGATCAAGAACTTCGTCGGGCAAGGGTTCTCCATCGGCGACCATAAACGGGTCAACAAGCTGAACGAGACCTACTACTGGGTCGCCTTCAATGATGCCAGCGAACTGGCTGACCTCGGCATCACCCTGGCTGCTGACACCTCCACTCCGGCCCTGGGTGAAACGGTCACCGTGACCACCACCATGAGTAATCTCGGGCCCGACGATGCTCAGGATGCCATTCTCCAGGTCGATATCCCAGCCGGTCTCACCCTGGAAAGCCTCACCCCAGATGTCGGTTTCACGGATGACCAGTCCTCCGCGACCACCCTCCACTACCAGTACGACATCCCCACTGGCGAGCAACGCCAGGTGGTGGCCGTCTTCACCGTGGAGACCGGCGCATCGGCACGCCAGTTCAGCGCCCTGGCCTCCAGCGCCATCCAGGCCGACCCGGATCCAGCCAACGACACAGCCACCCTCGAGTTGACCATTCCCACGGCGGACCTCGGCCTCGCCCTGACCCCGGACAATCCCACCACCGCGTCGGGCACCACCCTGAACCTGACCCTCGATCTCGCCAACAACGGTCCCGACGACGCCGGCAACACGACGGTCGATTTCACGGTCCCCGCCGGCTTGACCCTCACCAGTGGATCGCCCAGTACAGGAACCTTCGACGTCGGCTCCGGTCAGTGGACCCTCGCCAGTCTGGCCTCCGGTGGAACCGCCTCCCTCGACATCGAGGTCCTGGTGGGCAACGACCAGGAGGGCGCCAGCCTGAACCTACAGGCCGACCTGACCTCCAGTCTCAACGACGACGACCAGGCCAACAACAGCACCTCCGCACTCATCGACGTGGCCCTGAACTTCGACCTCATCGTGGCCGCCGCCTTCACACCGCCGGCCACTGATGCCGGGGACACCGTGGTCCTGGCGATCACCGTCGCCAACATCGGTCTCGGCGACGCTCCAGGCCAGAGCACCAGCATTCCCCTGCCGGCGTCCTTGACCCTCATCGAACACGACGCCGACGCGGGCACTTACGATCCCGACACTGACATATGGCTCAATCCGGCCACCCTGACCCCCGGCGCCGATGTCACCTTGAACCTGCGATGCTTCTCGGCCGACGACGGTGAGGGCATCATCGCCGCCACCGCCACCCTGTCCGACTTGCCGGGCGATGGCGACCTCGCCAACAACACCGCCACCGGCAACCTCGTCCTGACCCCGCTGGCCGACCTCGCCGTCACCACCTCCTTCGATCCCCTCAGCGCCTGGCCCGGCGATTCGACCACCCTGACGGTGACCGTCACCAGCAACGGCCCCGGCTCCGCCACCGGCTTCGTGCTCGACCTCTCCCTTCCCGCCGACCTGACCCTGCAGGGCTTCGTTGCCGACCAGGGCGTCTACGATCCCGGCTCCGGTATCTGGACCGTGACCGAGGCCCAGCCATTTGGCTCCTTCCAGCAGCTGAACCTTGACCTCGTCGTGGCCGACGGCGCTTCGGGTGACCTCGTGGCCACAGCCTCCGCTGCCGACGCCGGCAGCACCGATCCCGTGCCGGGCAATGACAGCGCCGAAGCCAGCCTCAGCATTGGCGAGCCCTCGACCATCACCGTCGAGGTCCAGGACTTCGATCTGCTGCAACGCACCCTGCTCCCTGGTGGGGCCAGCGATGATGTCCTTCACCTTCGACTGATCAATGGGAGCGACCATACGGAGCCGTTGACCTCACTCGTCATTCACAACCCCACCGTCAACGGCATCGCTCAGTCCACCCAGGATGCTTACTGGAGCCGTGTCTCCCTGCAAACCGGCGACGGCCTGGAGCTGGCTGCTGGCAGCTTCAACGATGGTCGAATGGAGGCTTCGGGCCTCGAGGTGACCATCGCCCCCCATGACACGGTCCACTTGATGGTCCGTGGCGCGGCGGCCCTGGACGCCCCCGATGGTGCCTCCCTGCAACCCACCATGCTGGATGCCGATGACCTGGTCTTCGCCAACCCGGTCACCATCGGCGGAAACTGGCCCCTGGTCGCCACCGGGAACCTGGTGATCGACGGCATGACGGCCGCCCAGATCACGCTGAATGCCGTGGGGGCCGATGTCTTCCAGATGGGCTCGGTGCGCAACCTGGCCCTGGACGTGACCCTGCCGCCCAACGGATCAGAAACCGACCATCTCATTCGCCTCAACGTGGTCAACCAGGGAACCGCCGCCAATGGTCAAGAGATCACCGGCGTCGAGGCCTGGGCCGATGACGGCGACGGACACTTCGATGCCGCCGCCGACGCGCGCCTCAGCGAACTCCACTGGACCGGCGGCAGTCGCTACGAAGCGTCGTCGCTGTGGCATCCCATCGGTCCCGCCGGCCTGCGGGTCTTCGTCACCGTGGACATTGCCGAGGACGCCCTGGGTGGAACGGTCCGCCTGAGTCTACCCACCGGCGACGATGTCGGCGTGGGCGTCGCCAGCGGCAATGACGGCCCCGTGGACATGGAAGTGGTCAACACCTACGCCCAGACCATCAGTTCGACCGACAAGGTCATCGTGACCACGGCCCCCTTGCTGGCCCGGGTCCTGTCCCCCGGCGAAGACCGTGTTCCCCTTCTGCACCTGGCCGCCCGCAACCTCTACGACCATTCCCGCACCCTGCGGCGCCTCCGGGTTCGCAATGTGACCACGGGTGAGCCCGGCGCCACCCAGGCCGACCTCGATGCCGCCATCGCCGGCCTGGCCATCCAGCGCGACGGCAACGGCAACGGCATCCTGGACGACCCCACCTTCGACCCCATCATCTCCACCACCACCTGGGTCGATGGTGTCGCGACCTTCGAGGGCCTGCAATGGCGACTCGATGCCGGCGAAGTGGCCGACCTCTTCCTCACCGCCAATCTGGCCGACCTCGGCCCTGCCGATGGCGACAGCATCGGCGCCATGATCGGCAGTGCCTCCGATCTGGGCTTCGCCGAGCCCTCGGCCCTGGTGGGCGCCTGGCCCCTGGACAGTGGCGCGCGCTATCCCGTCGACGGCATGGTCGCCCGGCAGATTTCCTGCCCCGCCGTGCCCCCGGTGGCCTTGACGGCCAACGAAGGTCCCATCCTCGCCTTCGACATGACCATTCCCAGCAATGGATACCTCGAGGACACCCTGACCTCCCTGTGGCTGAAGAACCTGGGTTCGGCCTTGCCCCTGGACATCGCCGCCCTGGAACTCTGGGCCGACGAGGGCGACGGGCTCTTCGACCCGGACAACGACACGGCCCTCGGCCCCCTGGTCGGCGCCGAACAGGATTGGTTCGCCCCCAATCTCGACCTGCCGATTCCCCTTGGCGGACAGCGCCTCTTCGTCGGCCTGACCGTGGTCGCCTCGCCCCGGGATTCCACCACGGTCCGCCTTTCGATTCCTGTGGACGGGCTGGTCATGGCGTCCAGCAACGACGGCCCCCGCGATCTGTCCGTGGAGAACACCACCTCCCTGCTCATCTCCACCGCCCCTCTGCTGTCGACCCTTGCGTTCGGCCAGCCTCAGAGCACCACCGAGATGACCGTTCCCCTGACCATGACCGTGACCAACGTCGGTGGCGAGGACGTGGAGATCATCACTCCCCTCGATTTCACCCTTGTCGGCGATGGAAACCTGACCGTGATCTCGGGCCCCGAACCTGCCTCCCTGGACATCGCCAATGGTGAAAGCGGAACCTTCACCTGGACGGTGGCCGGGCAAGACATGGGCGCCGTGTACGCCCTCGGACGATGTGAAGGCCTCGGCGCCGTGGGCGGCCTGCCGCGCGGATCCCTGACCACGGCCTCCGCCAATCACCAGGTGCTCGAGCCTGCGGTGGACCTGGGTCTCTATCCCGTGACCAACATGCCCTTCACCATCAATCGTGGTCAGGAAGACCTGGTGCCCCTGGCCCTGACCCTGTTCAATGACAGCGACCAGAACCACGCCGACCTTCGCCTCGAAGAGCTGGTCATCACCCTCGACGATGGTGAAGGCAACCCCATCATCCCGGCCGACCTGCTGTCCCGTGTCACACTTCACGAGGGCGTGAACGTCTACCACGACAACGCCACCCCCGAGGCTTCCGGACAGACCCTGACCTTGGCCCTATCTCCCCCGGTCACCGTGACCTCCAGTGAGCCCGTGAGCTTGAGCCTTCGCCTGTCCATCAACGACGACACCTCGGTGGAGCGATTCCGGGTCAACCTGCTATCGGCCGCCGACATCACCGTGGTCGACAACCTGAGCAATCAACCGCGCGGCGTGCAGCTCGTCGAGTCCAGCTTCCCGGTCCGTTCCTCCGCCAGCAACATCGTGGCCCAGGCAACCAACCTGATCGTGACCAACGCTCCCCTGGCCGACCACACAGCCAGTGCGGGCCAGTCCGACGTCGAACTACTGAGACTTCTCCTGACCAGCCAGGGCGATGATTCCGGCAGTGAGGTCAAGGTCGGGTCCTTCGCCGTCTCGGTCACCGACACCCTCGGCAACCGATTGCCCGACGCCGCCGAGCGCCTATCACGCCTCTGGGTCCAGGGTCCCCTGGTGATTCATTCCATCGACGACCTGACCAACCTGGACGACGGGGTCATGGTCTTCGACCTCGCGCCCCAGATCAGCGTGCCCGTGGGATCACCGGCCCTGCCCATCACCATTCACGGCCGCTTGCTAGACGACCCCATTCTCGGGCCGCTCACCCTGAGCCTCGAGCCCAGTCCCACCTTCGATGCCCGCGACGCCAACACGGCCACCGCCGTTCCCGTGACCTATGATCCCGATTCCATCATCGGCCCCGTGGTCACTCTGCAGGTTCCGGCACCTTCTCTGATCGTGGACGCCCGGGCCCAGTTCCCGCCCGTGATTGCTCAGGGGGCGGTCGATGTGGCCGCCATCACCTTGGACCTCGACCACCCGGGAACCGCCGGCACGGCCGCGGTTCTCCTGGACACCCTTCGCCTGGTCTGCCTCGATGCCGAGCGTCAACCGACCGACGCCGACAACGTCTTCGACGGCATGCACTTGATCCTGGACGGTCAGCCCCTCAGCACACCTGTTCTCTATGATGGACATCGCCTGGCACTTCCCCTGGGAGAGCAGCTCCTGGCGGCCGGCCAGCATGCCTCCCTGGTCCTACGTGTTGATATCGAGGCCGGCGCCCCCATCGGTGGTTTCGAGCTCATAGCCTCCGATTCCTGCCTGGCGACGAGAGACGCCAACCTCAACACACGGGTCCCCCTGCAGGCCGCACCCGGCAGCGCTCTGCCCGCCAGTTCGGGATTGACCCGCCTGCAACTGGCCTCCAGCGAGGTCATCGCCGGCTGGGCCGACCGCCTGCCTCCCCTGCTCCCCTCCGACGGCAGCCTGACCGAGGCCGCTCACCTGACCATCATGAATCCCGCCCCCATTGGAGCGGCCCCCCTGGTCTTGAGCACCCTCACCCTGCACACGGCCGACCGCGCAGGAACCCGGCTACTTGCCGGCGCCATGCTCTCCGGCGCCGCCATCCGTGTTGGTGAATCCATCTGGGCCAGTCTGAACCAGGTCGCACTCACCGACAGCACCATCGTCCTGCTTGCCGACGACCATCCCCTGGAGCTTCATGCCGGTGACCAGCAGAAACTGGTGATCATGGTCGCCGCCCGCCATGGCGCAACAGGCGACGGCCTGTCCCTCGGCGTGACCGAGTCCGACCTCATCGCCACCCTGCCCGGCAGCACCCAGCCAGTGCTGGTCCGCGCCGAGGGCGGCACCACCTTCCCGTTCTGGACCGCCGCCGCCGGTCTGGGCGCCACCGGCCTCGACGAGAGCTACATCAACTTCCCCAACCCCTTCGCCGCCGGCCGCGAGCAGACCCAGTTCGCCTTCAACCTGCCCCAGGCCGGTCAAGTCAGCCTGAGGATCTGGACCCCACGCGGCGAACCGGTGGCCACCCTCCTGCAAGACCGCAGCATGGACGGCGGCTTGCACCAGGATCTCACCTGGGATGGGCGAAACGGTCGAGGCGACCCGGTCCGCAATGGTGTTTACCTGGCGGAACTGACAGTTGATTATGACGATGGCAGCCAGGCCCGGTTGCTGCGAAAAGTGGCGGTGGTGCGATGATGGCGCGCCGCAACATCAGCAGCATCCTGCTCCTGGGCCTTCTTATGTCGGCCGCCTCGGCGGTGGCCGTCGATGACGGCGGTGGCCGCTCGGTCTTCGCCACCGGCGCCGGTAACCGCGCCCTCGGCATGGGCGGCGCCTTCGGTGCCGTGGCCGACGATGCCAGCGCTCCGATCTATAACCCCGCCGGCCTGGGCCGCGTTCAGAGCAAGGGGTTCCAGGCCACCCAGACCACCCTCTTTGGTCTCGGCTTCAACGAGCAGTACGCCTCATTCGTGCTGCCACACTGGAAATTCGGCACCGCATCCCTGACCTGGCGCCGGTTCGCCGTGGACGGGATCGAGCAACGTGATGACCGAGGCTTCCTCCTGGACGACGACCTCGAGGACAGCGAGACGGAACTGTCCCTGGGCTACGGGCACGCCATCCTTGATGGTGACCTGTCCCTGGGCGGATCCCTCAAGTTCCAGCGCCAGTCCTTGGCTGGATATAACGGCAGCGGCGTGGGTCTCGATCTGGGCATCTGGGCCCGTCCCCTGACCCTGGCCGGTGTCCAATCCGACCTGGCCCGCAATCTGGCCGCCGGTTTCTCGGTGCGGAATGTCATCGAACCCAGCATCAAGCTCATCCAGGACAATGTGCCCGACCCCATGGCCTGGCGGGCCGGACTGGCCTGGGACAGTCGGCTGAGTGACGGCATCGCCGTGATCGCCGCCGTCGACGTGGAGAAGACGCGGGACATGGACAGTCGCCTGCATGCCGGCCTCGAGGGACGGATCCTCGATGCCCTCGCCTTGCGGGTTGGATCGTCCGACGACAAGCTCACCGCCGGGCTGGGCCTGAGCTGGCGTGGCCTCGGTATCGACTATCAGTATGAAGACAACCATCTGGGCGACATCCATCGCTTCGGACTGGAAATTCGTTTCGGACCCACGGTCGAGCAAAGCCGGCAAGCGGCCCACGACGCCAATGAGGCGGCAGTCGCCCAGCGCCTGGAGGCGGCCTTCGCCCTGCGCACAGCCCAGGAAGAAGACAAACTGACCCAGGACATCAACCAGGCCCTGAATAGTCACCAGTGGGACACGGCCCTGACCCTGGTCAGCACGATGTCCGTCATCCAGCCCGAGCATGAGAACCTGTCCCAATGGAACGCCACGTGCTGGCGCGGCATTGCCCGAGATCAGGAAAAGGCCGAGGATTTCACCGCCGCGGCCATCAGCTGGCGGCGAGTCCTGGCCATCAAGGCCAACGATTCCCAGGCCCAGGCCGGCCTGAACCGCATTCAGGCGGAGAATGATCGCCGTGCCGAGTACAGTCGCGAGTACAAGACTCGCTTCAACCTCGCTCTGGACGCCTTCGCCCGCGACGACCTCATGGCTGCTCGCGACGGGTTCAAAACGGTGTTGCTCATCGCCCCCAAGGATCCCGACGCCCTCGTCATGCTCGAGCGAACCGAATCTGCCCTGATCCACCAGACCGCCGCCCGACAGCGCCTGGAGATGGAGATCGAGGCGGCCAAACAGGCAAGGTTGCCGGAAGCATCAAGCAACCAACTCGACGACCCATCAACCACCGCCGCCACCGCCCTTATTCTAGACGAACCGGCACCACCACCGGCGTCGCCGAGCAAGGACCAGCTTCGCGAGATCAGCGAGTACTATCGACGCGGCATGGTCGCCATGGATCACGGACGTCCTGGCGAGGCCGTACGATTCTGGGAACTGGTCTGGGCCGTGGACCCTGACCACGAACAGGTCCGGCAGTTCCTCAATCGCGAATACCTCGCCCGCGGCATGGAAGCTTATGCCGGCGGCAGCCTGAACCAGGCCGTGGCGTCCTGGGAAGATGCCCTGCGGGTCGACCCCGGTGATATGCGAGCCCAGGGCTATCTCGAACGCGCCCAGCAGCAACTGTCCCGCCTGGAGAATATCAATGGCAACCGATAAAACGAGCCCGAGGGCCAGGTCCAGGAAGCCGAAGATGGCCAGCGCGCGCCGGTTGCTCAGCATGAAGCTCGTGGTGTCGCTCGTGACCCTGACCGTGGTCACCACCACCATCCTGGGTGTCTTCAGCGTGACCGAGAAGAACACCCGGCAGGCCATGATCCAGGCCATGGAAACCCGCCTCCTGATCCAGGCCCGTCACCTGGCCCTGTTGAGCACCGACGCCTTGCTCTCCGATTATCCCGAGTTGATCCTCTGCCCCATCGTGCGGGAGATGCTCCAGGAAGAGAACGGCCTGGCCGTCGCCGTGGTTCTCGACTATACCGGCAAGATCCAGGGGCATCCCGACGTTCGCCGACTTGAGGAGCCATACTCCGTTCTCGATCGTTTCACCCCCATGCCGTCGACCACTGAACTGCGTGACCAGGAGACTCTCCTGAGTAACGAGAAGATGTTTGCGGCTCGGGTTCCCGCTCAGCACATCAACGGCCTGATCGTGGGATCCGTGATCGTCGCCGAAGACCGGGACCACGTCTCCAACATGCTGGCGGAAAACCGCCATCAGGTGTCCATGCTGGCGGCCGGACTCCTGGCCGCCGCCGCCCTGGTGACCTTGCTGATGGTTCACCGCCTGCTCGCGCCGCTGGATGCTCTTCGTGCCGGCCTGGCCCGCATCGGCTCCGGCAAACTGGATTCCCCCATCGTGCTGAAAAGCCGAACCGAGTTCGGGCTCCTGGCCGACACCATCAACACCATGGCATCCCAGCTCGAGACCTCCCAGGCCGAAGCGCGCGCCAAGGAGCAAGAGATCATCGCCACTCAGAGCGAGGTCATTCACACCCTCGGCGAAGTGGTGGAAAGCCGGTCCCACGAGACGGGCAATCATATCGATCGCGTGGCTGAAGGGGCGGCGCAGCTGGCTGTGCTGGCGGAACTCCCGCTGGAGGAGTGCGAACTGCTGCTGCTGGCCGCACCCATGCACGATGTCGGCAAGATCGGCGTTCCCGACGCCATCCTGAACAAGCCCGGCAAGCTCACCGATGAAGAGTTCGCCACCATGAAGTCCCACTCTCACCTGGGTTACCAGATCCTCTCGCAATCCAATCGGCCCATCCTGAAGGCGGCCGCCATCGTGGCGCACGAGCACCACGAACGCTGGGATGGCAAAGGCTACCCCCGCGGTCTGGCCGGCGAGGACATTCATATCTATGGGCGTATTGTGGCCATCGTCGACGTGTTCGATGCTCTGACCAGCGATCGATGCTACCGTGCCGCCATGCCGCTGGAGAAGGCCCTGGCCATCATGGCCGAAGGTCGAGGTACCCAGTTCGACCCCAC
>Ga0209692_10003765_pt1 | contig 14378 bp, 12 predicted proteins | sample tdDd472_FD_187129 | JGI IMG/M metagenome (GOLD analysis project Ga0209692, IMG submission 187129) | Marine sediment microbial communities from the Atlantic coast under amendment with organic carbon and nitrate - tdDd47.2 (SPAdes)... | ecosystem: Environmental > Aquatic > Marine > Coastal >...
GACGGGCTGCGAAATCCTCGGCAAGGCCGAATTCCTCAATCCCGGCGGATCGATCAAGGACCGCGCCGCGCTCAATATCGTGCGCGAAGCCGAAGCCGATGGCAGCCTGAGACCGGGCGGCTCCATCGTTGAGGGAACCGCCGGCAATACCGTTGTTGTACTGAATCTCCTCGACGGGATAGGCTCCCAGCTCCGGCACTCTCTGCAGGCCGCCCCGTGCCGGCAGATAGAGAGCTCCATTCCCCGAGGAAACCGCAATCGTCCCATCGCCCAGTCGAACGACCCGTGTGACGTAGAGCACTCCGGGGACTTCTCCCTCGCCGCAGGGATCTCCGTCAGACCGTATGAATCGATTGGCCTGCGTCGCGAGCACGTAATCCCCCTGGGCCCGGGCTGCCACGCAGATCCTCGAATTCATGGATGTTATGCCCTGGATTGCACCCGTTTGGGTATCTACGCGTTTGAGCTCTCTATCGTACTCCAGCCAGAGCGTGGTCCCGGCCTGCTTGAGCCGGCGATGAGTGCCGGAGTCGGCAGACCAGTTTTCCGAGACGCGCCATCGGCCGTTTCGGCGCCGGTACAAACTATCGGCGACGGCAAACACCGTACCGTCGACGGCCACGGCCACCGAGCGGAAACCCAGGTCCTCGGCGCTCGGTGCGGCCAACCGGCCGATGGCCAGATCAACCCAGACGCCATCCGACCAGCCCAGCAGGGTTCCGCCGCTACCGGCCACATAAATGGTGTCGGCCACGGCGCACAGTCCGAACAAATCGGACTCGCCGGTCGACTCCGGCAAGGGCACTCGCTCGAATCCCGCCCCCCGATTGCGCACCACCACTCCGGCGTCGCCCACGGCCCACAGATCCGCGCCGTCCCAGGCGATCGCTCGCAAGGGGGACGCCACCCCGCTGGACTCGCGCAACCAGCCTTCACCCCGGTCTACGACAATCTCGCCACCCATGCCCGCGGCAGCTACCTGGCCATCGGGAGTCCCAGCCAGGGCCAGCAATCCACGGTCGGTGACCGAGCCCTCTTCCCGCCAGATGCAGTCCTCTCGGACGAGCAGAGCGCCACCGCTGCCTGCGATGACGATCCGGCCGTCCTCGAACCAGACGACATCATTCCAGAGTTGGGGACCGCCGACGGGCGCCAGGTAATGGACACGGGGATCGACCATCATGTCGGCATCGCCAGGGGGAATCAGGGGAAGCTCATCACCCTCACCGCAGCCCGCGCCACAAAGGACCAGGTAACCCGCAACCAGAAACCAGATCAGCCCGTTTCGAGCAATGCGCGGACCTCTGCCGAAAAGGCGGACTCCGGTCATGGCCCACCGCCCTCGAGGGTGATTCTGATCAGAGTGTCGGTGTCAAAGAGAAGGGATTCGTTGTCCAGGACGGCCGTGGTCAAGGTGCCGGAATACCGTTCCCATTCGAGTAAATCCGGCGATCCAGTTAGTACCAGTTCATGCCAACCGGTCTGGTCGTGCAGCAAGAGCATGGTGCTCTCCCGAGACCAGGCCAGCCAGCGGCCGCCGCCGCAATGCAGGGCCGAATCGATGTTCACGACCCGCAGCTCGGTCCCCACCCGGTCGATGGGAGTGAGATCCGTGGCGACCCCGGCGGCGTACAAACGGCAGCCGTAGATACCGTGGATCAGGACTTCATTCCGGTCGTTCCGCACCAGCCCCACCGGGGCCCAGTTGTCACAGACCAGCTCGGTGCGCCACACTCCGTCCTGGAGGCTGCCCACCTGCATGGGATACAGCAGGAGATAGTGATCAGCGGCCAAGCGCAGAGCGTTGAACAACGCTCCCGGTTCCGGCGCCAGCTGCTCCCGCATCTCCAGACCCGAAACGGTCAGCGAACCCAGTTCCTGGCCCACCGCCACCAGTACCTCCCCGTCGTACTGGTCGCTGGCGCTGGACACCACAACGTGATCCTCCAGCAACACGAAATCCTGACCGTCGAAGCGCCAGAGACTGTCCCGTCCCAGGACCAGCAACTGCCCGTCGCTCCCGCGGACCATGAGGGTTCCCGGCAGCTGGCTGCACTGATCGGGAAGGGTCGCAACCCAGCTCCAGGCCTCACCAATTCGGCGATAGAGCTCGCCACGATCGGTCAGGAGGTAGAGACCGCTCTCCACCTCGCACACTCCGACCACAGAACCCTGGCCGGGTAGAATCGGATCGGCTTCCTGCCCGTCGAATCCGACGACCGAGCCCTCGGAATGGGCGATGATCTGGATACCGTTCAATTGCCTGGTACAGAACAGATGCATTGCGTCGACGAACAGATCCGAGTGCAGCGACGTCCAGTTCGGCTCCTGCCACCCATAGATTTCACCGCGGTAGCCTACCGCGTACAACGAGCCATTCAGCCAAAACAGACGCACGTTGATGGAATCGGTCGGCTCGGTAGTGGTCCAGGCCCCCTCATCCAGTATCCAGATCGTGTTGCTGTAAGTAAATGAAACGGCGAGTCGACCCTCGCCATCGCCGGCCAGGATGCAATCACCAATCGGTTCAGCTCCGAATGGCTGGGTCAGCTCCCAGCCTGTCGCCGTTTCGTGGGCCAGGGTCCAGGTCTGGCCATCGGTGGCCAGGACCCATGACCCGCCCGCTTCGCCGGCCCAACCGGCGCGGATACGCAAACCGGGCACGGCCACCGTCTGTGTCCAGACGCCGTCCTCTTGTCGCCAGACGCCCTCCTGGCGGGCAAACGCAACCAGCCGACCCTCCCGATCCTCCTGCAGGTCCCAATAGTAGCCTTCGTAGTGATCGTAGGGCAGAGCGGTCGTCGCTACCCAGCGCCCGTCATCCAGTTCGCAGACCAGGCCCTGCGCATCGAGTCCGTGGGCAGATCCGTTCTCATCACAAATGAAGCCGACGAGCGGTGATTCGCCGGGCCACGCGAGAGTGGTATAGGTGCCGTCGGCGACTCGCAGGGTGCTGCCGTCGAACGTTCCGAGCAGCAGATCGCTCGGGGACCATCCGCCGACCGCCCAGACCCGCTTGCCGACGACCATGGTCGGAATCAGCTCTCCAGTGCCGCTGGCCAGGACGTCGAGCTGGCCACGGGAGGGATCGGCCACCGTGTAGCGATCCTGCCGTCCACAACCCGTTACCTGGGCGAGGACAAGAAGAACTAGCAGCCAGTGTGGGTGTCGGATCATCATCTCGCTCCAAATGGCGTACAGTATCTTCGTCGCCGCAACACCTCGGCCCCGGCGACACCCAGAGCCGCGACTGCCGCCAGCAAGGTGAAGGTCCAACCGTAATGACCGCTGCTGTCGCGCACCGCCCCGGCCACGGGCGGCACCACGAAGACCCCCAGGTTGGCGCTCGTACTGAGAATACCAAATCCGCGGCCATGATGGGAAGGAGGCAGGACATCGCCCACCATCGATAGCAGCGGCGTGACGACCAGGGCCAGGGCCGTACCCAGGGCCAACCCGATCAGGACCGGCGACAGGCCGGACACCGGCACCAGCACGAGCCCCAAAGCCAGTAGGCCCATTCCCGCGGCGATGAAGGCCGCGCGTCCGCCCCAGCGGTCGGTGATCCAGCCGGTCACCGGTCCCAGGGAGGCCGACACCCACATGGGGATACTGGTGAAGACACCCCGTTCCTTGAGTGCGAAGCCGAGGTCCAGAAAATGATCCGGCGCAAAGGTCATGAAAGAGGTCATGGCGCCGTTGGTGCAGAACCACACGATGCTCGCGATCCAGATGGCCCGTAATCCATCTTTCACCTCGAGCTGTCCCGGCGATCCAATCTCTGGCGTCACCGACGGACGCGACGCACCTGATTCCGTTCGGGTTCCACTGGCAGCCAGATGGCGCCGGCTGGCCAGTCCCAGCAGCAGACCCGCCGTCCAGAACGCCATGGCCACCACCAACACCGTCCAGCCCGCGTAGGTGGTGGAGGCTCGCCAGCCCTTCTCGACGGCCACCGGCCCCATGGTGTTCAACACGATGATGATGCCTATCGGGATGGCGCTGCCGCTGACCCCCATGGGAATGCCCAGGGAGCGGCCCGCGAAAAGCCGGGTGACCATACGCTGCATGGATACGACCCCGACCATGGCCCCGACCCCGGCGAGGGCGCGCGCGGCCAGGATCCAGACGAATCCCTGACCCAATCCCATGGCGAGAGTGCCCGCGCCCATGATCGCCAATCCCGCCACACCGGTGGCCTGTGCCCCGAAACGATCGACCAACCAGCCGGCCGGCAACGAGAACAGGATTCCCGGCAAGGCGAACAGGGACATCAGCAAGCCGGCCTGCCCGTGACTTATCTGCAGATCGCCGATCACTACCGGCAGAATGGGCGGAATGAGATGGAAAACGAATCCGATGGACAGGAAGCCCGCATAGACCACCACGAGCCCCAACCAGGCAATTCCTGCTGAGAAGAGCGGCACAGGGCTGTCCTTAACTTGCTTCACCACAATAAGTTACCATATCGACGAGTGATTATGCCCATCGTTATCGAAAAGGGCAAAATGCAAGAGTCGCGCAAAACCCGAGGCAAATGCGGGCAGATTGAAAAACGCGCGGGACGACTCGCGCGCGGAACGCCGTGGGCCCTGCCCGTCTAATATCATCTATGCCAAGAGGTTTTTCCAGAGCCGACGGGAAATGATCGCCTTGGCACCGCCCTTGCAAATTGGGCCCGAAAGCAGCAATCGTGATATCCCGGAGGGGATCTCCACAAGTAGCCCCTGCGGGCCCAGCGAAGGATGGTCGAGAAGATGAGAAACCTCCCCCTTGCAAAGATAGCCTTGGCCGCTTTCACGCTGGCCACCCTGATGGTCGCTGGTTCGGCCCTGGCTCAGACCGAAGTCCAAGTCAACTACACCTGGAGTGCGCCGTCCACCGGTTCTCCCGTCGATCACTACGTCGTGCAGCATTCCGTCGACGGTGGCGGATGGACCCAGGTCGCCTCAGTCTCGACCAACAGCTACTCTCTCACCGCCTCGGTGGGACAAAGTCACCGCATCCGCGTCGCCGGTGTGGATGACCAGGATCGCCAGGGCCCCTACTCGGTAGCCAGTGATCCCTACGAGCCGGATGTCGGTCCTCCGGGACAGCCTGGCAAGCCCATCGTCTTCTGATCCACAGCATACAGCGGAAAAAACGAAGTCCGCCGGCCTCCAGGGCCGGCGGTTTCGTTGATGCCAGAATGTATCGAGTGGCAATGTAGTGCTAGAAGGGAATGGACCAGCCCGCCCGTAGATTCAGATTGTCCCAGTTGTAAAGCTCGTGGTAGCCCGTGTCGAAGAACTGCCACGAATGGAATCGGTTGACGTTGTACACCATGCTCAATTCGAACCCCACGATGCGCACACCGATACGGACCGCCCAGCCGAAGGAATTCTCGGACGCCCGGAGGTTGTCCTGCAGCCCCTTGTAGTAGCCGTTGACTCGGTTGCGATAGACGCCGCCCGAAAGGCCGAAGAACGGTCGTGGCTGACGGAACGCTCCACTCCCCATCACCAGCAACTCAAGGGTGTACCGGTAGGTGGTCGACCGGATCTCGTAGTCGCCAAGCTCGATATCCTCGCCATTGAAGCTGCCGTAATTCACGAAATGGAAGGCAGGTGCCAGGGAGATGGTCGGCGTCAGGTACACTCGAAACCGGAATCCCACCTCGAATCCCGAAGTCGCCCCGAAGCCCTTGTAGTGGCGTTCGAAATCCCCACCCAGATCACCGTAGGGTATGACCAATCCGCCCTCGACGAGAACTTCGCTGGCTGGTCGGACTGCCGGGAGTGGAGCAGTGTCCGTCTGGGCACACGCCGGCGAAACCTGTCCCGGCAGAGTGGTCAGCAACACCGCCGCAACAAGTGCTAAACAAGGGACCGGTTTCCGGCAGATTGTGTCTATCAAATCTCTATCCTCGAGAAACGCTGCGGATCCTGGGAATCAAGGCGGGATCATAGTACCGGGATCGGCCGATTGCAACACTCCCCACCTCGGAACCCCCACCTTGCTCGGTGGCTACAACCAGGATATACTCTCACCGGTTCCAGATCCGCTCCCCTGCCAATGCCGAGGTCATTCATGAGGAAATCCCTCTATTCGATTCTGACTCTCTGTCGGGTCGGCGCCCTTTGCCTGCCGATCGCCTTCGCCACCGTCGTGGCAGCTGCTGACGCTCCTTCTCACTATCAGGGGGCCACGGGTTCCTGGTTTGACCAGAAGGCCCTCGAGAAATCCTTGCGAGATCTCGCTCGCAACAACGGCGTGGATCTGGATCGTGTCGGGAAATCGCCCGACGGTCAGGATCTACTGCTATTGACCATCGAAGCCCGCGACGCTGAGCCGGCCAGAACGGGCCCTGCCGTTCTGGTCGTCGGTGATCCCCTCGGCACGACCCCCCTGGCCATCGCCGCCTCGGTGAAGCTGGCCGAGGTCATTCTGGCGGCGCCAGACACCGCGGCTGCAGCCCGGGTACGCTGGTACATTTTGCCGTCGTTGAATCCGGACGGTGCTGCCCGCTTCCACGAAGTACCGCTGCAGGCCACCGGCCGCAATCTCACGCCTCTGGATGATGATCGGGACGGGCAGTTCGGCGAGGACCCCCCCGATGACCTTGACGGAGACGGTCTGATCACGACTTTGTTGCTGGCCGATCCGGCGGGCACCTGGGTACTGGATGATGGCGAGTTCCCGCTACCGCGCCCCGCCGACGCAGCCGCAGGCGAGGTCGGCCGCTACCTGCGCCTGGTCGAGGGCAAGGACGACGACGGCGATGGACTCTGGAACGAGGACGCGCCCGGCGGTGTGGTTCCCGGACGCAATTTTCCCCACAGCTACCGACACTGGACAGACGACGCCGGCCGCTGGGCTGCCGACCAGCCCGAGAGCCGCGCATTGCTGGAGTTCGCATTCTCACATCCGGACATAGCCATGCTGGTCGTACTGGGCCGCAGCAACACGCTGGCCGAGATCCCTGGTCTGGAGAAAGCCCGCAGCCGTTCCCGGGACTCGGTCCGCTTTTTGGGATATCGAGCCGAGAGGGCGAATGTCGAACCCGGCACGGAGATGCCCCTGGGGGAAGCCCTGATCCTGATGCGTGATGTCGTCGGCCGCCCCAATCTGACCGAGGATGATGTTCTGGACATGTTGACCGAGGACCCCGAAATCGTGCCCGCGTACGAGGATCTTGCCTGGTGGGAAGCCCTGGCCGCACGCCGTGGCGAGTTGCAAGCAGCCGCAGCCGGTGAAGTCAAACGCCGGGCCGCGCCCGCCCCGGTGTCGGGATCATTGGAGGGCTGGGGCTACTTCCAGTACGGCGTACCCAGCATCGCTCTCGACTTCTGGACGGTACCCGAGATACCGGTCGAGACCGACGCTGCCGCGGACAGTGCGGCGATCGACGATGCCCGGGGCGTCGTTGCCCAACCGGAGACCTCTGCAGACGCGGAGGAAGAACCTGAGGTGTTCGACCCGGCGTCCAGTGCCCTGGCTGCGTTCACCGCCATAGCAGCCGCCGATCCGCGTTACGAGCACTGGCCCGGCTATCGTCCATGGCGCGAGGTGGAGTTGCCCGACGGCCGACAGGGGCTGGTCGGTGGGGTGGCACCCTTTGCCGCCACGACGCCTCCGGTGGCCCTGCGAGACTCGTTGATCGCAACGATCCTGCCCCTGGTTCTGGAACTGCCCGACTGGCTACCGGGACTGGAACTGGCCGAGGTCCAGCTGGAGCACCGGGGCGCCGACGTCTATGAGCTGAAGGTCTGGTTGGGCAATCCCGGACGCATCGCCTACCCCACCGCCCACGGCAAGCGGACCCGCCGACCGCCACCGGTGGTGGCCAGTATCAACGGTGCGGAAATCATCGAAGGCCGGCCGCGAACACCGCTGCCCGGCCTCCCAGCCGGCGGGGCCGCCGTCGCCCGCTGGCTGGTACGGGCCGAGGCGGGCACCACCATCACCATCACTGCGGAGGCCCCGTCTCTGGGCAGGATCACCGCAGCGGTCACCGCCGGCGGACAGGGAGGCCAACGATGAAGTACTCCATTCTCCTGTGGCTCGTCGTAGCTGGTCTGGTTGACTGCGCCCTCGCCGAGCTCCCTGCGTTGACCTGGGACCATTATTACGACCAGGACCAGGTCACCGACGCGCTGAAGCAGATGCACAAGGCCTGGCCCGATCTGACTGAACTGGAATCCCTGGGCAAGTCGGCCGAGGACCGGGACATCTGGTGTCTGACCATCACCAACGAGAAGACGGGACCTGCAGCGGACAAACCGGCGATGTATGTCGACGGCGCCATACACGGCAACGAGATTCAGGCTACCGAGGTCTGTCTTTACACCGCGTGGACCCTGCTTTCGCGCTACGAAGAGTGGGAACGGATCACCGAGCTGGTGGACCGGGTCGTCTTCTACATCATCCCCACGGTGAACGTGGACAACCGGGCCCGATTCTTCACCGACCCATCCAGCTACCGCATCGGACGCTCGGCGCGGATGCCCTATGACGACGATCGCGACGGCCTCTTCGACGAGGACACCTACGAGGACCTGGATGGGGACGGCCACATCCTGCAGATGCGCGTCGCCGACCCCCAGGGCAAGTGGAAATCCCATCCGGACGATCCGCGGGTCATGGTGCGCATCAAGCCCGGTGAACAGGGTCAGTGGCACCGGTTGGGAATGGAGGGCGTGGACAACGACGGCGACGGTCGGGTCAACGAGGACGGACCGGGCTATCTGGACATGAACCGCAACTGGGGCTTCGAATGGCAACCCAGCTATGTGCAGGGCGGCTCCGGCGACTTCCCGTTCAGCGCTGCGAACACCCGGGCAGTGAGCGACTTCATTGCGGGGCATCCCAACATCTGCTTCGCCTTCGCCTTCCACAACACCGGCGGCATGTTCCTGCGGGGTCCCGGCAGCAAGCTCTCCCCGCCGATACCGCCGGGCGATCTGAAGGTCTTCGACTACCTGGGGCTCGAAGGCGAGCGCACCGTGCCCGGGTATCGCTACCTGGTGAGCATGAAGGACCTGTATACCACGTACGGCGACTTCGATGAGTTCATGTACCAGATCTGGGGTGTTTACGCCTACGTCGGCGAGCTCTATATGTCCTCCCAGATTGCCTATCGCGGCCGCAGCGATTCCACCAACGGGCCGGCCGGTAACCTCTGGTCCCGGCGTCCGTCGTTCGATGAGCGCCAGCAGTTCAACGACCATCTGATGATGGGCGAGATGTTCACAGATTGGCACACCTTCGAGCACCCCAGCTACGGCGAGATCGAGATCGGCGGCTGGCGCCCCTTCACCGTACGCATGTCGCCGGCCTGGATGCTGCCGGACATGCTGCACCGCAACGCCATGTTCGTGATCTGGACCGCCACCCAGTTGCCGGACCTGTCGGTAGAACTGACGGAAGTGAAGAGTCTAGGCGACGGCGTCTATCGGGTTCGCGCTCGCTGCATCAATGCCGGTGCGGTCCCGACCCTCAGTGATCGCGCCCGGGGCAAGCAGTTGTACCGACCCGATCTGTTCACCCTTGAAGGCAAGGATGTGACCGTCCTGTCAGGCGGCGTGTTGCGCGACCGCTGGCTGGATCGTGTCGATCCGGTGGAGCATCGGCCCCGGCGCGTGCCCACCCACACGCCTGCTTTCGGTGTGCGCGAAGTTCAGTGGATCGTCACCGGCAACGGTGATTTTGAAGTGTCCTACGACAGCGTCAAATGTGGTGGTGGCGAGATCACCGGAACCCTGGATTAGCAGAAAGTCGGTCGAAGATCGGACCACGTTTCGGGATTTTTTTAATTGACTACAGTTCGAAATCTTGCTCTTTAGTAAGTTCAACGAACGGTGACGTTCACGAGAATCGACATCGCGAGCCAGAGACGGTTCAGCTCCGAATGCTGGTCGAAAGGCCCGCAACGGGGTTCGATTAGCGGAAGCGGAGATCGACGGACCAGAACCTGCCCCGGATCCAGCGCCTGCCCTGAGGACAATGGCAGCGCAAACCGTGTCGGGAGCAGGCTCCAAGACCGGATCTGCGACTCTCGGTCGGAAGCGGCCTCTGGTCGCCAAGGCTGAATTTGATCCGGTTCAGGATGGAGCCGGGTTGGAATGGTTCGACATCAGCGGAGAGTAAGGCGGAGCCCCAAGGGGCTCCGCCTCGTTTTAACCAGCGGTGTCCTCACACAGGTTCTCAACCATCGACGGCCGTGATCTCTCCGGTGTCCAGATCGATCTCGTAGGTGTCGGTTTCATCCACCACCGCTACCGCGGTGCCCGTGCCATCGAAGGTAACGACCGTCTCGTGGCTGGCGCCGGTGAATGTGACGGTGCCCGAATCGGGGTAGTCGTGACCGACAGCCACACCCACGCCGGCGATGGCAAAGGTCCCGGTGTAGATCCCCGAGGTCATGGAACCGTGGCTCCCCTCCAGGATGACCGCCGAATCCTCGGCCTGGTTGATGGTTCCCATGATGTCGAAGGTGAACAGGATGTGGGACTCGGCTCCCTCGATGATCTCGACCGTGACGACCACCGAGTCACCGGCTTCGGTGTAGAGGTGGCAGTAATCCGCCTCGCTGTAGGTCGCGCTGGCGCCCTCGGCGCCGCCGATGCGGAAGTCCAGGTCGACCGAGCCGGCGATGTCACCGTCCAAGGGGAAGGTGTAGGTGTAGATCACCTTGTTGGGGCTGTTCGGCACAAAGTCGACCAACTGGGGCAACACCTCGACCATGGCCATGGCCACGATGGAGCTCTGATTGGCGGCGTCGGCTGCGCTCAACTCGGGATTGCCGTCGTGAGGGGCGACCGACTCGCTTTCACAACCACCGAGCATGAGGCCCCAGACCAGCAGCAACGCGGTCATGGCCAGCCCGGCCGGGACCAGGTTTTTACGGATGTTTCGCATGGCGTCTTCCTTTCGCAGGTCCGGACTAGAATCCGAACATCAAACCGGCCGAATAGGTAGCCATTTTACCATAGGCCATCTCGAGATTCAGCTTTAACAGGATATCCAGGGTCGCGCCGAGGGTGAATCGGCTCTTCTGCCGGCCATCGACCTCGAACGAAACGTCCTGGTCCTCTTCCACAAAGGTGTAGGCGACGGTCATGTCCGACGTCTCGGCCGCCAGCCCCCCGTACAGGGTCACCGGCGAGAAATCATGACTCACGCCGGCGAAGATCGTGCTGGCGTTGCTATCGATCAACGAGCCCACCTTGAGCTGCTGATTGAAGAAGCCGACCATGATGTCCACCGGAAGATCCTTCAGCAGGCCGTTGATATTCCACTGCAGACCGTATCCGAAGTACTTGGTCTTGCCGTAGCTGCCCATACTCAGTTCGGGGAAATAACGGAGCGTGAGCTTCAGACCCACCAGGCCGCCAACGTAGGCCTCGGGAGCGGCCAATGGCACCATCCGCGTATCATAGAGTCCTGTAATAGTCGGGATGTTGAAGACCTCGGTGCCGCCAACGTAGCCTTTCACCGAACCGACCTGCTCGGTGTTGCCGAAAATGGTCGGACCGGACATGACGACGTCGCCGGTCTGGCCAGCGTAGTCCGGATCGTACTTGCCCAGGTCCTCATCCTCGAGAACCTTCTGGAAGTACTGATCTTCCTCCTTGATCCGCGTAGCCATGACCTTGACGCCGATACCAAAGGTCAATCCCGACCAGGGGATGTGAGCCGATTGGTACATGGCGCTGTTCTGATTCGGTCCATGGGCATAAATGAAAGGCGAAGAATAGGCCTCACCGTAAACGGCGCCCACCTGCGACAGCTTGTCCTCCAGGTCGTCGTCGGCCCACGCAGAAGTTCCGGCGCCCCAGAGCAGCGTCAGCACTAGCGTTACCCCCAGGGCGATCGTCGACAGGTCATGTCCGGTTCGTAGTGTGTTGAATCGTCTCATAGCCCCCTCCCTCGGTTGGTGAATCTTCCGAAATCGGCTATGCTGTCCTGACCGATCACCTTTGACCGACCGGGGACAACGCGGCGCGGCCACCTCCCCCCAAGGGAGATCCGCGAGTACGTTAACCATCTAACATCAAACTCCGGATCCGCAGTGAGCGCAAGCGGTATCCGATTGACCCTCGGGACAGCCAATATCATGCCAGATGCCGATTTGACACCTCTCCGCCCGACAGAAGGCGACAGCGCCCTCATGTGGGACATGGCCGGCACATTGATCCCCTTCGATCCGGTCACCGGCCGGGCCTCCGCGTTGCCCGGTTGCAGTGATTTCCTGCCGGAGCTCGGCAATGTTTTCCGTCTCGTGGTCACCACCGGCGATAGTACTGCTTCTGCCCGGGGCTTGTTGACGGATTTCGAGTTGCTCAGCCACTTCGAAGCGGTTTACGGCGATTTGTTTCTGCCGGTGGGCAAGCCCTACGGCGAGATCCTGCGCCAGCTGGGGGCACGACCCGATTGCTCCTTGGCCATCGGCGATCGTCTCCGCGCCGACATACCTGCCGACACCGCGGAGTTGGTGACGATCCTGGTCAACCAGAACGGCGACGTCATCAATGCCGGGATGGTCTCGTTCATCATCCGCATCCTCCGCCAGCACGGCCCCTCCTTTCCGGCGGCCTTCGATCACTTGACCACCGATGCCGATCCCGATGCGGACGCCGTGGGCGAAAGCCGGGGCGGCACCATCGGCAAGGCCTGGCGTCGCAATGACGGTTTCCCGTATCGTCTGTGGTCCTTCACCCATCCGGCACTGGACGGAAGCCGCCGCGTGATCGTTATTTGACGGCATCAATCCCTTTGGTCCGTTTTCTCGGTTGTGAGCCAGGAGATCGTCATGAACGAAACCGTACGCCTCTTCGTCACCGGCGGCACCTTCGACAAAGAGTACGACGAGCGCAACGGCTCGCTCTTCTTCAAAGACACCCACCTGCGGGACACGTTGAAGCTGGGCCGCAACCTGGTGGACATAGAGGTCCGTACGCTCATGATGGTCGATAGCCTGGAGATGGACGACGATGATCGCGAGGTGATCATTGGACAGTGCCGCAAATGCCCCCGGGACCGGATCGTCATCACCCACGGCACCGACACCATGGCCATCACCGCGCGGATGCTTGGCGAGAACATCACCGACAAGACCGTCGTCCTGACCGGAGCCATGATCCCCTACGCCTTCGGCAGTTCCGACGGCCTGTTCAACCTGGGCAGCGCCCTCGCGTTTGCCCAGAGTCTGCCCCCTGGCGTCTACGTCGCAATGAACGGGCGGTTCTTTACCTGGGACAATGTGCGCAAGAATCGCGACGCCGGAGTGTTCGAGGAACTGGACTGATCTTCGGGACCGTTTCCACACAAATACAATCCGGATCTCAATTGGTTGAATCCGTTCGGCCCCCTCGCACTATATACAGCTGATTGCACAGGGAGATACCGGTGTATCGAAGTTGGCGGTGCCAGGGGACCTTTCTATTGCATATAGCTGATTTTTTCAAAGATTAATCACTGGTTTGATGTGGTACCGCCAATGTACAGAATTCAGATATGGAAAGACCGGGTTTTGGTAGAGGCGGCGCTGGGCGAGGTCCGTCATACCGGGCTCGGTCTTTCCGGATCCAGATCCCTCGAACCCCCTACCCAATGGTTCCTCCGCTGACCTTGCTGTCTGAGCTCAACTAGATTTTGCCAGACCCCCTGCTCCTGTTACCTTTGGATTCAGGATAACTACCAGCGCAATCGAGCATCAGAGGCGCCGACCATGCATGAGATGTCCATTGCCATGAACATTCTGGACATTGCGTCCCAACAGGCCAGGGAAGCCGGCGCGAAGGTCGTGCACTCCATCGAGATCGAGGTTGGCGACCTGGCCGGTATCGAAGTGGCTGCGTTGGAGTTCTGTTTCGAGACGGCCCGTCGGAGCACACAGGCGACGTCCACGGCCGACCTCGTGGTGCACCGCATCGAGGGCACCGGTCGCTGCGTCGAGTGCCGGCGGGAAGTGCCGGTGGATTTTTACATAGCCTTTTGCCCAGACTGTCCGAATGTCGGATTGGAAATCATCCAGGGGCGGGAGCTGAAGGTACGCTCCCTCCAGGTGGATTGAACGAACCCGGAGTGGGAGAACGACCATGTGCGATTCCTGTGGATGCAACCAGCCTGCCGACGCCGTGACCTACCGCCGGCCCGGGCAGCCGGAAAGCGATCAACATCACGACCATCACCATGGTCACGATCATTCCCATGACCACTCCCACGATCACGGCCACGATCAACATCACGACCATCACCACGGCGAGACCCAGCCGCGCACCATCGACGTCGAGCAGGACATCCTGCTGAAGAACAACCTGCTGGCCCAGCGCAACCGGGGCTGGTTCGAAGCCAAGGACATCCTGGCCCTGAATCTGGTCTCATCCCCTGGTTCG
>Ga0209692_10003770_pt1 | contig 14365 bp, 13 predicted proteins | sample tdDd472_FD_187129 | JGI IMG/M metagenome (GOLD analysis project Ga0209692, IMG submission 187129) | Marine sediment microbial communities from the Atlantic coast under amendment with organic carbon and nitrate - tdDd47.2 (SPAdes)... | ecosystem: Environmental > Aquatic > Marine > Coastal >...
CATGAGTTTATTTTCGCGCAAATCAAAGTTAAAGGTGACCCATCGTAAACCGATGTCGGATATGGAATTTAATTCGCGGAAAATCACCAAGCAAAAGGAAGTAGACAGAGTACTTGATAAAATAAAAGCGAGCGGATACGATAGTTTAACAAAAGAGGAAAAGCAGATACTGTTTGATGCGAGCAAGTAAAATACGCCATTTTGATACGACGTTTTTTTAAATCGGTAGTTACCATTATAAGCCTAATTTCATTAGGTGCATTGTTGTTTGCCGTTTTAACAGCATATATTAGTCCGGCACATACCTCGGTATTTGCATTTGTAGGTTATGTCTTTCCTTTGTTGTGGATTTTTAACTTCTTACTTTTTGTTTTTTGGCTTTTCAAGCGGCGTTGGCAAGCGTTTATTCCTCTTATCGCCATCCTTATTACCTGGACACAATGGAACCATACTTTTCAGTGGAAAGGTGCAAGTATCGAAAAAACAGACCTTCAACAGCCTTTAAAAGTAATGAGTTTTAATGTGCGTATTTTCGATTACTACGATGAAATAGGTAAGGATACGCATGAAAAAATATTTGATCTTATTCGGAAAGAAAATCCAGATGTGCTATGCTTACAAGAATTTTTCACGGTTAAGAAAAGCAAGCATTTTAATGAAAACTACATTCTCAGGCGGTTAAATCAATTTAAATATAAACATATTGAGTACCGTTCAGGCAAACGGGGGAATCGTAATTTTGGACTTGTTACCTTTAGTAAATATCCAATTATTGAAAAGGGTAGCCTTAAGTTTGAGCAAACCAGTAATTTTAGTATACAAACTGATATTAAAGCTTTTGGTCATCGGATTAGGATATTTAATAATCATCTTGAATCGATAAAGTTCAGTCGTCAGCAACTCAATTTTTTAGATAGTATAAGATACCAAAATGAGAAAGAGCGAAAAGATAAAATTAAAGCGATAACCAATAAGTTGAGTGCTGCCTTTGAAAATCGATCTTCACAGGCCGAAAATATAGGTAGACATATTTCCAATTCACCCTATGCTACTATTGTATGTGGTGATTTTAATGATACTCCTGTTTCCTATGTGTATCGCAAGATGAGAGGGCAATTAAAGGATTCGTTTGTTGAATCTGGCTTAGGATTTGGTGGCACATATAACGGGCAGTTACCTTCGTTCCGAATTGATTTTATCTTTCATGATAAACGCTTTGCGTCGTATAATTTCCAACGCTTAAAAGTTAACTTATCAGATCATTATCCCATTATAACGCTGTTGGATCTCCAGCCAAAGTCAAAGGTATAACCTGGCTATTAATTCAAACCGGAAATACGGGATCTTATTTGTAGATTTCCACATTGCTACTAAGTTTTTTTGCCTATTTTTACACGTCAATTATTTGATTGTTTTGGTGAAGGTTAGCACAGCACTGTGCAATGTTTATCTCTTATAGCTTCAACTTAATAACAAATTAGCAATTAAAAATTATGAAGCAGTATTTAGACCTTTTGGAAAGGGTTTTGGATGAAGGAAATAAGAAAGAAGACCGCACAGGTACAGGGACAATAAGTGTTTTTGGTCATCAGATGCGCTTTGATTTAAGTGATGGTTTTCCTTTGCTTACCACAAAAAAGCTGCATTTGAAGTCTATTATCCACGAGCTTCTATGGTTTTTAAAAGGAAGTACCAATGTTAAATATCTGCAAGATAATGGTGTTAGAATTTGGAATGAATGGGCCAAAGAAGATGGTGAGTTAGGACCAATATATGGTTATCAGTGGCGTTCATGGCCTGATTATAAATCGGGGCATATTGACCAAATTAAGCAAGTTATTGAGAGTATTAAGAATAATCCCGATTCGCGTCGTCATATTGTAAGTGCCTGGAATGTTGGTGATATTGATAATATGCAATTGCCACCTTGTCATATCCTTTTTCAGTTTTATGTGGCTGATGGGAAGTTAAGTTGTCAGCTGTACCAGCGAAGTGCTGATATCTTTTTAGGTGTGCCTTTTAATATTGCATCTTATGCCGTTTTAACGCTGATGGTTGCTCAGGTATGTGGTTTACAACCAGGTACATTTGTTCATACTTTGGGCGATGCACATATCTATCTTAATCACCTCGAGCAAGTAAAACTGCAATTAACGCGTGAGCCGATGGCTTTGCCACAATTTACGATTAATCCGGAGCGTAAGAATATAGACGACTTTGTCTTCGAAGATTTTGAATTAGTTAATTACGAATCTCATCCTCATATTAAAGGAGCTATTTCTATCTAACATTAGTTTTAAGACATCAACTTTATATGATTTTAGCAATGATTGTCGCCATTGATCAACGCAATGGCATTGGAAAAGGAGATGACCAACTTGCATATATATCTGCAGATCTAAAACGTTTTAAGGCCTTAACAACAGGTTACACTATTTTAATGGGGCGAAAGACTTTTGAGGCATTACCCAAAGGCGCACTTCCAAACCGAAGAAACGTTGTGATTACGCGTCAAATTGATTATGTAGCTCAAGGGGCTGATGTTGTTACTTCACTGGATCAAGCGCTTGATATTTGTGTCGGAGATGAAAAAGTATTTGTTATTGGGGGAGGAGAGATTTATAAAACATTCCTGCCGCAAACAGATAAATTATATTTAACTCAAATCAATCATACCTTCTCTGAAGCAACAGTTTTCTTTCCAGATATAAACATGAAAGAATGGACTATCGCTAACGAAGAAGGGCCTTTTCGTGATGAAAAGACCCAGTTAAATTATTCTTATCAGAACCTAATTCGAAAATAGATTCTTTATATGGCCATTGGTTTAATGCCTGATTTTCGGCTGTATAAGGTTCTTTGCCAGTAGTTATACAAATCAAATTGGAAACTTCTTGAGATACCTTCGGATTGGACTAATTGACTTCGGCAAGCTAATACAACGGAACTGATATAACTGCTCATTCCATTGCAAATCATGTAAGCAATATTTAATTTACTTACTTCATTGAGCTCCATAGCACTTCGTCGGCAATGTACAATTAGCTTAATTGATGTTTTCTTTAATTCATTAGCCAATTGGCGTATTAACTCCCTATTTTCAGGTGCATTAACATCTGATGATATAAGTATATGTGAGTAGTTTTGTTTCTTTGCTAATGCAGAAACAACTCCTTCCAACTTTTCTTTTGTTTCAGGTAAATGTAATATTGAATTGCTTACACCATACATATTGCAAAGTTTCTGAATATGCAGATCATCAGAATTATTTGATACAATTAATATGTCTTTATCTAATGGAACAACCGATGAAATAACTGTCTCAAGAGCAAACTCTCGTGTTCGTTTAAAGCTAATGGTTTCGTAGCCTGTGAGGTAGAAGTTTTCAGGGCTAATTGGAGCTTTTGTCATTAATGAGATTAATTCTCGGTCAACAACATCATCGAGCTCTATTTTCTCGGGGAGTACATTCTGTGTTGAATTAATAACGCGCATCATCATAGTTTCTTCAATAAGTTAGTATCAGGTACAAAGATAGATTCTTGTAATATTGATTGGTTAAGTCGAAATTAGCGAATCGTTAATCTTTCGTTAATAAGACAAACGATATGATTATCACACGTATAAAGTTATAGCCTTTTTCAAAAGGGCGGTAAGGAGAGTGATTATCTAGCTCAATAAAAACAGACTAATGACCATAAGAAATGAGCTATTCGTCAAAATGAAGAAATTATTTGCTAATGATGTAAAAATGATACGTCAGTTTATATACTGTATGTGCATATTCTTGACGAATTATATATAGCCTCTGGCTTTTAGTTCGAGGTATTTATTTATTGTTTCAATAGTAAGGTTTCCAGGCTCAGTTAGCACAGAATGTATACCATATCGTTCTAATTCTAAAACAATTTGTTTCTTATCGTAGGCAAATTTCTCAGCTATAGTTTTGATGTAGATGCCTTCCATATCGGATGCTTTAGAGTCGGTTAATTGTTTAAGCTCGGTGTTTTCAAAAAAGACAACGACGACCATATGATCATTTGCCAGTTTTTGTAACATGGGGAGTTGGCGCTTGGCTGCGCTAAGGCTCTCGTAGTTCGTATAGAGAACCAATAAGCTGCGTTGGTGAATTTTTCTTCGTAAGGAAGCATACAGCGTTTGCATGCTTTGTTCTTGAAACTGTGTCTTTTGATTGTATAATGCTTCCATGATGACCTGCATCTGCTTATTATTGCGTTGCGGAGGCACCATGGTTCTTACTTTATTATTGAAGGTTACCAAACCTGCCTTATCTTGCTTAAGCATGGCAATTTTAGATAATACCAAGGATGAATTAATGGCATAATCAAGTAGAGTCATACCTTCAAAGGGCATTTTCATGGTTCGTCCTAAATCAATAATTGAAATGACTTGTTGTGATTTTTCATCCTGATATTGGTTGACCATCAGGCTACTCTTACGCGCTGTTGCTTTCCAGTTAATAGTTCGGTAATCGTCACCTTTGGTGTATTCCCTAATTTGGTCAAATTCCATTTGATGACCAATGCGTCGGATTTTCTTGATACCAAATTCGGTTAAGCGGTTTGAAATGGCCATCATCTCAAATTGCCTCATCTCTTTAAAGGCCGGATATACTTTTGTGACTTGATTTTGGACTAAACGGTAGCGTCGTTCAATTAATTTTAATGGTGATTTTATATATACATTGAGTGAACCAAACTGGTATTCACCTCTTTCAACCGGATGAAGTGTATAGCTTTCAGCTATTGTCTCTTCAGGTTTGAGGTGTTTTTTAATTTGAAAATCACGTTCTTGAAACTGAACCGGGACTTCATCAATGATACTTATTGAGATGGGAAATGGGTAATTGTTGGTAAACGACAGTTTAATGATATTGTCATCGCCATTTGAAAGGCGCTCATCTAGCGTACGTGAAGCTTTAAATCTGTTTTGTGCTGATGAAAATAAAAGCAATGATTCGATTAATACAAGTACGATAAAGAGACCGAGAGCAATCAGTCCAAATTGAAAGAATAGTGAACCAAACTGTCCTAATGCCAACAGGAAAACAACAGTGCCCATGGCGTAGTAAAACATGCGACTGAAATAAACGTGATTTCGAATCTTTACTCTCATTAATCTGTTTTATCGAGGTACTTCTACCGAGTCAATAATCTGTTGAATAATAATCTCAGGTTTTACGCCTTCCATCTCCTTTTCTGGTGTAAGAATAATACGATGGTTCAACACGGGAATAAGAACAAATTTAATATCATCTGGAGTCACAAAATCTCTTCCTTCTAAAGCAGCATATGCCTTTGCTGATTTAAGGATAGCTAATGAAGCACGGGGACTACCTCCAAGGAAAAGTGCGCTGTGCGTACGTGTTTTATCAACGATTTGAGCAATGTAGCGTAAGAGATCATCTTCAACAATAACCTTTGTAGCCATACTCTGGTATTTTACAATTTCATCACCCGTAACTACAGCATTGATGTCACTCAACTCATCTTTATCTTCGCGTTTTTGAGCATTGGCAAGAATAGATACTTCCTGATCAAGGTTAGGGTAATCAATCTTAATCTTGAAAAGAAAACGGTCGAGTTGGGCTTCTGGCAAGCGATATGTTCCTTCATGTTCAACAGGATTTTGCGTGGCCATTACGAGAAATGGAGGATTCATTAGGCGTGTTGTTCCGTCAATAGTGACTTGTCGCTCTTCCATCACCTCAAATAATGCAGCTTGTGTTTTTGCAGGGGCACGGTTGACCTCATCAATAAGAACAAGATTAGAGAAAATAGGACCTTTATTAAATTCAAATTCCGATTTGCCGGTATTAAAAACCATTGTACCAAGTACATCTGATGGCATAAGATCAGGTGTGAATTGAATACGCGAGAAATCGGAGGAGATTGATTTTGATACTAGTTTGGCCATCATGGTTTTGGCTACTCCCGGAACTCCTTCGATAAGGACATGACCGTTTGCTATTACTGCTGTCATTAGCAAATTAAGTATTTGCTCTTGTCCAACGATCACCTTGTTGATTTCGTTTCGGATACGAAATGCAGAATGATTGAGCTCTTCAAGAGGTATTCGGTTCTCAAAAGTTGCTTGTGTTTGTTGGTCCATATCTTTAGTATTTATTTGCACTGTTCATAAAAGTATTCTATTCGTCGGTTGAATTGCTCCAAATCCTCTTCGCTAATGCGTTGCATATTGGTCAGGTTATTACCTAATTCAAATAATTGTTTAATTGCTCGTACCGGTATTGCCGACTTATCAGCTAGTTGCTGGTATAATTCGTCTGTCATGTCTGAGGTATTAATATAATACCTTGACCTTATAAATTCTTGTAGGTAACTAAAGCGCTTGCGAGCGATATCTAAATGGTTTTTTCTGCTAAAATATAAGCGACCTATGGTTTCGATGAAATTGACAGTACTGTTACCTGGTGGTTTTAATATGGGTACTGTACGTTGACGACGAGCAGATTCAAACAAGAAGAATATTAGAATTCCGATTAATAATACATACCACGCCAAACGTAGCGGAAGGCGATCGAGAATAAAGCTTAGTTTCGATTTTTGGCTATATCCTGTTCCATTACTATTTAAGTATTTTACTTTATAATGCTCATCCCAAACAGAGGTTTGATTAGGCAGATATGATAAACACTTAAAGGCATATTCATAATTGTCATTAACAAGTAAGTTGTAATTTGTAAAAGCTTGTGGGTTTAAGTTAAGATACAACCAACCCTTGCCTTGTTTAATTCGAATAAAATTCGTTTTACCACTGTTGTTAATTCCAAGAACCGTTGTTTGTAAGGTATCGTAACTGGTAAAATAATTATTGGTAATGCCGTTCTTATACCAATAGCCTAATTGTGTTCTTAATTGACGATTGGCTAAATTAAAACTAAGCGAATCTGTAATGCCAATGTTCGTACCATATCGCACATAATTGTCAATGCCAAACCATTCTTTTACGTTATCTGAAAAGTCATGCGCCGCTATAAATACATGATTACCATTGAACAAAAGTTCTTCCACCTTTTCAATATCAGCAGGTTCTGGTTTGAATGTATTGTTAAGGATGATGAGATTGTTGTTTCTTGTTGTTGAATCTTCGAAGAATTGATGAATAGCACTATGTGATGTTTTGATTTGGTTTTTATCAAATAACTCGGGCAATAGTTCAAACAACAATTTAGATCCAAAAGGCTTGGTTTCTGTCTTAGAGAAGCTTAACGACCAGTCGATAGGTTTTGGTGAGTATGCAAGAGTGATGGCTGCGATTATTACTATAAATGCCACCCCAAACAATAATATTTTATTTGATCCTGTATTACTCATTAATTTGTTTTTCTATTCTGTAGCTTATTCATAAACTGGTCAAATTCTGACTTAACCAATGTGAACTCAGGTTCGGTGATATCAAATTTCCCAAACCAAATAAATTCATACTGACGAATAATGTTTAAGAAGAGGTCTTTTAATGATGATTCTTTTATTTCGTAATAGTACTCACGATCCGTTTTATAGGCATTCCATTTGATGAGATTCTTTCTGTTTAATAGGCGCAGTGTGAGCAGAAATAATACTCGGGTAGCTTCTCTGAATGCTTGATTGTTGATGTACAGAGTAAGCATTTCGTCTAGTTTCTCTTTTTCGAGATCAACAAGACTTTGTCCAAATTTAAGTTGTGTAACCTTAGTTGATTTTGAAAAAACAAAAAGGCCTTTGATAGGAATGCCCATTAATTTAATTATCAGAAAAAGTAATGCTAAGATGGCCAAGGTAAGTATAGTCCAACCTAATATTGAAAACGTACCATCACTAATTCTGATATGTGATAATACCCATGCCCAAAATTTTCTCCACCACGATAAAGCATCTGTGTTGATGTGATACTGGTATTCCGATTGTTGACTATAGTGATCTATTGTTTCGCGTGATGGATGTCTATAATCTACTTTACTATTGTCCCATGCTTCAACAGTATCTTTTTCAGCATACGAATTTTCTTCTGCATTAGCCAATAAGCTAATGCACGAAATAATTACGATTAAAAGATACTTTAATGTATTCACCTCTTTAAAATTGATTTTCTGTACTGCTTGGTGTTTCACCAATTTTATTGATTCGATCAAGAATAGTTGTTGAGCCATCAGCCTCATTTAAACTAAAATACTGTAGACCAGTAACCAGATACATAAATGATTGTAAGTATGTACCACCTACCATCAATAAAACAAATGTAATTATAACAAGCGGTATATTGAGCTGACTTAAGTCGCCTGTTTCTGCTATTGTAAGCATCTTCATTTGCAGATATACTTGCATTGGGATGTAGAATACTTGTATAACCACATTAATAATGATAGACGCAACAAATAATAATCCGAAGGTAACCCACCAATTATTTCTAATAACCTCGAAACAGCGGCTGAAGTTTTTTGATAAGCCTTTGTCTTCAATAAACATGATGATGAGGATGAAATTTAATGTAACAGCCAAATAGATACCTGGTAAAATAAACAATAGAAAACCGACAATAATGGGTATGGAAACTACAATACCATAGCCAATTATCGGAAAGAAATTTCTAGCTGCAATTTGTCCAACTTCAGATACACTAAAATTACCTTTTCCTTTTTCTTTATACAGTTTTAAGTACCCGTTGGTTAACGCTACGACAAGTATTTGGGTAATGATCAACAGAAACCATAATATAACAACAGGAATGATAAACATTAGTACTGTTGAAGGATCTGGTGAGTTAATAATACTCTCGATCTGACCATTTATGGCTTGGGTCATAACATAAGCAAACAGAGCTATACTGGCTACAATAGGAATAGCTGTGTAGGTTAATAGTGTTTTAAAGAACAAAGCACTTTCTTGTTTAAGGAATACAAAAGTTGCATTTAGTACGCCTCCAAAGTCCCTTCGTTGTGCGAGATTAATTTCTGTCATGTGATTTAAATTTGGCATAGACGATGCTTGGATAGATAAAGAAATACCAAACAATAAAAGCTAAAGATGATACAATGATGAAAATATTCAGCCAATGATCTATAGAACTATAATGTCGTGTTACGAAACCTTCGAGTAAACCTGCAACTAAAAACACTGGTGTAATTGCAATCATTACTTTAGTGCCTTTAAGCGCACCATATATAAATGAATCTTTTCTTGGATAGGTGCCTGGAAACAACAAATATTTACCAAACAGAATACCCGCACCACCTGCTAATACAATAGCTGAAAGCTCTAATGTTCCATGTATCATAATGGCATAGAATGAAATGCCTAATAAGTTCTTTTGGTAGAAAAAGGTTTGAAAGGCGCCTACCATAATACCGTTCCTGAAAAGTTCAACGATAGTGCCAATTGGTGTTAAGAAACCAAAGAGGAACACTTTCCATGCAACAGTTACATTGTTAAAGATGATGTATATAGACATGGGGATCTCACCCATTTGACCGTAAACAGCCATCGGATCACCTTTTTCAATGTTATCCAAGGTCATGTTTACATACTGATCTCCCATAATTAATCGGACAAAATCATCATTTGTAAGGGCCGATACTACACCTAACGCCCAAGCACCAAGAAAAACAATTAATGAAATAATAAAATATGGTCTTGCAGAACGTAAGATTAAAGGCAACTCTGTTTTAAAAAACGCAGGAATTCGACTGCCTCGTTCTCTTTTATTCCGATAAATTTCTTGGTGTGTTTTCTGCGAAAGGCTATTTAAATAAGCCAGCGTATGTGTTCTTGGATAGAATGTACGTGCGAAGGCAAGGTCGTCCGTTAACTGAATAAACTGATCAGCCAGATCATCAGGATTAACCTTTGATGGCTTTTTTAATTGCTGTTCAAATAATTCCCAGCGGGCTTTATTTCGGTTAATAAACGTTATTTCCTTCATGAGGGTAGGTGCATGAGCAATGCGAATAAATGAATTTTTTCACACATAAAAAACTTATTTTGCTACTTTTGAGCATCTATTTTACCAATATCCACATTTCGTATTCGTATTTATGGAAAACTTAAGTATATCTACCACTCAAAATGTTGATATCGATTATCAACTCGCCAGTGTTGGTGATCGTATTTTTGCCTATTTTATTGATGGATTTATTCAATTTAGCTATATGCTAATTATCATGCTCTCTTTTGCTGTTTTTGAAAATGGCCTAGAATGGTGGATGAGTCTATTGTTTTTGCCAGTTGTGTTTTATCATTTGCTTTGCGAAGCATTTCTTAATGGACAAAGTTTTGGTAAAATGATGTTAAAAATTCGTGCGATTAAAATTGATGGTGGTGAATTACGCTTTATAGATTGTTTTTTACGCTGGATCTTTCGCTTAATTGATTTTAGTATTCCTGGGGTTGGGCCTTTTGTTGGTTTATTAACCATTATTATTGGTGGCAAAGGACAACGGATAGGTGATTTGGTAGCCAAAACCACTGTTTTAAAAATTAATCCCCAAGGTAGTCTTGCCGCAACAGCTTATGTAGCGCTCGAAGAAGACTATCAGCCATTATATCCGGAAGTCAGTAAGTTATCGGATGTTGATTTGCAAACCATTAAGGAGGTTCTTTTGGTTGCGGCCCGAGATAGGGCTTATAGTAATGGTGCTCCTCATCCTTTAGTATTAAAAACAAAAGAAGTGGTTGTTAAAAAGATGGGTATAGAAACTAAGCAGCCTTCTAAAGACTTTCTGAATTCGATCTTAAAGGATTATAACTACTACCATCAGTAAGTTTACTGTTGTGTCCTTGTATTGTACGAGAGAGTCGCGCATATCGTTTAATATTAGGCGATATTTCTGTCTTATATTTAACGAGAGTATCGTTTAGTGCTAGACGAATAAGCAATGGCGCTTTGTGGATTTTTAAATGACCCTTAAGGTTTGTTTGAAGCGTATGAGTCTTGGTAACTTGAGTTTACGGCTACCTCTTGATTCCTGTGATATTAACTCGATTTGCCATTGACCAGCGTGGAGGTTTGGAACCATTATAGTTAGTTTCTTAGGGTAGTTGCTTATAATCTGATTTACTTTAATGCGTTCCTGGGTTTTAATATTGGTAAACCATACACCAAGACCCGGTTCATCACCTGATATTTTCAATAAACGACCTTTAATATGCATAACCGAATTAGGTAATACGTTATTGATATTATTTTCGCCGTTAATGTCACTAATAGCGTCGATATGTGGTGAAAAATTGGCTACACCCAGTATGTCGAAGCTCAATTGATTTAGCGTGTCTTTTAACGGCTTTCCTGGTTTAAATTGACAGATAACTTTATGTTGCGATGGATCAAAATCATTATGCTTGCTCTCAAAATTACCTTGCAGGCTTATTTGTGCATCAACAAAAGGTGAGCTAATCGGGTGTCCTTCTGCCAAATATCTGGCTTTCATTTTATCCGATTGGTTGATGATATTAAGAAGGGTTTCGAATTTGAATTCACTACCGTCATCAATAATGCGTTGTGCTATGTCGCTATTGCTGAGTTTTTTGTTTGGTATAATACGTCCGTAATAAGCGTTCTTATCTTTTGAGATATTGTTTTTGTATAGCCAAACGGGGAGTTTTAACATAATAGGTAGGGTTGGTAAAAAAAAAGGGTACCTATGAAGTACCCTGGTTGTATATTTTCCTTTTAGTCTCTGTTGCCCACAAATAGCATGATGTAATACAATAGTGTTGCCAAGGCTGATAATGCCGCAACAACGTATGTATATGCAGCCCATTTTAAGGCATCTTTTGCTTTTGAGTGGGTGTCATGAGTTGTTATACCTGCGGTGTTTAACCATGCTAAAGCACGGCGACTTGCATCAATCTCCACTGGTAGGGTAATAAATGCAAATAAGGTGAATATGGAATAACAGGCTATTATTATTTGTAGGGCTAAATTATAGCTAACTAAGCCAGGTAAAGCAAATGCTCCAAATAGCAAGGCATAAAACATGATGTTAAGTACTTTTGCACTCACATTTTGTATGGGAACCAAGGCAGATCTGAATTCAAGAAATGCATAACTATTGGCATGTTGAATGGCATGCCCCGTTTCATGGGCGGCAACCGCTGCTGAAGCAACACTTCGTCCGTTGTATACTTCTGTACTAAGATTTACTGTTCTGTTTGATGGATTGTAATGGTCGCTTAGTTGACCTTGTACACAATTGATCTGTACGTTCATTAAGCCGTTCTGGCGGAGCATTTTTTCGGCAACGTCTCTTCCGCTCATTCCATGGTTAATAGGCACTTGGGAGTATGCTTTGAATTTACTTTTTAGTCTGGAGCTTACTACCCAACTTAGAACCGCAAAGGCGATAAAAATAATTAATAAAACAGGTGAAAACATAGTCATTAATTTTTAGATGATTCACTCATCAAAAATGTTGCCAAATACTATTTTGGCAGGCTAATTTTAAAAGTTGTGCCTTCGCCAATTGTGCTATGGCAGGCAATAGTTCCGCCGATATTGTCTAAATATCGTTTAACAATGTATAAGCCTAAGCCCGAGGAAGGTTGGCTGTGGCCATTATTTGTTTTTAGTTTTTTATACTTCGTAAATAAGTCAGGGATAAGGTCTTGCTCAATGCCAGGTCCTTCATCTCTTATGCTTATTTCAAGATGCTCGTTAATGGCTTTTGCCGAAATGGTTATATATGTTTCGGGTAAGGTAAATTTAATGGCATTAGATAATAAATTAGATATAATTTTCTCTAACACAGTGTAATCTGTTTGTATAATTGCTTCCTCAATATCCCATTTTATTTCAATGTCCTTATCAATAAGGAATTCATTGTATTGCGCTACTACTTCGCGCATCAATGATAGTACCGGAACTTTTGAGTTGCTAATGGCAAAAGTACTTGTTTCAAGTCTTTTGATTTCACTAACCTGATTAACCATTTCTTTAATTTGCCATAGCGCATCAAATACATATTGAAGCGCTTCATCTTTCTCCCTTTCATCAATATCACCTTCAGTTTTGATACTGTTTATCAGGGCAACCGATGATGTAATAGGTCGTTCTATTTCTTGAGTGAATAATGAAATAAGGTGATTGTTTTCTTGATTCAAGCGTGCTACATCTGCTTTTTGCTTATGCATTAGTTCATTTTGCTCAAGTGCGGTTTTATTAGCTAATTCAAGAGAGAGGTGTTGTTCTTCCAGTTGGTTGAATGCTTTAGCATTTTCAAGTGCTATACTGGTGTAAATACTAATGTTACGCATAAAGCTTAAGTGGTAGCCACTATATGTTTTTTTACCAGCACTTTGAACTGTTATTACACCAAATGGGGCAGCACTAACTTTTAAAGGTATGTATATAATCGACTGACTGTTAATGTCACCAGGCACGGGTCTGATCTCTTGTACGTATTTTTTATATTCCTTATCAAAATCGCTTATAAATATTTCTTTATCCTTAATTAAACTGTGAATTGATAAGCGCTCAACATCGTCTAAAGGAAAAGTTAAAAATGGCATTCGTTCGCCATTAAGAATAACATTATTAAAGTCGAGCGAGTTGGTTTCCTGATTAAAAAGCCCAACACCAAATAAGTAAGTGTCCATAACCTCACTAGCAGCTTTGTACACTAAATTAAAAATGCTGTCGGTAGACAAATTGGCAGTTAATACTTTCCCAATATCAGTTAGCTTCTCTAAATCGGCCAACGAGCCACTAATAGATTCAGCCTGGAGTTCTATTTTAGCCTTTTGGTGACGTAACTTTTCATTTTGCTTTTCAATTTCTTTTTTCTGATTATTTATCTCTCTTGTTTTAGAAGTTATTAAGGTTTCCATTTCAAACTTCAACACTTTTGTGCGTTGCTGCCATGAGAATACAAGAGTAATTAATAGTGCTAATATTAAGAGGATTATAAATGCTCTGAACGATGATGTTCGATACCATTTAGGATGGATGCTGAAGTGATATATGACTCCTTCATCGTTCCAAATATTGCTATTGTTTGCTGCGCTTACTCTAAAGGTATAATCACCTGCAGGTAACGATGGATAAGCTACACTGTTAGTTGTGCCTTCAATCCACTCTGACTCCAGGGGTTCGAGCCTCCACCGGAATTTAACCTTCTCAGGAACAGAATAGCATAATGCATCAAAGGTAAATGAGATGTTATTATCATCACTTGACAGCTTAAGCATATTTGGAATGCCAAACCAAGGCACAATGGAATCATAGCTTGAAGCGTATTGCTCCGATTGCCAGTTGGGTTTACTGTATGATAATTCTATATTACGGATGTAGATATTCGGAGATAAAAAATTGGTGCGTTTTTCCATAGGATTGTAACGCATAACACCTT
>Ga0209692_10003777_pt1 | contig 14338 bp, 13 predicted proteins | sample tdDd472_FD_187129 | JGI IMG/M metagenome (GOLD analysis project Ga0209692, IMG submission 187129) | Marine sediment microbial communities from the Atlantic coast under amendment with organic carbon and nitrate - tdDd47.2 (SPAdes)... | ecosystem: Environmental > Aquatic > Marine > Coastal >...
GGGCCACCAACAATGCCGCACATCCCTCGGCACCCTTCACAATGGCTTCGGTCGTTAACACCGGTCCTTCGGGTTGAAGCACGACGTTAAACTCGGCACGCAATCGCGCCTCTACCGCATCGGGCAATTTGCGGGTAACAAAAATCTTGGCTTTGCTCATCAACACATGCCTTTAAATCATTCGGGTTCAACACAGGGCAGAGCCTTTACAAGCCACCCCTTCGCAACAATTCCATTGCAGCGTTGAGTTGGCTCATACGTTGGTGACAGCCGTCTTTACCGTCCGGATGATAAACGGTGGCAAGACGACGAAAGCGCATACGTATGGCATTGATGTCAGGAATGGAGCCCGGCAAAAAGCCAAGCACATAGAGGGCCTCTTCACGTGTGTGCACGCCGTTCGGCAACGGTTCAAAATGCAACGCCTGAACAACGTTGCGCAGACGTTCCAGCTCATCATGCGTGTCACGCAGCAGTGCATACTGGGCCTCTTGTTCCATCTCCGCCTCAGACTGGGCAGCTTCGGATTCCACGCCCACATTCATACGGCCGCGCTCAATGGCCAACGCCAACGCCAGTGATTTACGAATGGTTTCGACCTCAAAACCGGGAGCCATACGCACCTGAAGCCGTGGTTTTCGCCGCCAAGGTTTACCTTGGGATCGCCCAGACTTCAGCACCACCATTTCGCGATCGTCACGGGCAGGTTCTCCAGGGTCCTTGTGAGCCATAATGACATCCAACGGCACCACCAATACAACTGATCGTGCCAAATCTGCCACGTTGCACCGCTTTGATTGTGCCAGATTTAAAACCTCATCGCGAAAACGACTGGCACACGGCACCGTATAGGAATGTTTGGTCGCTGATTTGTTGGGAGATGTGTTCATGGGGTTCGGTACGGCCTTTTCAATTCATCTAAAATGGCCCGGGAGGCAATCACGAAACTCAGTTACCCGCTTTTCAATTCATCCACCACCACTCACAACTGCGTCTATGTACATTGAGTGTACGCCACTGCAATCTTCAGTCAACTGCAACGGTAGTTTTTTTCCTTTTTTTGAACCGAAATAACAAAATTTTGATCTCTTATTGAGCATTTATCCATACGTATTTATACGATATATTGTCATAATGGTTTGATAAACAACGATATAAATTCTCTTAAATCTTTTTTAGGAAAATTACCCAAAGCCCCCTCATCACAATACAATTAAGGCCAAAACAAGATTTAAACCCCACCAGATAACTGCAATTGGCGCATATTCATGACGATAACGGTGCCTTTTTCAGGCAGCTAACTGCATACGTTGTTTGCTCTCTTGCCGATACAAGACCACGATCCGGGTCAAGCGTAAAAGAGCTCACGCACACACCCTCAGATCATGGTTTTTGCATTCAGGAATTCGGTCTTGAACAACCAAAACCATGTCCTCCAAAAGACAAACTCCGCCTTATCAACAAATCTTGTTGCTTATATTTTGTTAACCATAGCGAGGTCGTAATGATTTTCTCATCACAACCATAAGAAGGTTTCAATTTTGACATGAGGTGGAGCTTTGCACACTAAGGTTGGCAATTTGAAGATTCTGGGCTGTTACTCACAACGTAAATTCAAATCGATTTCGAAATATGGATAATTATATGTTTAATTACAATTCATTATATTTATAGTACAATTGAAAATGGTGATGACATGTTTGTCATTATGGTTTTTTTCAATGGTTCGGAGAACCTCTCTTCTGACGATCTAGATACTGATTTCAAGGATTTATTCCGGACTGTTCCCTGCAGCCAACGTTTACCTCAATCATTCATTGCTGTTTATAAATTAAGTTAGCGTTAACCTTACAAAAAGACATAAACAAGATATTTTTTGCCTTCATATACAGCTTAAAATTGCTTCTCATTACCTTTTCAGGATTGCTGAATTTCAGGCCTGCCAAAACGCTACGTAAACGGTATGGATTCAAATTTGCGCATTCTCAGAGGATGAGTGTTGGCGATTGCGCGACGAATTCCAGCCATAGAGTCCCAACCCCAACCAAATCAGGGTAAACGCCGCCAGGTGTGCCGATGTGAACGGTTCACGAAACACAAACACTGCAAGAACAAATTGTGCCGTGGGTACGATGTACATCAAGAGTCCAATCGTCGACAGGCGCAAAATCCGTGTCGCACGGGCAAACAACAACAACGGTACAGCCGTAATCAGCCCAGTTCCCGCCAGCAGTGCGCTGTCTGTCCACCCGGTGCCAAACACAGGCGTTCCCTGCTGTGTGCCCAACCACGTGATATAGGCCAGGGCCAAAGGCAACAACAACAACGTTTCGAGATAGAGACCCGGCAAAGACCCCACCGGCGCGGTCTTGCGCACCAAACCGTATAGAGACCACGATACCGCCAAACCAAGTGATACCCACGGCACTTGACCCAAATTAAACACCAGCACCAAAACCCCCGCCGCAGCCAAAGCCACCGCCAGCCACGACATCAAGCGCAACCGTTCCCCCAAAAACGTCACGCCCAGCACCACACTCATCAACGGGCTGATGTAGTAGCCTAAACTGGATTGCAGCACGACATCATTGGCCACCGCCCAAATAAAGATGCCCCAGTTCACCGACACCGCCAAACCAGACAAGGCCATCACACCCAAGGTCCGTGGCGCATAAAACGACTTGGCAAAAATCTCACCACGTCGCCCCATAACAACCATCAAAATGGTCACAAATACCAGAGACCATGCAGAACGATGGGCCAAAACCTCCAACGACGGAATATGCGCCACAGCTTTAAACGCCAAGGGAAACAGGCCCCAGATGCACGTCGCACCCAGGCCCAAAAATACACCTTCGGTCAAGCTCGCCGTTTGGGCGCTGTCGCGCGAAGCAGCCGGGGTGGGGACGTCCTGCATGGGTATCACCTGATTCCAGATTAAGCCGACCACCTTACGTGATATTGCCCCGCGTTCACCATGACTTGTTTCAACACCACATTTGACTAAACTGTCAGCCGCACTGTTTTTTCAGGTTCGGAGCCCTTGATGACCCACCGCGCCCCCGTGAGCCGCATAATCCTGAACCGCGAAGCCATCGGGCAAAGCCGGCACAAGGTACTAAATTTTCTAAACAATGACCGTGGTGCCACGGCAATCGAATACGCCCTTATTGCAACATTGATTTGCGTCGCTATCATGGGTGCATTGACACTGTTTGCCGATAGCATGGGCAACATGTTCAACGATGTTTCAAACGCAATCACCAACCCGTAAATGCCATTAAGGCCGAAAAACATCACCCCATGGCACATATAAAAAATTCAGGCCCCCGTTTGGGAGCCTGAATAGCGCTGCCTGAATATATAAGCGGCTGCAAAAAATGGTGCCGATGCGCAGACTTGAACTGCGGACCTACGCATTACGAATGCGTTGCTCTACCAACTGAGCTACATCGGCTTAAGCGTATCATCTTAAGACCAGATCGCCTTAAGACGGGCTCTTTTAATCTGCCCGTGCGTGCGCGTCAACGCGTTTCACGTCTCACCTTGCTCTGCCACGCTCATCTCATTGTGCGGACTGGGTAACGCCGTCAGCGCATCAGATGGCACCAAAACCCCCAATCCCACATCCAGTCCAGGTGGTACGTTCCAGTTTAAGGTATCAAATCCGCGGCATTTTGGGCAGTGCGGGCTCCACGCCGGGGCCACATGGCCGCAACCGTTGCAAACCCATGCCGGATCGGCCGCCGCACTGGCGGCGCGCGCCAACCAATGGCGAACTTGATCTTTGTCGCCACGGTCCTGATCTTCCAATTGCGCCATCAGTGAAAACACCGTGCGCGTAAGGCGCCCTGCCTCCATAGCCGCACCCAAATGAGTCCGCGCCTGACCCCACAACTGGGCTTCCAAGGCTGCTTGAGCCACAGTGATGTGAGAATCCGCCGCGTTCGGTTTGAACGTCAGCAACTTTTGCGCTGCGGCAACTTTTTTCAAACCATCATCGGCTTTGCAGGCCCGAAAATACAAATCCGCCAAATCCGGATGTGGGATCAATCCCCAGGCTTTTTCCACCACCGCCTGAGCTTTGCGTGTGTTGCCGCGTCCCAAATAAAGTTCCGACAGACGCAATGCAGCGGCAGTCAACGATGTATCCAGGAACACCGCCTTTTCCGCCAACTTCAAGGCTTTCACCGGGTCGCCTGTTTTTTCAGCCTGGAGGCTTTCACCCAATGCGACCACAGCCTGGCGATGGCGATTTTCACCTTTACCAATCGCCGTCAATTTACCTATATGGCCAAGGGCATCGCCCGCTGCCGCCCAACTGCCGACACGTGCTTCCAAATCAAACAGTGTTTCGGCCAACCATTCACTTTTAGGTTTTAAGGCCTGGGCGCGTTTGGCAAGTTTCAATGCCGTTTTTTCATCACCCCGTTTGACGGCTTGGTTCAACAATCCACGCAAACCAAGAAATTCCATTTCCGGATCGTCCAACATGGTGGTGAAAAAGCGTTCCGCCGCCGTCTCATCCCCGTTCAATTGCGCCGATTGAGCTTTCAACAACAACGTCAACGGCGGTTCACCCAACAAACCGTCGGCCCGCATCACCTGACGACGTGATTCTTCCCCATCGCCCGCGGCCACCGCCACCATACCCTTGGTCAGCGCCTTATAACCTTTGCGCGAACGCCGTTCACGATATGCACTGGTGATCTGTCCTGGTGCCCGGGTGAGAAACAGCCAAAACCGATAGATCAACGCCGCCGATACGACCAAAACCACCACGCCACCGGCCAAAACGCCAGCCGAAGTTTCAACCTGCCAGCCACCCCAGTTCAGGCTCACCTGACCGGGGTTGTCGCTCACCCAAATTACACCCCAGGCAAGCGCCACGATAGCAACGAGAAATAAGATTAGGCGCAGCATTCCTTATCCCCCTACACGCCGCCGGTCGCAGACAAAGCCACCACAGCGTGCGCGTGCAAAACATCCAGAGCTTCTTGCACATCAACGCGTGCCTGAGCAGCTTCGCGCCAACCACTGGCGGCATCTGCCGTCATGCCCGCAAGAGAAGCCAAAGCCGCCACAGCGGTTTTGAGATCACCCTTGACCAAAGCCTGTTCGGCAACGGCCAAGGCACGTTCGACCGGATCATCAATTCGTGCAGGGTCGGTGCGGCGCACCGTTACAAGGCCGGTAACGGTGTTGGTCACTTCCCCCCACCAGCCACGTGTTTTCGACTGGCTATGGGCGCGCATAACATCGGCCGCCATGGTTTTAAATCCCGCGCTTAATGCCGCAGAACTCACCACGCCTGATGGGGCGTGCGGGCGCAAGCGCACCACAGCGGCAGCAATCACCGGATCGGCACCACCCAGGCGTTCCAAAGCATCCAACGCCGCCTCAAACGATCCGGCGCCACTGGCCTGAGTGCGCAATTGCGTCACCGCCAACACCAAGGCCTGAGCCGAAGCACTGGGATCAATCAAGCCACGTGGTGTGTTTTCCATGGCATTGAGGCGCGTTTTTAAGGTCGCAATTTCAGCCTTCAATTCACTCAAAGTTCGCGTCAACTGAACGTTGGTGTCCAAGATGGCACGGCTTTCGCCAGGGCCTGCATTCTGTACGGCGACATTGATTTGATTTTCCAAAATGTCCATACGCGCGGCAAGACTGTTCAAGATCGGCACCGTGTCAGACGGGGTGTTGGATGACGTGTCGGAATCCAAAGGTGCAAGGCGGTCTTGTACGGTTTCCAATGGTGCCGAAACCGATGCGGGAGCCTCCACAAGCGCGGATGGTGGACCGGGATCGGGCACCGGTGCAGGTTCGAAAGTGGGCGTGGGCTCTGTTATGGGCGCAGGACGCATCGGCTGTGCAGAGCGGGACAAAGATGGTTGGGTCGGGCGCAATTCCAGACCCAACATGGCCCGGGCTTTCTTCACGTACGGATCGGCCATATGCCCGTAATAAGGCCACGCGGCGTAACCACCGCCGCCAATCACGATCAAAGCCGCCAACAGCCACACAAAACCAGCCCCCGAAGCCGTATGAGGTGCACCACCAGGCGTATCGTCGATGGTGGCTGTCGTCCGCTCAGTCGATTCGGCCTCGACCTCGATGACAAGGGCGTCGCCGTCTTTGGCATCATTGCTTTTGTCGGTGGTATCCATCATGGGTTGGTTGCATCCCCGTTTCATATAACCCGTTCAGTTTGCACTAGTCCTATCACGAGTCGAGCAAAGCCAAAAGCGAAGCCTGATCCGGGCGCGTCGCCACCTGAACTGACTTCCATGGCAACGCAGCGATGGTGTGTGCCACTGCATCGCTCAAACAATAAGCATCAACCGATGTGAGATGCGCGCCCACGCCTGCCTTGTCGACCAAGCGCGCAAACGCCACCCCGGTACGCGGCGAAAACAACAAAACGCCATCCACCGTGCCTGCCGCTAAATTTGCCTGAGCTTCTGACGGCAACGCACTGGCTTTGATCGCTTCGTACAAGACCTCACGGCGATAGACAAATCCGGTATCTTGCACCAAGCCCGCCAAATCACCGGCAACGCGTGAACCTGCCGGGTGAAGCAACGCGCCGTTCGCCGGGTCCAGCTCCGCTCGCGTCAATGCGGCCAAGGCCACCACATCACCTGCAGCACTTTTTACGGTTTCAAACCCCAATGCCAAGGCTTCCCGTGCCGTAGCATCACCCACACACAATGCAGGAATGTCACGTTCAGGTGAACGCGCGGCAAAAGCCCGTGCACCATTGGCAGACGTCAACAACAACGCTTGAACACCGTCAAGATTAAGATCTTCCCCATCCAACATATGAATGTCGAGCAATGAGGCAACCAGTCCATCGTGTCCATGCGCCGTCAACGCAGCAATAAGCTGTTTTGCATCCTCGCGGGGACGGGTGACGAGGATCCGCATGGTCAAGACTCAGTTTTCACCAGAAGGTTCGGCAGAAGATGGGTGGGTGGGTGCGGTGGTCGGCGATGATTCGAAAGATGCTGTCACCAAAAAATCTGGTCCGATTTTTTCTTTCAGCTCCAACCCTGCATCACGGCCCATACTTTGGGCCGCAACAAAATCCGCCGGACCGGTGCGTTCGACCTGATGCACTTCAGATCCATCGGGCTTCGCCACCAAACCATGAAACCGTAAAGTATCATTGCCATCATACCATGCATGAGCCGCAATCGGCGTGCGGCATGACCCGTCCAGAACCGCCAAAAAGGCCCGTTCTGCCGTCACCCGCACCACGGTTTTTTTGTGATTGAGAATATCCAAGATCGCGTTCACACGGTCATCATTTTCCATACATGTGATACCGATGGCGCCTTGGCCGACGGCGGGGATGAAATCTTCAGCATCCAAGGTTTCGGTGATGAATTCTTCCATGCCCAAACGTTTCAATCCGGCGGCGGCCAGCATGGTTCCGTCCACGTCGCCACCATCAAGCTTTTTCAACCGCGTTTGCACAGTGCCGCGAAAGGTCACGACCTTCAAATCGGGCCGACGCGCCAAAATTTGCGATTGGCGGCGCAATGACGCCGTACCCACAACTGCACCTTGCGGTAAATCCCATAGGCTTTTGGTCATGTTGGAAATGAAAGCATCACGGACATCGTGCCGTTCCAACATACACGGCAGATGAATACCGTTAGGCAGATACGTTGGTACGTCTTTCATGGAGTGCACGGCAATTTCGATATCGCCGTCCAGCATCGCATCATCGATTTCTTTGGTGAACAATCCCTTGCCACCGATCTCCATCAAAGCGCGGTCTTGCACCTTATCGCCTGTGGTCTTGATCACGACAATTTCAATCGCGCCGTCTTCGCCCATTTCGGGAAAGGCTTCGATTAAATTGTCGCGTGTTTCATAGGCCTGAGCCAGCGCCAGGGGGCTGCCACGTGTGCCGATGCGAAATGGGGTCATTAAAGCTCTGGTCCTTAAGATAAAAATTTTGGTTTTTTGCGTCGCGCCATAGAGTAAAGTCCCGGCGTGTCGAAACAAGGGCTTTATACATGATCGTGCTGGGCATCGAAACCAGTTGTGACGAAACCGCCGCATCGGTGATCCGTACCAACCAAATGGGGGAAGGACAAATCCTTTCCGATGTGGTGTTGTCGCAAATTGAGGCACACCGTCCGTTTGGCGGCATTGTGCCGGAAGTGGCGGCGCGTGCGCACTTAGAATTTGCCGATCACGTGGTCAAGCAAGCCATGGACCAAGCCGGGATCAACTTTGATCAACTGGACGCTGTGGCCGCCACGGGGGGGCCCGGCTTGATCGGTGGGGTGATCGTTGGGGTAATGACGGCCAAGGCCATTGCATGTGCACACACCATCCCCTTCGTCGCCGTCAATCATTTGGAAGGCCACGCGCTGACCGCACGCCTGACCGACAACATTGCTTTTCCCTATCTGTTGTTGCTGGTGTCCGGTGGGCACAGTCAATTGTTGATCGTGCGCGGGGTGGGTGACTACACGCGGTTGGGCACCACCATCGACGATGCGGTGGGCGAAGCGTTTGACAAATCTGCCAAGCTGTTGGGTTTGGGGTACCCAGGTGGTCCCGCAATTGAAGCCGCCGCCCAGTTGGGCGATGCTGGGCGGTTTGATTTACCACGTCCATTACGTGGCAAACCGGGTTGTCATTTTTCCTTTTCGGGGTTGAAAGCCGCCGTCAAGCGCACCATTGATGCACTGCCGCCAGGGCCGTTGCAAGCCCAAGACATCAATGACATGGCCGCCAGCTTTCAGGCTGCCGTCACGGATGTCATTGGCGAACGCACCCGCCATGCCATAAAAGAGTTTCGCAGACAGTGCCCTGACGGCAACACTTTGGTGGTCGCAGGCGGCGTCGCCGCCAATACGGCCTTGCGGGCCCGCTTACATGAAACCGCAGCGTCCGAAGGCCTGCATCTGGCCGCCCCGCCATTAAATTTATGTACCGACAATGGCGCAATGATTGCCTGGGCCGGCATTGAACGACTGGCACAGCACGGCATGAATGAAGGGCGCGATGATCTCGACTTCGCCCCCCGGCCCCGCTGGCCACTGGACCCTAACGCCCCCAAAGCCGCCGGAGCAGGCATTAAAGCATAATCAGCCGGCCACACTTGTGCCCATCCGCGTGACAGGGCATATAGGTTGAATGGCAACCAGGGGAGCAAACAACGTGCAAAAAATCGGGGTCATTGGTGCAGGCGCATGGGGAACGGCATTGGCCATAGCGGCCCGACGCGCAGGGCCTGAGGTCATTTTACAAGCGCATGAAGCCGACGTCGTCGCCGCCATCAATACATCCCGTGAAAATACAGCTTTTTTACCGGGAGTGACGCTTGACGACGGTATCCACGCCACCAGTGATCTGGCCGAAGCCGTGGATGTCGAAGCCGTGCTTTTGGTCGCCCCAGCACAATTTCTACGTCCCGTGTGTGAAACCCTTAAACCACATTGGAATCCTGGCACCCCTGCCATTATCTGCGCCAAAGGCATAGAGCAAGGCAGTTATAAATTGATGAGCGATGTTGTCAGCGAAACCTTGGGTGACGCCGCACCCATATCGGTTTTGTCCGGCCCAACCTTCGCCATCGAAGTGGCACGCAAAATGCCCACGGCCGTAACATTGGCGTGCGCCAACGAGGATTTGGGCAAAACTTTGTGTGCAAGCCTGTCCAGCCGTTGTTTTCGCCCTTATTATTCTTACGACGTGATCGGTGCACAGCTGGGCGGTGCGATCAAAAACGTACTCGCCATTGCTTGCGGTATGGTCGAAGGGCGGGGCATGGGTGACAACGCCCGTGCCGCACTGATCACCCGGGGACTGGCGGAAATCGTACGATTGGGTGAACTGTTGGGGGCTGATGAGCACACTTTGATGGGGCTTTCAGGCTTGGGTGATCTGACGTTAACGTGCAACGCAATGCAATCGCGAAATTTTTCCTTAGGTGTTCAATTGGGCCAAGGCCGTACGCTTGATGATATCCTGAATGAACGCACTGCCGTCACCGAAGGCGTATTCACTGCTGCCGCCGCCGCGGAGATGGCACGCCGTGAAAATGTCGATATGCCCATTTGCCAAGCCGTCGACCAGGTGTTGAACCACCATGCTGATTTGGACACCGTTATTTCTGGATTATTGAGTCGGCCACTTAACGCTGAATAAGGATAAATTTATGCTTTTTGCTCTCTACTGTACTGATAAAGAAGACTATCTCGACGTTCGCCTTGACAATAGACAAGCTCATTTAGATCATCTTAATGGATTGGGCGACAAGTTGGTGTTCGCTGGACCGACTTTTGCAGACGATGGAGAAACCATGAACGGTGGCTTAATCGTGGTGGATTTCGATACCCGCAAAGACGTTGATGATTTCGTCGCTGCCGACCCTTACACACATGCCAAACTTTTTGAAAGCGTGATCATCCGCCCATGGAAAAAGGTACTGCCCTAAAATTTTGTCCCGATATTTGTGTGACGACACGTTCGCCATTGACGAACCATTCCACAAAGCCAACATAATTTACATTGGTGTTGAGTGAGCTTATTTGCACACACAAACAAAACGGAGAGGCGTTCACACATATGGCATATTGGCTGATCAAATCCGAACCCGGCAGTTGGTCCTGGACCGACCATGTTAAAGCCGGAATTGAACCTTGGGACGGTGTGCGTAACCATCAAGCCGCCAATTACATGAAGGCCATGACCGTTGGAGATCAGGCCTTTTTTTATCATTCCGTAAGCGAAAAAAGTGTTGTTGGTGTGGTTGAGGTGGTCAATGAATTCTACCCTGACCCCACTGACGAAAAAGGCAAATTTGTATGTGTTGACTTCAAAGCCGTTGCGGAAGTGAAAAGGCCTGTTTCTCTTTCCGAAATCAAAACCAATCCCAAACTGGAAAATATGGCGCTGCTGCGCCAATCGCGCTTATCGGTTATGCCGGTTGCCGATGACGAGTGGCAGGAAATCTTGCGCATGGCCGGAGGGGTCATCACATGAGCGCCCAGCCATTGTGCCGCCTCGACGATATTGACGACGGTGATTCCACGGCCTTGCTTGCCAACATCAAGGGTGAACGCACATCTTTGATCGCTGTACGCAGCGGTGGTACATTGAGCCTCTACGTCAACTCTTGTCCACACATCCTTGCCCCACTGGATTTCATTCCCGGTCAATTTTTGACTCCGGAAAAAGACATGATCATCTGTTCCAGTCATGGTGCGCTATTTCGCATTGAAGATGGTGAATGCGTACATGGGCCCTGCATAGGCAAACACTTGACCCCAATTTCATACTCCATAAAAGACGGTGACATTTGGTTGGATTGAAAATCCTAACCATCGTGCACTTCCCCTCTTGCGCCCACCTTGGATTTCCTCAATAATCTCATTTACGCTGCACTGCACAATACGCGGTGTTGACGTTGAGCGGACTCGTTTTCACCCTGAAAACAAAAACCGGGGCCAACGCCCACGGCAGGACATGAAAATGATACAACCCGAAACAATCCTCACCCAGGGAGGGGCTTAAAAAATGACTGAATCCCACGTTTTCCCAGTACCGGACACACTGGCAAAAGAAGCTTGGGCCGACAATGCCAAGTACCTTGAAATGTACAAGCGGTCCGTTGAGGACTCCGAAGGGTTCTGGGGCGAACACGGTAAGCGCCTCGACTGGATCAAACCCTACACCAAGGTTAAGGACGTTAATTACAACATCCCCGGCGTTTCCATTAAATGGTTTGAAGACGGCACGCTGAACGCTTCGGCCAACTGCATTGACCGCCATTTGGCCACCCGTGCGGACCAGACTGCAATCATTTGGGAAGGCGACGACCCAGAAGAATCCAAACACATCACCTATCAAGAATTGCATGACGAAGTCTGCAAATTGGCCAACGCCATGAAAGCACGCGGCGTCAAAAAAGGCGACGTGGTCACCTTATATATGCCGATGATCCCCGAAGCTGCCTACGCCATGCTGGCGTGTACACGCATTGGCGCGATTCATTCCATCGTGTTTGGCGGCTTTTCGCCTGATGCCTTGGCTGGCCGTATTCAAGGGTGTTCATCCAACTGCGTGATCACCGCCGATTACGGCCTGCGCGGTAAGAAGGCCATTCCACTGAAAGCCAACGCTGATGAAGCCCTGAAGGGCTGCCCATCAGTTGAAACCATGATCGTGGTCAAACGCACCGGCGGCGAGGTCGAATGGAAAGACGGCCGTGACGTGTGGTACGAAGACGCCGTTGCAGACCAGGCCGTGACGTGTGAACCAGAAGAAATGAACGCCGAAGATCCGATGTTCATTCTCTACACTTCAGGTTCCACCGGTGCGCCAAAAGGTGTGCTGCACACCACTGGTGGTTACATGGTTTATGCCTCCATGACCCATCAGTACGTGTTTGATTATCACGATGGTGATATTTACTGGTGCACGGCGGACGTGGGTTGGGTCACCGGCCACAGCTATATCGTTTATGGCCCGTTGGCCAACGGCGCGACCACATTGATGTTCGAAGGCGTGCCCAGCTATCCGGACGCTTCACGTTTCTGGCAGGTGGTCGACAAACACAAGGTCAACATTTTCTACACCGCACCAACAGCAATCCGCGCCCTGATGCGCGACGGGGACGAACCGGTCAAGAAAACATCCCGTAAGTCCTTGCGTTTGCTTGGTTCCGTGGGTGAACCCATCAACCCCGAAGCCTGGATGTGGTATTACAATGTGGTTGGTGAAGGGCGATGCCCAATCGTCGACACGTGGTGGCAAACCGAAACCGGCGGGATCTTGATCACGCCGCTACCAGGCGCAACGGACCTCAAGCCGGGGTCTGCAACGCGCGCGTTCTTTGGTGTACAGCCGCAAATCGTCGACAACGACGGCAATCCGCAAGATGGTGCAACCGAAGGCAACCTGTGCATAACCGACAGTTGGCCCGGCCAAATGCGTACGGTTTATGGTGACCACGAACGTTTTGAACAGACCTATTTCTCCACCTATCCCGGTAAGTACTTCACCGGTGACGGGTGTCGTCGCGACGAAGATGGATATTACTGGATCACCGGCCGTGTTGATGACGTTATCAACGTGTCCGGTCACCGCATGGGTACAGCAGAAGTCGAAAGTGCCCTGGTGGCACATGAAAAAGTGGCCGAAGCGGCAGTGATCGGTGCACCGCACGACATTAAGGGCCAGGGCATCTACGCCTATGTCACCCTCAATGCCGGTGAAGAACCTTCCGACGAACTCAAGACAGAACTGGTCAAATGGGTCCGTTCTGAAATTGGCCCCATCGCCACACCCGATTGGTTGCAATGGGCACCAGGCCTGCCCAAAACCCGTTCAGGTAAAATCATGCGCCGTATCTTGCGCAAGATCGGTGAAAATGATTTTGGCAGTTTGGGTGATACTTCAACCTTGGCTGACCCCAGCGTGGTTGACGATTTGATTGAAAACCGTCAGAACCGCTAAGGCAATCCGGCACGACAAAACCGGCGAAGCTTAGGCTTCGCCGGTTTTTTAATGTTTTGTAATCAAAGGGTTTTTGGAGTTTTAATTAAATAGATAGTTTCAAATTAATCTAAATTAATCTGGATTTTATCTAAAATTGAATAAGATTTTTCTATAGACGCCATTTAGATACCTGATGCTGGGGCTGCTAAAAATGACGTATTGGTTTTCCCTTGTTGGGTTTTGACGTGTCAATTGCCCCGTGGTGAACGATCATACCGTCCTATCTGAATTGAGTTTTCCACATTATAAATTGATGTATTTAAATACCCTTATTGTACTTAACTACTCACCTCGGTATATCAGTGCATATCTACGAATGTAGGCGATGCATACGCCAACCGTTGCGGACCGATAACGCCATTCCATCACACGCCATGTTGACGGATGCTATTTTACACCTAAGCAGCCAGCTTAAGGTGCAATCGATATATGAACGGATCGATTATATTTTCGATCACAAACAGATCAGAAAAAACCACCCGGCATCAAAACAATTGGAAAAAAAACGCCTTATAAATTTGTAAATTAAGTGCTGAACAGAAATTTAAACAGCTCTTAAAAAATTAGAAATCAACACACCGGCCTTTATTTTCCCAATCTCCAAATCGCGTCGGGTCTGGACCATCTCGACCACCAATTTCCTTTGGTTTATCAGTTGATTGGGGTTTTGATTTGATTTCGGAACGATGGCTGTTTTCTTCAGTTTCTACGGGTATCCCCGCCTCATCATTTGTTGATGTTTCGGATGTAAAATCAGATTTCGTTTCGGAGGTATTCATACCCTGACCTTCTCTTTGAAAAAATCCAT
>Ga0209692_10003779_pt1 | contig 14332 bp, 9 predicted proteins | sample tdDd472_FD_187129 | JGI IMG/M metagenome (GOLD analysis project Ga0209692, IMG submission 187129) | Marine sediment microbial communities from the Atlantic coast under amendment with organic carbon and nitrate - tdDd47.2 (SPAdes)... | ecosystem: Environmental > Aquatic > Marine > Coastal >...
GGTGATTTCCACCTTCTCAGTGGCGGTGTTCTGCACAGGCTGGTTGCCGCCTCGGTGGCCGAACTTCAACTTGTAGGTCTTGCCGCCCAAGGCAATACTCATGATCTGGTGCCCGAGACAGATACCGAAGATGGGACGGAACCCGATAAGGGATTTCACGGTGTCCACGGCATAGAGAACGGGTTCGGGGTCGCCGGGGCCGTTGGAGAGGAATACGCCATCGGGGTTCATGGCCTTCAGCACATCTGCAGGGGTTGTGGCTGGCACAACAATCACCTCGCATCCCGAGGCTTCAAGCAGACGGATAATGTTGAACTTGATGCCGAAGTCCAGAGCCACCACTGATTTTTTTTCACCCCGTGCAGCAAAGAGGCCCGCGCCCAAGTCTTCATTAATATAGACCGGGGTGTCTTTCACCAGGCGGTAGGCTTTTTCCGTGGTGACTTGGCTCGCCAGGTCACACCCTTCCATGGAGGGGAGGGCTTTCGCTTTTTCAACCAAGGCCTCTGGGTTCGCAACGTCGGTTGAGATGATGCCGCGCATGGCACCTTTGGTTCGCAGGTGAAGGGTGAGGGCACGGGTGTCGAGCTCATCAATCCCCACGACATCTGAGGCCTTGAGATAGTCGGCCAGGCTCATATCGGCCTGCCAGTTGCTGTAGTCGTCCTGATACTCCCGGACGATGAGGGCTGAAGCCTGAATACGTGATGACTCCACATCCCCACGGTTCACGCCATAGTTTCCGATGAGGGGGTAGGTCATGGTGACCATCTGGCCTCGGTAGGAGGGGTCCGTGAGAATTTCCTGGTACCCCGTCATGCTGGTGTTGAAGACTACCTCTCCACCCACCTCGCCGGGACCGGTAAAACTGCGGCACGAAAAAATTCGTCCGTCTTCGAGGGCAAGCAGTGCTTTCATGAAAGGTGGTTCCTTATTTGACAGGCCTTACTGTAAGGAGCGCCGAATGACGCGCCGTCAGGACCTATCCATAATGCTTGGATCATGGTGAGATGGACCCAGGGATCCATCATCATTACGGGCCCTTGAAAGAGGGTACACCTCTTCCGGAGTCCGCGCGCAACTATCCCGCTTCTTACACTGCAGTAAAAAGCGGGATAGCAATTAACCAATAAAAACGTATCAGCTGTTTTGTCGTATGAAGAAAAGGTGTCTGTTCAGGACCATAAACCGCGTTTGGAACCGGTCCATGGTCCGTAACAATGCCCTTTATCCCATAGAGGTGTTGGTGATGAGGGTCCAGACCCCGCACGGACAGGCATCGGCGCAAAAACCGCAGCCAATACAGCGATCCGTCTTCACCACATACTCAAAAGGCGAGGTCAGGTTGCCCGTCTCGCGCCTTTCGATCGCCTCTTTGGGGCACAAGGTAACACAAACACCACAGTCTCTGCAACTCCCACATGACGAACACTCGCTGCCGCACTTCTGAAGGTCTTCAAAGACAGAGAGCCTGGGGTCGAAATATTCCAGGGTCATGCGCTCTTTGGCGATCACGTCACGGAGCTCCCGTCCTGCAGGACGTTTGCCTTTGCTGATGGCGTCAATGGTCTCCGAGGTTCTTCGACCGGCACCAATGGCATCGGTGATGAGACCGAGGCCGGTGATGTCACCAATGGCAAAGATCGACGGATCGGAAGTCTGGCCGTTGTCATCAACAGAGACATATCCGTTTTTACCGATGGTCACGCTCCGGGGAAGAAAGTCCGCGTCGGCCACATCCCCGATGGAGAGGATCACCGTGTCCGCAGGCAAGAGCTCCCCATCTTCAAGAAGCACCCCCTTTTCCGTGATCTCCCGGGTAAAACAGGGCCACTTGAACTTGGCACCCGCCTCCTCGGCAGCCTCCCGCTCTTCACCGAAGGAGGCTGGCTCCTGGATGTCGATGAGGGTTACGTCTTCCGCGCCGCATCGCACCGCCTCGGTGGCAGCATCACAGGCCGAGTTACCGGCACCGATGATCACCACTGTTTTCCCGGGCTTGGCAGTCTCTGCCTTGGCTTCGGCCAGAAAGGCGTTGCCAGTGACGAGGCGCTCCTTGCCGGGAATATTGAGCATGCGTGGCTTCTGGGCGCCGGCAGCCACGACGATAAAATCGTGGTCTCCCTTCATCCGGTCAAGCTCAACGCTGGTGAGGGGCTGTTGGAGGTGAACATGGGGCAGAATTTCACTGATTCGCGAAAGTTCAGCATCCAGTACCTCTTTTGGAATCCGGCTTTCCGGGATCACCGAGGCAATCTTACCGCCGAGGGTGGGGGCGGTGTCATAGACCACGGGGTCGTGACCCGCCATCCTCAGCTGCCAGGCAACGGAGATACCGGAGGGCCCGCCACCGATAACCGCCACCTTGCGCCCTGAAACCTCAGGCACCTGGGGCACCTGGGCTGCAATGCTCGCCTTGCCCAGTTGCTTGATATCAATGGAGGGCATGAAGGCCGACTGCTTGGTACAGGCAGCCATACAGGGGTTGGGACAGAGATACCCGCAGACCGTGGCTGGAAAGGGCGTGTAGTGAAGGGCCAATTCCACGGCCTCATCAACAAGCCCGTTTCGCACAAGGCCCCACCGGTCCTGGACAGGAATACCTGACGGGCAGGCCCCCTGGCAGGGCGATACATACTTCTGGTTTTCCCACACCGGCACAAAGCGCCTCAGCTCTCCCGTGGTAATGACGGGGATATGGCTCATGTCGAGATCGGAGAGATCGCCGATCAGACCGCCTTCTCCCAACTCAGCGTCCCACACCTCTTTGTGGAATGAGGACATGGAACGGGCGGAGCCACCCATCTTCTCCTGGGGGGTACGGGCCACGATCAGCTGCCAGTCGTCGCGACGTGCCAGCTTGGTGTAGACCTCGTCCCTGCCGATGCGCTTCAAAAAGGCTTTCAGGTTTTCCGAGAGCCACTCCCACTCCTCATCGGAGATGGGAGCCATACGGGCATCCCCCTGGCTGTACCCCTTGATGGGTCCCCTGAAGAAAACCCGGCCCCCCACCATCCCCACCAGGGGACGATAGCCAAGGACGTTCTCTTCGTTCTGGGGCTCACAGCCACAGACGATGGCGGTGCCTCCAGCCATGAACTCGCCGAAGTAGTCGCCGGCCGACCCCAATATCCAGAGTTCCGGCGGCTCAAAGCGCGGGTTCTCCTTGGTCATGGTCATGCCGCGGGCACCGATGTTTCCGGAAACCGACACACGACCCTGGGCCATGGCGTTGCACGCACCGTTGGAGGCGTTGCCGTGAACAATAATTTCAGCGCCGGCGTTCAGCCAGCCGATATCATCGGATGCCGCGCCCATGATTTCGATGGTGGTGTTGGGAAAGCCCATGGACCCGGTCCGCTGGCCGCAGGTCCCGTTGATTGTCACATAGACCTTTTCATCACCGGCACCGTGCAGGCGTCCTGCGATGCCGTGCTGCCCCAGAGCGTCCACTTCTATATGACGGTACCCTTTGGCCACCGCCTTTTGAATCTTCTCCTCCAAAAGGCGCGAAGGGATTCGGGTTCCCTCTTCCTTTCCATGGATGGTTATTTTCGTCTTGCTCTTCATTTTGCTACACCATGTATTTGATGTCGAGACGTTCAGCCGCGTCGCGGTCGTCGATTCCCAGGGCATCGGACATACCGATGGGCAGGGAGGTGGATCGGCCAAGGGGTGCTATGATCTTTTTGAGTTCGGTATCAAAAGAGACATACATGTCCACCACACGCTGGGCCACATGCTCGGGATCCAGGCGGCGATAAAGCCGCGGGTCCTGAGAGGTGATGCCCTTGGGACAGATCCCCAGGTTGCACACGTTGCACCGGTCGGACTCGGAGCCGACACATCCGGCAGCCGCCTGCATGACGTACTTTCCGGTCTGGACCATGCTGGCCCCCAGCATGATGAGGGAGGCCGCATTGGCCGCAAGGTTGCCGTTTTTACCGATGCCGCCGCCTGCCGCCAGGGGCAGTTCGTTCTCCATGCCGATCTCCACCAGGGTCTTGTAGCAGTCCCTGAGGCTGGAGGCGATGGGGTGCCCCATGTGGTTCATGGAGACGTTGTAGGCTGCCCCGGTTCCCCCGTCTTCCCCGTCAATGGCAAGACATGCCGCATACGGGTTCCTTGTGAGGTTGTTGAGCACCGCAAGGGAGGTGGAGGATGCCGAAATTTTCGGGTACACCGGCACGCGGAAGCCCCAGGCCATGGACATGGACTGAATCATCTTGGCCACGGACTCCTCAATGGAGTACTGGGTCTGATGGGTGGGCGGGCTTGGCAGGCTGACCCCCGTGGGGACGCCACGGATGGCTGCAATCAGCTTGTTCACCTTGTGCCACATGAGAAGGCCGCCGTCACCGGGCTTGGCACCCTGGCCGTACTTGATCTCGATGGCGCAGGGATCCACCTTCATCTCAGGAATGGCGTGGATGATCTCATCCCAGCCGAAGTACCCTGAGGCCACCTGAAGAATGGTGTATTTCAGGAATTCGGATCGTAGGAGACGCGGAGGGCATCCGCCCTCACCGGTACAGATGCGCACGGGCATGCCCATCTCTTCGTTGAGGTAGGTCACCCCCATCTGAAGCCCTTCCCACATGGTGGGGGAAAGAGCACCGAAGCTCATGCCGCCGATAACCAGGGGATAGATCTCCCGGACCGGGGGAACCCACTCACCGGAAAGGTGGCGCTGAATCTGCTCTTTGGGGGGGAGCACCCGCCCAAGGAGGGTCTTGATCTCAAACTCGTGTCGGCCGGCATCCAGGGCCGGGTCGGTGAGCATGGAGATACGGGTAAACTTAATGCGGTCCAGAATCCCCTGCCCTTCCGCTTTACGCCGCCCGCCTCTTTTCAGGGGCTGGCCGCCCTGATCGGTATGATAGCGCTGCTTGTCCGCCTCATCGTTCCTTCGCGGAATGATGGCATCGTTGGGACAGACCTGGGAGCACATGGCGCACCCGATACAGGCGTGCTTGGGCTCAGTCTTCTGCCGGACGCCATAGAAGATGGAGAACCGGTTTTCCGCCTTGCCGGTGAGGCCCATTGAGACATCGACGTCCCGCTTGCGGAACACACCCAGCTCAATGGCTTTTACCGGGCAGACGGCCGTGCACTGACCGCAAAGGGTGCAGGTATCTTTGTTCCAGTCGATCTGCCAGTGCAGATCCTTGATGCTTAATGAGGAAGGTGTAATCTTTCCGTTTGCCGACATATCTGAACCTCCTGACGATCGGGACCCACAATGGCCGTGTCGAGATACATGGGTTGAAAATCTTTGGACTTGTCACGGTCGGGAATGGCGGAATCAAGGCCACAAATCTCCGAAGAGTAGGCAAAGATTCCGGGTCGTCCCCCGATAACCCCGGGGCGAAGCTTCTTACGGTCCTGAACCATAAACAGGCTGTGGTCCGGAAGGCTGCCGATCACGCAGTTGGGGCCATCAATGATAAGGCGTCTGCAGGAGTGTTTCAGCTGGGTCAGCAGATCCGCGTTGGCATGGGAAGCGAGGGCCTCGCCTGCCAGGGGCGTGATGATGTGCTTGTAAAATTCCAGCCCCAACCCCAACTCCTTTTGCATGTAGTGCAAAATATGGGTAAACACCTCGGAATCGGAGTTGAACCCCATGTAGCCTTCAAAATCACGCTTCTGCAAAAATTCCCGGATGGGAATAAAGGCGGTGTTCTCCCCGTTGGTCATGGTGGAGAATCCCTGAACGAAGAAGGGGTGACAGGCGTAGAGGTTAATGGCGTAGTTGGTGTTCTGGCGCCCCTGGGCCATGATGATACGGGCCTGGATATCGTTGGCGTCCAGTTTCAGGTAACGGCCCACAGTGAGGGGGTCGCCGATCTCTTTGATCATGATCACATCGGGCCAGAAAGAGAAGACGATCATGTCGTTTTTCTCTTCGCCCATGGCGCGGAGTTCCAGACGGATTTTTGTAAGTTCCGTCTGCTTCCTCTCCCAGCTCCACTCCTCCCACTCCTCGGGGTATTCGTACGCACGAATCAGGTAAACGTCCCGTTTGGGAACGCCGGCTGGCGGGGTTTTGTCGAGTTTAAAAGAGATCTTGTATTTGGTGATGAACCCCTTTTCCATCATCTTGACGTCAAGGCGACGGAGCCCGGCCTCGGTAAAAATACCCGAGAGGATGGGTGCATCCTTCATGGTTTCAAACGGCCCTCCGAGATCCCTTAAAAAGAGACCGACCCCGGAGCCGTCATGGCCTTCCCGCATCACATCCAGGGCCTCAAGGGCCACCATGGGTGAAACGGGGTCTTCGCTGGTGATTGCAAACAAACGACACATCTTTGCTTCTCCTTACACGGGTGCGAATCCATATCCCACACGAGAACAGACCCCCCCACGCCATCCCATAAAAGCGTGAAACGATCTGGGTTTTTTTCCAACAACCACCCCTGGCCGAGCTCATTGGCTTCCCATAGCCATGCAATACCGCGAAGGCACCACTCCCTGTGAGACGGGCAAAAGCCGGTCCTTCGGAAGACACCGTCGGGTGGTATGCATGAGGTGAGCCAGGTAAATGGTTTCGTACACGCCCTGTTTGGGGCCCATGCAAAACCGTCCATCGTGGGTGGTAAATCGGTATTATTACCGAAGGTGAGCAAGAAAAGCAATAATTTAAGTTTATTACAGAGATATATCAGATATCAGATATGAAATACTGGAACCCAACGATCGCCTTCAAGATGTCTCTGCGACAACGGCGAACGGCGAAACTGCGGGATCTTCCGATTTATTTACAGGGATTCTGAAAAAAACGCATTCGTAACAGTTAAAGTGACGATTTTCCACTGATATTAAAAATATCAGATCACCTCCCCACGCATCCCAAAGGGAGGCTTCATAGCGTCAAAAGGTGGCCGGCGCAGACCAAGGGCCCCTTGATAAATGTCCCCTTCTGCCCCCCTACGCGGCCTCTATCTAAGGGAGGGGCTCACATGAATCCTGCCTGTGACGATTCCGTTTCCCATCCCCCATCCGTGTAGAGACCTCTCGGGTCACCGTCAGGTGCAACAAGAGACCTCCGGTGGGTCGATTGTTTAAAAAAGCGACCCAATAACGTTTCGACAGGGCCCAAGGGGACCCCATCCTTCGGCAACAAAAAAACCGGGATGCATACGCATGCATCCCGGTTCCTGATTACGACAACGTTAATGTACGACCTGGTGGTCGACTCGCTGCTTAAGCGGAGAGTTTCTCCACGGCGATATTGAGCATGCGTCGCACCGGCTCGGCGGCACCCCAGAGAAGCTGGTCGCCCACGGTGAAAAGGTTGATGTAACCGGGGCCGAGGTTGAGTTTCCGGATCCGTCCCACAGGCACGGTAAGGGTGCCGGTAACAGCCGTGGGGGTAAGGTCCTTCAATGTCTCTTCCTTGGTATTGGGAACCACCTTCACCCAGTCGTTGGCCGAGGCGATAAGGCGCTCGACTTCGGCAACATCAAGGTCGTCCTTGAGCTTGACGGTGATGGCCTGGCTGTGGCAACGCATGGTGCCGATGCGCACGCACGTGCCATCGATGGGAATCGGGGTTTCGTTTTCGAGGATCTTGTTTGTTTCGGACACCCCTTTCCACTCTTCACGGGTCTGACCGTTCTCCATGGGAACATCGATCCAGGGAATGAGGCTGCCGGCCAGGGGGGCCCCAAAGTTGTCCGCAGGAAAGGCATCTCCCCTCATGGTCTCCACAACAGCGGTGTCCACGGCAGCGACGGGGCCATCCAGAATGGGTTGTGCCGCATCGTTGATGGCGCCCATCTGAGAGACCAGCTCTTTCATGTTTTTGGCACCGGCACCAGACGCCGCCTGATAGGTCATGGAGGTGATCCACTCCACCTGGCCGGCGTCAAAGAGTCCCCCCAACGCCATAAGCATCAGGCTGACGGTGCAGTTGCCCCCGATGAAATCACGAATCCCCGCATCGAAGCCCTTGTCGATGACATGTCGGTTCACGGGGTCAAGGACGATGATGCTCGTATCGGCCATGCGAAGAGCTGAAGCCGCATCGATCCAGACGCCCTTCCACCCTGCGTCACGAAGCTTGGGGTGCACTTTTTTGGTGTAGTCGCTGCCCTGGCAGGTCACGACGATATCCATGCCTTGCAGGATATCAATGTCAAAGCCGTCCTGAAGAACCGGAATCTCTTTTCCAATATCCGGTCCCGCCTGGCCCGCCTGACTGGTGGTGAAAAAGACGGGATCAATGCCTTTGAAATCTTGTTCTTTCCGCATCCTCTCCATAAGAACCGATCCGACCATTCCTCTCCAACCGACAATACCTACCTTCACCATGGTTTTCCTGCTCCTCTTTTTTGAAAGCTCCGTCATAATATCAATCTGTTGTTTTATCCCGCACCATCTATGTAGTGACCGCATCCTCTCAAGGCCAGGTTCTGTCAATGTTTTGTCAATCGATACCCTGGATGGCGTTGAGAAGTTTCGGGGCCAGGGGAGACCCCGCGTTGTACAGAGTCCGGTACACTTCAAGGGCTTTCTCGATCTGCGCCGTTCCGTCGTAGGCCATCCCCAGACGATAGGTGGTGGTAAGGTCATCGGGCAAAAGCTTCGATGCCTGCATAAAGGCCGAGAGGGCACCAAACTGGTCCCCGGTCTCCTCCTGAAGATTCCCTAAACGAAAAAAAATGTCCCAGCTTTCGGGGTGACGCTTTGCCCCTTTCTTGAGCACCGAAACCGCCTTGGACTTCTTATTCAACTCAAGGTAACAGTCGCTGAGAAGCAGGGTCGCACTCTCATCGGTCTCCTCCTCCTCCTTCAGAGACTTCTTCAACACCTTCGACGCTTTTTTGTACTCATCCTGACCATACAGATCCTTGCCTTCGTTGAAGAGGGGACCGGCATAAAGGGTTGTCGCCCACACGATTGCCAAGGCAGCATACAACCCTGCCCTGCTCCACATGCGAAAACCATGCGTGTTCATCAGGAACTCTCCTTATCACTTTAGGTGGTTTCGAAAATGTCTACGTCTTTTCATCAGGTGGCGGGTTAAAAAAGTCATCAAGTCCTATAGATAACCACAGAACCATCGACAACGGCAAGAGATTGTTGAGTCAGCGGTTACTCCCCGCGAACTAAACCCCATCTGCCTTGGCCACCATCACAAGCCAGGACTCTTCGGCATGGCTCTCAAGGAGGGTAAACCCCGTTTCAGATAGCCGTTGCTCAACCATGGGCCCCTTCTCCACCAGAATCCCGGAGAGAATCACCAGGGAATCCCTGTGAACTACCTTGTGTATGTCCCCCAGAAGCGCCACCACCACCTCAGCCAGAATGTTAGCCACCACAAGATCGTAGGCTTTTCCTGTCTGGGAGATCAAGTCGGCACATTCAACGGCAAACGTGGCCGGCACCTGGTTCAGGGCGAGGTTCTCACCGGCCGTGTCCACGGCCACCGGATCGTTGTCCACCCCCAACCCCTCTTTCGCTCCGGAGAGGGCTGCCGCCACCAGAAGAATTCCGGAGCCGGTTCCCACGTCGAGCACCGTGGTCCCCTCTGTCGTATGCTTTTCGATCATCTCAACGCACAAACGGGTGGTGGGGTGGGTCCCGGTGCCGAAGGCCATGCCGGGATCAATAGCGATCACCTTTTCGCCCTCCACCGGGATATACTCCTCCCAGGTCGGTTTCACCACGAAGGTCTCGGTCAGGTGTACCGGTTTGAAGTTGGCCTTCCAGGATTCATTCCAATCCGTGTCGGGTATCATGGCTGTGGTGACCTTGCACACAATCCCTGACCTGCTGCTTAAGTCCACGAGGTGCTCTTCAAGGGACTTCAGGACCCCCTCTTCCTTTCCATCCACGTCAACGTACCCGGTGACGGCATAATCGGTGTCCTGCTTGTAGCCTCCCGGATCCCATCCTTCCACGGGTTCTACATCGGGAAGGGTCACGGAGACCGACCCGATGCCCACGGCGGAAAAAGCATCGGCCAGAAGTTCGTCGGCCGGAAGGTCCTCTTTGGCTTCATAGGTTACGCGTATTTCGAGCCATGCCATGGCACTTATCTCCTCTTCTTCCGACCGGTCCCCTTTTTCGGGGCCTGCCGCTTGATGTTCCGTCCTCCGGGACGCTCTGCGTACATCTCCCTGGATGGGTTGAAGTAGCCGTGCTTCAGCTTGGGAAAGCGTTTTTCCAATCGAAGAATCATGCGCCGGACCCCCATGGGCATCCCGATGGGTCCGGCTGCCTCCATGGCTTCATAATACCGCAACGGATCAAAATTGATGTTACGCCACTGGATAAGATCCACATCGCAGGCCTCGATAAAGTCGCTCAACGCCTCCACCTCTTCCTCACAATCGGTGATACCCGGTGCGTTGAGGTAGTTGATCGCTTTGTAGGCTCCGTGCTTTCGGGCCACCTGAAAGCTTTCGACCACGTCCTCATACCGGTACCCGTTGGGCCTGAAGTAGCTGGTGTAGATATCCTTCCGGACGCTGTTCATGCTGACCCGTATCGAATCAAGGCCGGCCGCAAAAAGACGGTCCAGCACCAACGGAAGGCTGCCGTTGGTGTTCATGTTGATGGTCCCGTCCGCGGTCTTGGATCGAATCAAAGCAATGGCCGGCTCAATAACCTCAGCCGCCAGAAGCGGGTCGCCCTCGCACCCCTGCCCGAAACTCACAACGCCGTCCGGGACCTTCTCGATATGGGTCAAGGCCACCTCACTGATCTCATCGGGGCTGGGTGTAAAGTCAATACGGTCCTGACATGAGGAGAGGGAGGGCCCGCTCTGGTGGGAGATACACCCCAAACAGCGGGCGTTGCACTGACGTGAAGTGGGCAGCGGGGCTTCACACCGACCGATATACAGGTTCTTTGCAGCAGGGCAACCGTAAGACAGGGCGCAGCGCTCCAAGTGCCTGAAAAGGCGGTTTTCGGGAAACCGCCCGCGCATCTCATCCACGCCCTCTTGAACTTTGGGTATGGGCATGAGGCGAAGGTGTTGCCGCTCCTCTTCATCCACCCTCAGGCAGGCCGTTCGAAAACCTTCGTCATACCACCCGACGGCACAATAAGAAAAAAGAGGCAACGGCCCTGCGTCCTCCTCTTCAACGGCCGCGACCTGGGCGGTATTCACATAGCCCGGAGAGTTAAAGGCCGCCACCGGGTAGATGCGCTCTTCGGGATTGTATGGGTTGTGGGATAAGGTCTCCACGGCATCGATTTCCATGTTCCAGACCAGAACATAGCGCTCGGGGAGGCGCATCAGCTCGCCCCCGTCCGGCATGAACAGCGTCTCACCCACGGTGAGGGGCATCAACACCTCACCGCATCGCCCCACCGCCCCATAGCCTTCGAGATCGAAGATCTCTCCTTTTTCGTTGGCCACCAGGGCGGTCACCAGTCTCTCTTTTCCATGATCTCTTACCACTGGAATTGTTTCCCGTTATTTATTATATTTAAAAGGATTTATCAAAAATATTGCCTAAATGGGCTTCTTGCCTGTATATAAGGTACATCCTAAAGCGGGATGTCCTGTTTGTAACATAAAGCATCAGGGCGTCAAACCGTCTTTTTTTCACGGGATGACTGCTCTGATAGACCCGTTCGACCGATTGTGGTGCCGGCAGGCCGCACCCGCACCCCTCGATCGACCCGGGATGAGATGGGACTCATCAGGATCAGAGCCACTTAAAACGATCAGGGCACGACTCCCCGAGCCACACGCACCCCAACTTCACGCACCGTGGCCCATGGTCTCAATCACCAATCACATGCAACATAACTGAAACGATTTGGGAAGAAATTCGATTGATACGAAACCTATTTAAACGCATAGCGGAATTTGTCACAGGATCGAGCAAGGACGACGAATCGGCAGCCATACCGTTCGCAGAGCTCTCACGTAAAAAAGCAGAAGAACAGGCCAGAAAAGAGCGAGCTGAGCGGCGACGCCGCCCCAGGGACAAAAAGAGCCCCGATGCCCAGACTGGAGAGAGAAAGCCCCAGCGAGGTGATGCCAGACAACGTGGCAAGGGAAAACCCTCAAAGCAATCCCCTGCCAGGAAACCAGCCGGTGATGAGAAGCCCCAGCGCGATAAGGCGCCAGCACGAAATGGCCGTCCGGTAAGAGAGCAGCGACAGCCTAAAGCTCAGCGGCCGGCACGCGAAACAGCCCCCCGTAAAGAGGCTCCCCAGAAAACTCCCGCTCCCAAGCAGCCCCGCAAACCCGCCTGGAGCCTGTCCGACTTTCAGGTCCCTGAGAAAGAGGGAGAGGTTCGATTTCACGATCTGGATCTTCCCATCAAGCTGATGCAAGGCATTGCCGAACTCGGGTTTCAGTACGCCACCCCCATTCAAGCCGGAGCCCTGCCCGAAACCCTGAAGGGCAACGATGCCATCGGCAAGGCCCAGACCGGTACCGGAAAGAGTGCAGCCTTTCTCATCACCATTATCAACCACCTGGCGAAGAAGCCGATGCGTGGAGGCCCCGAACGAGGCTTTCCCCGTGCTCTGATTCTCGCCCCCACCCGTGAACTTGCCCTTCAGATTGAAAAAGACGCTTTGGCTCTCTGCAAGTTCACACCGTACAAAATCGTCTCTCTCTTCGGTGGCACCGGCTACGAGAAACAGAAGAAAGGTGTTGCCGGATCCGTCGACATCATCGTGGCCACCCCGGGCCGCCTCATCGATTTTAAAAATCAGAAACTCGTGGATCTCTCCCGGGTGGAGATTCTGGTCATAGACGAAGCAGACCGCATGCTGGACATGGGATTTATTCCCGATATCCGCAAAATTGTCTACGCCACCCCCCACAAGGATCAGAGGCAGACCCTCTTTTTCAGTGCCACCTACACCAGTGATGTGATGCGTCTTGCCGATCAGTGGACAAGGGAGCCATTCAACGTAGAAATTGAACCGGACACCATTGAGTCCGCGTCCATAGACCAGAAGATCTTTCTTGTCACCACCGACGAGAAATTCCCTCTTCTCTACAACCTCATCACCACCAAGAAACTCACGAAGGTTCTCGTCTTCACCAACCGACGAGACCAGGCTCGACGTCTCTGCGAAAAGCTCACACGTTACAAGGTGAGTGCGGACCTTCTCTCCGGTGAAGTGGCCCAAAACAAACGGATCCGAGCCCTGGAAGATTTCCGATCCGGTAAGGTTCAGATTCTTGTGGCCACCGATGTTGCCGCCCGCGGCCTTCACATCGACGAAATCAGCCACGTCATCAACTACAACCTGCCCCAGGATGCTGAGCACTATGTGCACCGCATCGGGCGCACCGGCCGCGCCGGAGCCACCGGAACCTCGGTCAGCTTCGCCTGTGAGGATGACTCCTATTACATTCCTGCCATTGAAGAGCTCCTGGGCCACAAACTCGATTGTGAATACCCCGAAAACGAGCTCCTTCAGGAAGTCATGCCACCTGCCCGGAATCAGCGCCAGACCAAACCCCAGAAGTCATCGTCACCCTGGCACGATGAGCAGCCTTCAGAAGGCGAGGCAGAAGATTCGCCAATGCCTGCAGAAGCACCTGAGGATGAGGCTCCTGTGGAGACTGAGCAGGAGGCCACCGTCACCGAGGATAAAACCGATGACGCTGCTTCCCGGAATCGAAAACCCAGACGACAGCGTCCCCCTCGAAACACTCGAAAAGCCTCACCCAAGGAAGCTCCCATGCCAGTATCCCCCTGGTATGAAGATCAACCCCTTGAGGACAGCACACTGGAGACTCCGGTTGCTGATAAGGCTATAGAGGACGAAGCCCCCGTGGAGACAGTCCAGAAAGACAGTGAAAGCGAAGAAAAAGCCCAAAAAGCTCCTTCGCGCGGTCGTCAACCGCGGAGGCAACGCCCTCCCCGAAATACCCGAAAAACCTCTCCCAAGGAAGCCCCCATGCCATTGTCACCCTGGCACGATGAGCAACCCGCAGAAGAGGTGGCTGAGGCTGCCCCGGCACCTGTTAGGCCTGAGGAAACAGAACCCAAAGAGACTGCGGCACCCCATGGGGCTCAGAGCAAAGAGAAAGCCGAGACCGCGTCTTCACGAGAGCGGCAACCCAAAGGGCAACGCCCCGTGCGAAACACGCGAAGGCCCAACGCCCCGAAGTATCGGAAGCGCCCTGGAAACAGATACAGCAAGAGCACTCGCTCTGACAAATAGGGTTACCCTGTAAGACCAAGCGCCGCCTTAAAAAGCGGCGCTTTTTTTTTAATTTTTTTGATTCTGTTCGGTTTCAAGTCGCCTCCGACGGCCCTGCTGGGGCCACATATTTGACAAACAGGTGTTGAGATCGTTTTCAATTTATTCGAAGGCGCTGATGTACCATCTGTACTCGCCT
>Ga0209692_10003781_pt1 | contig 14322 bp, 12 predicted proteins | sample tdDd472_FD_187129 | JGI IMG/M metagenome (GOLD analysis project Ga0209692, IMG submission 187129) | Marine sediment microbial communities from the Atlantic coast under amendment with organic carbon and nitrate - tdDd47.2 (SPAdes)... | ecosystem: Environmental > Aquatic > Marine > Coastal >...
GTGATAGGATCAGTGTATATTAATGTATATTCGTGAGTTGATTTTACGAAAGGAAATAGGTGTGATGTGTTTGTATCGTCGGAAAATACGACGGAAATAATCAGCATCAGAAAAACCACATAACCTTGCAATTTCTTCGATATTCTTATCACTGTCCATCAACAGTCGGCAAGCACTCGCTACACGGCTTTCGTGTATGGCTTGGGTAATCGTACATCCGTAAATCTTGCGATAGATGCGCCCCAGATAATCAGGATTGTACCCCAAAGCCTCTGCTACGTGTCCAGCTGTGATAGCGTCTTCACTATTCATCCAGATGTAATTATGTACCATCGCAGCTAGCGAATTGACTTTATCAGAATCGCTACCATCTTGTACCGTGCCATTTGCGACCTCAACCAGCATAAGTTGAACCAATAAATTTGCGGATTCTTGATTTAAATCACCTGTCTCCTGACTATCTAAAAAATAGCGAAATAATGCCTCTAGTTTCTCTGGTCGCCTTAAACGGTTAACCTGAGGAATATCAACAAATTCAGTCGCGATGTCGGAATCGTCCGATGATCTGTTCTGTATCTCAAAATGAATCCAGTAAAATTCTAAACCCTTTGGAAGAATCCCTTTACCACCATGTCGCCTCGATGGAAATAAATGGAGGGTTTGACCTGCTATTAGCACAAAATTCTGATCTTCCTCCCATAGCTCTAATATCCCAGATTTAACGAGAATCAGTTCGTGAGACTCAATAATGCGTGTTGGATGTGTTCCCTTTCCGCGAGAAACAAGTAATCCAGCATTTTGTGATCTTATTGGGCACGACAAATTGAGCTTAAGTGAGTTGCCTGGAATCATTATTCCTCCAAAAAGTCGGTTTTATCCTGATATTCTACAACTTTGGGATGTTTCCTGCAAAACCTGAATGCGTTATATTGGGAATAAGATTATAAATATTTTTGTTTGGAGATTTTTTGTGAATACAAACATAGTTAATCATCAGCTACATCCTATCCCTCTCCAACAAGTCAGCATTCAAAAAGGATTTTGGGAAGAGCGGCAGACAAAAAACCGGGGAACGACCATCCCAGCAATTTACAAGAAAATGGAAGAAACAGGTCGCATTCACGCATGGACACTCGATCCAAACCGTGAAAAACCGAAATTCAATCCCGTTGTCCATATGTTTTGGGATTCGGATACCGGTAAGTGGTTGGAATCTGTAGCATATAGCCTTGCTACCCACCCTGACTCTGACCTGCAAAAAATAGCAGATGATCTCATCGATGCTATCGAGAAAGCACAGTTTGAAGATGGTTATCTTAATACCTATTTCCCCGTAGTTGACCCCGATAGCCAATGGAAAAACCTACGTGATTGGCATGAGATGTACAATGCTGGGCACTTAATCGAGGGTGCTGTTGCTTATTTTCAAGCGACTGGGCAACGCAAGATGTTAGATGTCTTAACCCGTTTTGCGGATCACATTGATGCACGTTTTGGTCCTGATGATAGTAAAAAACGCGGGTATCCAGGACACCCTGAATTGGAGTTGGCTCTCGTTAAGCTTTATCGAGAAACCGGTGAAAAACGGTATCTTGACTTGGCAACATACTTTATCAATGAACGTGGGCAAGAACCAAGCTACTTTGATATTGAAGCTAGCGAGCGTGGTGAAAATCGAGAAGATTTCTGGGCACAAACTTATCGATATTGTCAAGCACATGCCCCAATTCGTGAACATACGGATGCAACGGGTCACTCTGTTCGCGCTTGTTATCTGTATGCGGGTATAGCAGATGTTGCACTCGAAACTGGCGATGCTGAATTATTAGATGTATCGCGCCGTATTTGGGATGATCTTACACAGCATCAAATGTATGTAACCGGAGGGCTTGGTCCGACAAATACCAACGAAGGATTCACATTTGCCTATGATTTCCCAACGGAAACAGCTTATGCTGAAACATGTGCCTCTATTGCACTAGCCTTCTGGGCGCATCGCATGTTCCATCTCGATCCCAATAGTCGTTATATTGATGTGATGGAACTTGCTATTTACAATGGATCGTTGAGCGGTGTTTCATATGAAGGTGATGAATTTTTCTATGCCAATCCGCTAGCATCATACCCCAACGTTAATCCCTATGATAAATATAGCGGTATCACCACCGATCAATATTATCGACGTGAAGAATGGTTCTATTGCCCCTGTTGTCCACCGAATTTATCGCGTTTGATTGCGAGCATTGGCGAATATTCATACTCTCAAGCAGGTAATCGTGTATATGCTCACCTCTATCATGACAATACTGTATCGCTTAACATCAATGGGCGAGCTATCAAACTCGAACAATCGACATCTTACCCGTGGGATGAAACAATCAGTTTCACTGTTCATACCGATCAACCAATCGCATTTGAATTGGCGTTGCGCATCCCCAATTGGTGTTATTCGCATCGGTTATCTATAAATGGCGAAGCACAATCGGCAACGCCACAAGATGGCTATATCGTTTTATCACGAGAGTGGGCAGAAAGTGACACGGTTGAGCTAATATTAGCGATGCCAGTCGAGTGTATTATCTCACATCCGAAAGTTCGTCAATCCGCAGGGCAAATTGCACTTCAACGGGGTCCAATCATTTATTGTCTTGAAGAAGTCGACAATGGTTCAGAGCTAGCTAATGTTATGATTCCAGATTCAGCAAATTTTGATGCAGTATTTGACAGCAGTCTTTTTAATGGAGTGACAGTCATCACTGGAGATGCTATTCGCATTGAACCACATCGCACAAAGCCTGATCTTTATCAGCATCGTAGCCAAGAAACACAGATCGAAACACCATTTACATTTAGGGCAATCCCATATTATTTATGGGCAAATCGTGAGCCGGGCGAGATGCGTGTCTGGATTCGTTCGAGTTAGATGGGGGATCGTTAGGCAGATTTAAGTATGTTTGCCTTATTTATTGTTCGTTTTTAGAAAATATATCGTTTTTAGGAGAGTATATTATGTCAATTTCACGTAGAGATTTCTTAAAAATGGCAGGTTCATCTGCCGCAGCAATGACAATGTTAACAAATATGGGATTAAGCCCTACTATGGCCCAAGATGTTGTCAATATCGCTTTTGGTGGCTGGGGTGGTGTTGCTGAAGATGAAGGGGTCAAGGAAGCCATCGCGGTATTTATGGAAGAAAATTCAGGCATTGCAATTGATTGGCAACATACTCCTGACGCAGGTGAGTATTCGCGCATAACCTTAACCAATATCGCTGCTGGTACAGCACCTGATACATCATTTATTCGTGCGGATGACTATGAAACTCTGGCTGTTAACGGCGTATTAATGGACCTTACAGACTTGATTGAAAACGACCCGCTCTTGGGTCAAGAAGACTACTTCATCCAACCACAGGAAACTAATCGCAGTGCAGTCAATGGTCGCTGGTACGGTATCGGATCGACATGGGTGGCACACCACATCTATTACAATGCCGACATCTTTGAAGCTGCTGGTATTACACCACCGGGCTTCCAAGATGATGAAATCTGGGCGTGGGATGAATTCCTCGAAATTTGCAATGAATTGACGATGGATAGCGCGGGTCGTCATCCTGATGATTCGGGCTTCGATCCCGATGATATCCAACAATATGCAATTGATTGGCCTATGGGCTGGTGGATGCCTCTCACAGCAGCAGTATTTTCCAATGATGGTCAGATATTTGATGAAGATGGCTTAATTGTATTGGATTCCGATCAAGCTATGGAAGCTATGCAACGGGTCGCCGACCTGATTTTTGTCCAGCATGTTGCACCGCGTTCCGCCTCTTTGCAAAGTCTGGGTATGAATAATACGCAGATGATTGATACTGGTCGACTAGCGATGGGTATTGATGGTTCATGGGCATTGTCATGGATGAATCCAACCGAACTCAGCGTCAATATGGGCACTGGAGCGCTACCAAAGATGGTTCGACCTGCCACTGCTTTACAAGCACACTTCCATTCAGTATTGTCATCGACAGAACATCCGGAAGAAGCATGGGAGTGGGTGCGCTTCTTGGCAACACCATTCTATCAAGAACACTTTTCCAAGATTGGCTTGTGGACACCAAATCAGACTGCCATGTTAACTGAGGAAGGTCTGAAAGGCTGGATTACAGAAGGTATTCACCCTGACAACTATTCGCAATGGGCAACCGACTACCTGCCAGCACATGGTGTCGCAGTATCGTTGCCTCCGGGCTGGATTGAAGCCAATAACGACTACATCCAACCTGCAATTGATGCCATAGCTAATGGTGAGCGAGCCGTTGATGTATTCCCGGATGCTGTAGCCAATGCCAATGAAGTATTAATAGCTTCAAAAGGATAATCGATATTCATGGAGAAGTGAGGTTGTTTCGCTTCTCCTTCAAGCCTTCTATATGTCTTTAGCCAATTGGTTAATTTTATGGCACTGCAAAACAAAAAAAAGATTGAACCGGAACAAAATTGGATTGTACAACAATATAATCGGTTGAGCCTCAAACAGCGTCGTACTGTGATGGGGTATATTTTTATCATGCCCTTTATTCTAGGATTCCTGTTCTGGTTTTTGATTCCAGCTTTAGTCGCTGGCAATCTGACTTTGCAAAAATGGAATTTGATTAGCCCACCCCGCTATATTGGTTTTGATAATTTTGAAAAATTGCTATCCGACCCCATTTTAGGGCAATCGCTTAAGGTCACACTTATCTTCTCGTCTATTTCTGTACCCATTGGACTAGTCTTTGCATTTTTCCTAGCGATGCTGATAAATACGAAAGTTCCCGGTATTGCAGTTTTCCGCACGATCTATTTTCTTCCGAGTATAGTACCTGCCGTTGCCAATGCGATTTTATGGGCATGGTTATTTAATACCGAATTTGGGCTAATAAATTTTATCATTCGAGCTTTAGGTGGACCCAAAATTGGTTGGCTACAAGACCCTGGTTGGGTCATGGTGGCATTTGTTATTTTGACGATCTGGGGTGTCGGTGGCTCGATGATAATTTTTTTGGCTGGCTTGCAAGGCATCCCCGAAATCTATTACGAAGCGGCAGAAATTGATGGAGCTGGACGTTGGGCAAAACTTCGCTATGTGACCTTACCCGTAATGTCTCCGATTATCTTCTTTAATCTCGTTATTGGATTCATCAATTCGTTTCAGATATTCGTTAGCGCGCTTCTCATCACCAATGGTGGGCCACAGAATTCAACATTATTCCTTGTACTATATATCTATCGTACCGCCTTTCAGAGCCAGAATATGGGCTACGCGGCTGTATTATCTTGGCTACTCTTTTTCATTTTGATGATTCTGTCGTTCATTGTGTTCAAATACATTGGCTCACGTGTTTATTACGAAAATCCGGGCGATTAGAAGGAGATCATAATGGGATTTAATGAAATAGACTCAACGCAATTTGTTGAAACAAGTTCTCCTAAATCGGTAAATGATAGACTCTTCCGTGCAGTGAATATTTTTCTGCTCATCTTCTTCGCAATTGTGATGATTTTACCTTTCGTTTGGTTGGTATCGAGTTCACTCAAAACTCAAATTGATATTTTCCAGTATCCGCCAGATTTTTTGCCCAACCCGATCATGCCAGAGAATTACGTTAATGCCTTGACCTATAAACCTTTTGGAACCTACTTCACAAATACGCTTATTATCGCAGGGTTGAATGTAATTGCTGTAGTATTTACATCCTCATTTTGTGCCTATGGATTTGCCCGAATGCGGTTTCCGGGGCGTGATCTGTGGTTCGGGATCGTCATGGCAACTTTGTTCCTACCGTACGCAATATTGCTCGTACCCAGCTTCATCATCTTTGCACGTTTAGGATGGGTTGATACATTTTTGCCCTTGGTTGTGCCACAATTTTTTGGAGGGGGCGCATTTAACATTTTCCTAATGCGTCAGTTCTTCCGAACCATTCCCGAAGAAATAGCAGATGCCGCACGTATTGACGGCTGCAGTGAATTTGGCGTTTATTGGCGGATTATGATGCCACTTGCTAAGCCTGCATTGATTACGATTGCGATTTTCACATTTTTGTTTGCATGGAACGATTTGATCGGACCATTGACTTACTTGCGTTCACCCGAAAATTTCACCATTGCCGTTGGTTTAGCATCCTTCCGCAGTCAGACAGATATTAGTTGGGATTTACAACTGGCGGCATCTGCGGCAGTGACATTCCCAGTCATAATCTTATTCTTTTTGGCACAACGTTACTTCATTCAAGGCATTGTCATGACAGGGCTGAAAGGCTAGATCTAATGATGAAAAGCAACAACTTGGCACCACAGGAGTCGATGTCAGTGCGCTATGTTTGAGAACGATGTTCTTTGGCTCGAAAAATGACAATGAAACCTCATATCAGATTCTTGACCATTATGGGGGGTACATTCCTTGATACTGCTAATATTTATGCGACATGGATGGAGGGTTTTAGGGGTGGTGAGAGCGAAACTTTGTTGGGTGAATGGTTGAACGATCGGGTCAACCGCAATGACCTGTTCATTGCATCAAAAGTGGGATTGAATTATCAGGATGTCCCGATCAGTTTGAGTGCAAAACGGATCGAAGAAGAGTGCAACAAAAGCCTCAAGCGTATGAATATCGAGACCATTGATCTGTATTATGCACACCGATATGATGAAAACACACCGCTCGAAGAAACTATGCAGGTAATCAGCTATCAATACTGATCTACCATACCACAAGAACCATTTGACCCGTTCCATTTGAGAGAGCATCTCTTCAGGGGTGATCCACATATCAGAATGAGGCTTGAGTCCTTTCATCATTTGTCGAATCACTGTGATGCACATGGTGACATGAAACCAATCCAGAAGATGTTCAGCTTGAGGATTGAGATAAAGCTGTAGATCGCGGACATTGTCACCACCATCCGATAAGAAGGTGACCGTCTGATTATGTTGCATCCCTTGTGATTTAAGCAAATCATGTAAGCGACGTTTTGGGCGATCATCACCTGAGACAGAGGCGAAACATTTTCCTTTTCCGTTGTAAGGAATACTTTTACCTACAATGACTTCACAGACACCTGCTTTACGCTTGTCCTCCTGTCTTTCGCGAATGTAGCCCCCATCAATCCCGACTGTTAATGGCATATCAGGCATTGGCAATTCAGCCCACACCATTTCACAGCCATCGATGTAGACATGAGCTTCTTCTTCGACTTCATTTTCGAGGTATTGAGCAACTTGCTGAGTATGATTATAGACAGTGGCATGATTCGTGGTGACAGGCAGGACATCATTGATGAGGTCAGCAGTTAAACCGTAGGACATGAGTGATGCCCATTTGCTTTGTAGATAGAGTAATTCAGGTGTGATGCCTTCTTTCAAGACCTGACGTAGTGGGCTAAAGCTTTTAGGTGGGCTATCTTGACAATCACAAGTATAAAAGCGTGGACTCGATAATTGTAACTTGCCAAAGAGGGTTTGATAGCGGATCGTATGATGTCCCTTAAGCGAATGGGTCTGACCACAATCACAGGTTTTGATCTCGTTGATAAACGCATCAACTTGTTGCTCCACGATTTGTTGCTGGAGTTGCGCCAGCAATGATTTCGCTTCATCCAACGATAAGCCTATTGTATCATCGCAGAGGTGCTTACGTTCAAGCGTTATAACTTCAGTTGTGGAAATGCCCTCATCAGTCTGAATAGTTAGCTCAAGTTGAAATTTCATCATCCCTCCTTATTTACAAAGTAATCCACCATTCGCCGTCAACGCTATAAGTTTTTAAGATTTCATTGATGCGTTTGTGGTTAAAGCGATGTTCTCTTATCCAAAACTTGAATAGATCATATTCATCACCAAAGACTTCTTTCACCGTTTGGTCTGGATGGTGGATCAAAGCATTGAGCAGAATCATGCAAAAGTAATCTTCACTGTAGCGATGTAGCGATCACGTTGGCTTGATATTCATCTGGACTTGAATGCTGTTCGACGGGTCCAGGATGCTTGCCCGACACACAATACGGATAGACATATTTCGGTTGATAGGGGACGGCTTTTTCATAACGAATCTGTACACACCATGGCACATACATATTGTATCGATATTGGATACATTCATTGGGACGTAAGCATAGATCACCCAAGATAATATAAGATGCTTCATGAATAGTCGCGACACCTGGTTCAGACACACTATATCGTTTGCCACGAAATAAAATTTCGTTGAGGTAAGAAGCAGTCTAGTTCATTGCAATTTGAATGGTGTAATGGAGATCGGCCAATGTTTGGTCGGCACGTATCCAAATCCGTCGCCAGATAAGGGGACTGATCTCGGCGACTGTTAGACCAAACTGATAAATGATTGGGGCTTCTTCATTCATGACAAACCTTGAGTGTGTCAACCAGTAAATTGACTATATCACAGATGATGGTTTTCATGGATTAGAAGCCAAACTTACATTACTTTTTGATAAGTTTTCATGCTGGTGAGATGGGTAATTCATAACTAAAATATCAGTGAAATAAATGCAGTTATTTCATTAAAGGTAAATTTCAAGCGCGTCCGAACAAGTCTTTGGGGCAGGCATAATGCGCGACTTGCCGCGCTATGTACGTCACCTAGATTTCTCTAATTCCATCTTGGCTGATGAAATATACAACGAGGGATTATTGATTTTGCCCCACTTTTTGATGGTCTCGCACGAATGCCATCCAATAGATCGTGCTTAGCATGAGATACAATCGCCGTATCAATCTAATACCGATAGGATTGCTTGTCGATGTACGCTGGGGTTTCAAGCCATTCCATTCTCGCAGATTAGACAACTGCCGTTTGCCGAGCATTGGGTACAAGGCAACAAAGGTACATAAACCGCCACAGCGCGTAATATTTTCTTGTTTCACAAACGACCGTCTATGAAGCAGGCAGAAATTGGGTCGAAATGGCTCATTTTCTGTATCTAAACCCGTATCATATTCAATGTAACATAAACCTGTTGACGACAAAGATTATGAAACATCATACCTCCAAGATATATTTTTACCACGAAGATATGGATGTATATTGATACTCTAACAGTGATTTAGCTGAAATTTGTCAATTATTAAATCCTATGGCGGTTTATGTACTTTTGTTGGGTTTTAACCTTTGTTACATAGCTCCTAAAACAGTTGTCCTGCATAAAATCGAGATAGTTTCTTGTCAACGGTCGTGATTTCAGGTTGATCAACTTGTTCCCAAAGCACTAAGAAAGCATCATCACCTAGCTTCTGTCGAAGCTCAACTTGGAGTTGATTCAGCAGGTCACATTGCTTTACCCAGTCAAACGCGCGATAGTGTGAATTGAAAAGAAAGCTGAGGTAGTAAGCAGCCTGCTCAAAGTTACCATGATCACTCAACAGCAAAGCATGAGCGGCACAAACAATACCGAGATCCTGAAAACTGTAGCGAAAAGTATTGGCATTCACAGCCTGTCGAACATGCGATTCAGCCTCTCTGAAACGTTTCAATCCAATCAAAGCAAGCGCAGTGATACCGTTAACTAATGGTATATCGGCTGGTATCGTGGCGCGTATCATGGGCAAGGCATCTAAACATCGTTGCAGACCGGTTGAATAGTCACCTTGAATGATTGCTACTAACCCGAGTACAAACAAAGCGGACCCTTCGCTCTTAATTTGGCCAATCTCTCTTGAAGCGGATAGGACTTGGATTGCAAGGATTTCAGCATGCGCGAATTCGCCAATTGCAAAATTGACAAAACTCAAGTCAGCCTCTGCGAGCAGCACATGTGAACGACTATTATGGTGCTGAGCGATTGAAATCGCCTCTTCATATGCCTGAATACTTTTGGATATGTCGTTGAATTCAACGTAAATCCATGCCCGATTTATCAGAGCATGACTTATCCCGATATGATCTCCGATATGCTGTCGTATCCGCAAGCTCGTATCGGTGTAATCGAGGCTCTCTTGACTAGCTCCCAGGATGGAATGGCAGTAGCCGATTCTATCGTAAGTGTAAGCAATATAATACTGATCTTTGACCTCTTCGTAGATGTTGAGTGCCTTTTCATATAGCCTGAGAGCCTTGATATAGTTCTTTTCTTCTGTGTGGGCACGGCGCGCTTGAACGATTAAATATAATGCCAGGTCTTGCTGTTGATCATGCTTCTGAGCGATTGCCACGCCGTGTGCCAGATCAGTTTCTTCAACAATATGTTTGAAACGGTATAGAAATTCTCGTTTCACCAACAGAGATGCCCATAGAGCTTCATGTTCGGCATGTTCCGCGACCACTTCTTGTGCTTGAGCAAATAGATCTTCCCCGACATCAAGGCGATGACGAAACCAGCAATACCACATTAATCCTTCTGAAGCACATCCGATATATTCGAGTTCCCCGTGTCGTAAAGCCCATAACCACGCCACCCGAATATTCTCAAATTCATGGTCAATGCGTTGGAGGGTCTCGTACTGTTGCACGCCTTTGAGGTGTTGTTCACAATCAGCAACATATTGAAGGTAATAGCGACTGTGCTGCGCCTGGCATGAATCCATCTGCCCAGACGCAATGAGATATTCTTCGCCGAAAAAACGTAGTAACTCATGGATCGCATACCGGCCATCCGGTGCACGTCTCAATAGCGAACTATCCACCAAAACTGTCAGTTCTTGTAAATTAGCCCCCGTCACTTGTTCAGCAGCTTCTCGTGTACATCCACTACGGAAGAGTGAAAAACGCTCAAAAACTTGTCTCTGTGATTCGGTCAACAATCGCCATGAGCGATTGAACACTGCTCGAACACTCTGAAATCGCGTGTCTAATAGGTCAATGCTTTGATTGAGTTCATCAGCAATTTCTGCCAAGGTTAATGATCGTACCCAGGTTGCCGCAATCTCAATCCCCAATGGCATCCCCTCAACAATCTCACAAATGCGTTTGACATGCATTGTATTCTCGCTGGTTAATCTGAAGTCGCTCACGGCACGTTGTGCACTCTTTAAAAACAACTGTGTTGCATCACTTTTGATAACCTGTCCAAACGTCTCAGACGGACTTATTTCCATACCCGATAACTTATAAACATGCTCACCATGGATGCCAAGAGCCTTACGAGATGTCGCTAGAATCCTCATCTTGGAGGTTGAACGAAGAATTTCATCAACAATGTCAAGTCCATCTAACAAATGCTCACAGTTGTCGAGTAACAGTAGCATTTGCTTATCGCGCATATAATCAAGAAGCTGTTGTTTGAGTCTTCGTTCATCTGATTGTTGGAGCAAATTTACACTATCAGCAATTATAGAAACTATATCTGTAGGATTGGTTAATGGAGCAAGATTTGCAAAATAAAGATAATTCATTTGGGTAAGCGAAACAATATTTGGCAACCGATGATCCGTCAATCGATGTGCCAATTCGAGAGCTAAACGCGTCTTACCTATGCCGCCAATACCAACAACGGTAACAAGTCGTATGTGTGGATCTTCCACTAGTTGCGTTAATTCAAAGAGTTCGTGTTCACGTCCGACAAAGGGGGTAATATGTGGTGGTAGGTTATGGGATATAGTTGCGGCCGGAAGTTGCTCTAATTGCGTGTCATGTAGCAATCCTAAATGACGCGCTTTATGGACTGCTTCTGCTCGATTATGGACACTTAATTTACTATAGATCTCTTTTGCATACCAGCGCACGGTTTCGACACTAATGTAGAGACGTTCAGCAATTTGTCGGTTGGTTAGTCCTTCATCCATCAACCGCAAGACATCAGTTTCTCGTGGTCGGAGTGCATCTGTCATGGAATCTTATCCCTCTACAATCCTTGGAATAATCCTACCGCGTAGCCACAAAATCCGCAAATCACCCATGCAATCCACCCAATTGGGTGGATGAATCCCCCCGATCAGTCCAGTAGACTAATTATGAAGCTAGAGTTTATCGAATAGGTGTCGTGGGAAGAATCTCATGCAAGCATTTGCACACTACGAATTTGAACCTAATAAAGAAATTCACAAACTTATATTTGATAATGACGTCAATCATAATCATACAGGATCAAGGGATAAGCAGTTGAGGTTAATAATTAGAGGGTTTGTGCCTGTCACATCGGCTCTAATCATCATCGCAGTTATGCTCGTTGAGTTACTTCTATTTGTTCCTACGATAAATGCTCAATTACTCGCAGATTCCGACGCATCAATATCCTTAGATATCGAATACGCACTCATTATGGGAACATACTATTACAAAAACTGCCGCTACGATGAAGCAATTGAACAATATCAAAATGCACTTGATAAAATGCCAGATCAATTATTTGTAATTGAACCAAAGCAAGCAATCGCTTTTTGGCAAATTGGTGAAACATATGAGGCAAACGGTCAAGTCTTAAAAGCACTTGGATACTATGACCTGTTTCTAAGTTATGCAGGAGACGCGGCGACGGCCACAGCACTGGATTATGTTACGCAATTGCGGCGAACGCTAGAGACTGAGTTGTCATAAATGCCAAAGTACTGACTGCAATATGCCATCCAGTGTACACATGTGACGAGATCGGTTTGTCTTTCACATAAAAATCGATTTGACGACATATTAAGGAGCAATAGCATGTATTCAATTTCACAGCAGGAGCAGCTCGACAGGCTGTATCGGCGTGAGAGGAATGAAGAAGCAAGGCTACACCAACTTGCCCAAATCTCACGATCAGGCCAGCAAGATGAAGGTTTATCAATTATCGCCATAATTCGCAGTTTAGCTACACTTCGAGCGAGTCATTGGATTAAATCACTGGTTACAGCAATTCAGTCGAAATTGCGCTTGGATTATATCGAAACAAAAAATGTAGTAGATCGCTCCAACAGCTGATGATGTTTAGCAGATGAATTATCGGTTGGTCAATTGTTAACTATGCAACATAAAAACTATAGTTTCTCATGTATGAAAACCAATAAACAAATTCTTAGAAAAGGAGCTACATCATGTTTAAACATATCTTGTTACTCGTGACACTGATCTTTGTTGTCGTTCTACCCGCGTCTGCTCAGACTACGGAAGTAGATATCGAAGCGAATCGTGAGCTTGAAGAAATCCATGCCGAAGGGTTCAGCAATGCGGATTGGGATGCCATGCGTAGTGTGATTGCAGATGACTTTGTTCTTTATCAACCACTTTCACCAGAGTCAATTGCTGGCAAAGAAGCTGTCATTGGATTTTACCAGAGCTTCCACGCTGCGATGCCCGACATCGGTCATCCTAATGTTAATGTTCTATTGGCAGACAGTGAATGGGTAGCCGTATTGATGCCAACGGTAGGAACTTTTGAGAATGAACTGATGGGAATCCCTCCGACAAATGAGCCAGTAATTACATATATGCTCAATTTCTTTAATGTGCAAGACGGTTTAATGACCGAAGCGCATTTCCATTTCGATACAGTTGATATGCTACAACAAATGGGGGCAATCCCGCTCAATCCCGATATGTCCGAAATTGAACGGAGTGCTGATGAGTTGATCATCTCATTTGAAACCGAGGGGAACAACTTAGAATCAAATAAGCAAGTCCTCATGGGCTTTTTCGAAGATATTGTCAACAAACAAGACCTAGAACCTGTTCCTGAATACTTCACGGAAGATTGGGTATTTCACAATCGTACCGACCCACACGAGATCACTTACACCGGTCACAAAGGTGTCAATCAATGGGCAAATTCCTTCTATTCGATGATCCCAGATTTTACTCTTGTTTTGGATGACCTCTTGTTCGTGGCTGAAGGTGACCTTGTTGCTGTGCGCTGGACTGCAACAGGTACTCATACGCTAGATGTGCCTGGTATACTCGCTTCTGGAAATGAAATCTTCATATCCGGTGCCGCACTCCATCGTATACGAGATGGAAAAATCTCCGAGACATGGTTTGTAATTGATACATTGAGCGTGTTTGCACAAATGGGACTGGTTGGTGAGGAAGAATCCGATTCCAAACATTCTAAGGTTGTCGCAACATTTGACATTGAACAGGTGGAGTTACCCGAAGGCGTGGCTGTTGATCTAACCGATGGTACAGTCTATGTTAGCCTAACACCACGCGGCGAATTGATCAAGTTTGCACCCGATTTAGAAACTTGGGAATCTGTCAGCACGATTACAGACGATAATGTCAATTTACTCGGACTCGCGGTGGACACCAATGGTCATATTTTTGGTGCTGTTAAATCCGAAAATCCAGAAATAAATGGTGTATGGATGTTCGATGGTGAAACGGGTGAGAAAGCACACATCGCAGGGACTGAAGCGA
>Ga0209692_10003784_pt1 | contig 14300 bp, 15 predicted proteins | sample tdDd472_FD_187129 | JGI IMG/M metagenome (GOLD analysis project Ga0209692, IMG submission 187129) | Marine sediment microbial communities from the Atlantic coast under amendment with organic carbon and nitrate - tdDd47.2 (SPAdes)... | ecosystem: Environmental > Aquatic > Marine > Coastal >...
TACCGTCGAGCGGCTTCGCGCAGATAATTGGGAAAATTCAAGCGGCCCGAAGGGTTCGACCCAGTGACGTCCCAGGGCGGCCGCCTGATGGAGAAGAGATCTCGACCGATGCGCTGGCATCGCCCTTCGATCTCTTCACCGACATCCGACTCGTCAGATTCGAACGGAATGAGGCAAATCTAACGCGACGCGCTTTTGGCCGTGGTCGCGCGGCTGGAACACGCCAACCTGACGGTTCCCGACATCGACGCGGCGAAGCGGGACGACGACGACTAACGCCCCCTGATCCGCGGATCGAGCGCGTCGCGCAGGCCGTCGCCGACATAGTTGACGCTGAGCACCGTGAACGAGATCGCCAGGCCGGGCCAGATCGCCCGTTCGGGATAGTCGCGCAGGTAATCGGTGGCGTCGTAGAGCAGCCGGCCCCAGGTCGGGAAGTCGGAGGGGAAGCCGAGGCCGAGGAAGGACAGGGCCGACTCGGTGATGATCGCGTAGGCGATGCCGAGCGTCGCCGAAACCATGATCGGAGACAGCACGTTGGGCAGGATGTGGCGCAGGATCATCCGCCGCGAAGGGGTGCCGATCGAGCGCGAGGCGAGGACGAATTCCCGCTCCTTCAGCGCCAGCACGTCGCCGCGCACGATACGCGCCGTCTGCATCCACGAGGTGATGCCGATTACCGTCACGATCAGCAGGAAGATGCCGCTTTCCGGGCCGAAGGCGGCCCGGAGCGTGTCGCGGAACAGCGTGATGATGAGCAGCAGCAGCGGCAGCAGCGGCAACGCCAGGAACAGGTCGGTGAACCGCATCAGGACGCCGTCGAGCCGCTTGAGATAACCGGCCAGCACGCCGATCAGCGTTCCCACGCACAGCGAGATGGACATCGCGGTAATACCGACGGCGATGGAAACGCGGCCACCGGCCAGAAGCCGCGCCAGCTGGTCGCGCCCGAGCTGATCGGTGCCGAACGGGTGCGCCCAGCCCGGCCGCAGGTTGCGGGCGCGGAAATTCACGTATTGACCATCGAGGGTCCAGACATAGGGACCGACGAACACGGCGAGCACGATGAACAGGAAGAAGACCATGCCGACCAGGGCGCCCTTGTGGCTCTTGAACTGGTCCCAGACGTCAAGCCATTGCGAGCGCGGCGCCGTTGAAAGCCTGAACTCGGCGGCCTGCTTCGGCTTCGAGGAGATTTCAGTCATAGCGGATCCTGGGATCGAGTATGCCGTAGAGAACGTCCGCGATCAGATTGAAGGTGACGATCAGGAAGGCGAAGATGAAGGTGATGGTCTGAACGGTCGGAATGTCGCTGCCCTGGATAGCGATGATCAGCAACTGTCCGAGGCCGTTCACCTTGAACACCTGCTCGGTGATGATGGCGCCGCCGAAAACCTGCGGAACGCCCAGCGCGATGACGGTAACGACCGGGATCAGCGAGTTCCGGAGCACGTGCACGAGCACGACGGTGCGCTCCTTGATGCCCTTTGCGCGCGCCGTGCGAACGTAGTCCTGGTTGAGATTGTCGAGCATCGAGGCGCGCATGAAGCGGCTCATCTGGGCGGCGTTGTAGAGCGCCAGAACCGCGACCGGCATGATCATCTGGCGGATCTGGAACAGGAAACTCGACCAGTCGGTGACCTTGTGGGTGGTGTCGTAGATCGACGGGAACCAGCCGAGCTGGACCGAGAAGACGACGATCACCACGACGCCGGTGAAGAAGGTGGGCACCGAGAAGCCGACCATCGAGATGAAGGTGCCGGCCTGGTCGAACCAGCTGTATTGCCTATAGGCGGAGATCACGCCGATGGGCACCGCGATCAGGATCGCCAGCACGTAGGACATACCCACGACCCAGAGCGTCTGCGGAATGCGCTGGAGGATCAGGTCGACGACCGGCGAGCGGGTCTGCCAGCTCACCACCCGGGCCTGATCGGGATCGGCGGGCCAGCCCATCATGTCGCCGAAGATATAGTAGGGCTCGTTGATAAAGAACTGTTTGCACCACAGCAGGAAGCGGATGTGGATCGGCTGGTCGAGGCCGAGGGAGGCGCGGATCGTCGCCTTGACCTCGGGCGGAATGGTCAGCGGCAGGTTGGCGGTGGGGTCGCCCGGAGCGAGATTGAGAATGAGAAAGATGATCAGGCTGATGATGAACAGCGTCGGGATGGCGATCGCCACCCGTCGGAGAATATAATTCAGCATTGCCCGGTGCCCGCCAAGGGGACCGCCCCGGCCGGAGCCGGGACGGTCGGTTTCGGATTACTTGATGCGGTACCAGTCCGCGGCATTCCACAGCTCGGAATCCCAGGTGTTGAGCACAACACCGCCGAGCGTGACGGAATGGGCGGAGACCCGGCCGCGATCGACCAGCGGCAGGATGATGTATTCCTGCATCAGCTTGTCGTTCATCGCCTTGGCGAGCTTGGCGCGCTCCATCAGGTCGCCGGTCTTGGCCATCTTGGCGACCAGGGCGTCATACCCCTTGTCGCAGTAGCGGGGCATGTTGTTGCCCTGCCACTGGGTCTCAGGACGCGGCGCCTGCTTGCATTCCCAGTTCGCCATATAGGATTCCGGGTCGGTGCCGTCGAAGTTGTTGGCGTACATCTCGACGTCGGCGAAGAACTTCTGGAAGGTGTCCGGGCTGCCCGGATCGCTGCCGAAGAAAACGGACGCGTTGATGTTGCGCAGCTCGACCTCGACGCCGATCTCGTTCCACCACTGCTTGATCGCCGCCTGGAAGTTCTGGCGGACGGCGTTGGTGGAGGTCTGGTAGAGGATCGACAGCCTGACGCCGTCCTTGGCGCGGATGCCGTCGGAACCCGGCTTCCAGCCGGCTTCGTCGAGCAGCTTCTTGGCGCCTTCGATGTCCTGATTGAGGCAGGCGTCATTGGCGGTCGACTTGTAGATTTCCGGAGCGGGAAGCACGTTGCAGGTCGGCCGGCCGGCGTCGCCGTAGCCGATCTCGACCAGCAGCTTGCGGTCGATCGCCATGGACAGCGCCTTGCGGACGGCGATGTCGGTCAGGAACGGGTGCGGGTGCTTGGCGGTGCCGCGTTCGTCACCGAGTTTCGGATCGGGGTTGGTCATGTTGATCATGATCCGCTCGACCAGGGTACCGAAGGCCGAGACCACCTTGCCCTTGCCGGCTTTCTGCATGTTGGCGAGCACGTCGGGCGCGAGCTGCAGGTTCCAGGCATAGTCGAACTGGCCGGTTTCCAGAACCGCGCGGCCGGCATCCATGGCGCTGCCGCCGCCCTTGAAGGTGACGGTGGCGAAGGCCGGCTTGGCCGGATCGCGATAGTTCGGATTGGCCTTGAGCGAGATCACGTCGTTGGGACGGAACTCGGTGACCATGAACGGGCCGGTGCCGATCGGCTTGAAGTTGGCGTCGGTGCAGCCGGGCGCCTTGGCGCCGAGGCAGTCGGCGAACTGCTTGGCCTGGATGATCGGGGCCTGGGCGCCGACGAACGGACCGTAGGGGAACGGCTTGGAGACGCCGAAGGTGACCTTCACCGTCAGGCCGTCGAGGGCCTCGACATTGGTGACGTCGTTGTATTTCTCGCTCTGGGCGCAGCCGCCGCCCTCGGCGGTGCAGTACTTCCAGGTGAAGACCACATCGGCCGATGTCACCGGGCTGCCGTCGGACCATTTCAGGCCTTCCTTGAGCTTCCAGGTGATGGTCTTGAGGTCTTTCGAGACGCCGCCGTTCTCGATCGTCGGAACCGTGTCGACGAGCCAGGGAACCATGGCGCCCTTCTCGTTGTAACGGGCCAGGGGTTCGATCACCAGCGAGGCCGACTCGAGTTCCTTGGTGCCGCCCGACAGATACGGGTTCAGTGTCGAAGGCGCCTGCCAGTAGATGATGTTCACGTGTCCGTCGGACCCGCGTTCGGCTTGCGCCGCCGGGACGATCGCAAGCGCCGCTGCCGCGCCCAGTATGACTGATCTTATTTTCATTTTACTCTCCATTGATTTCGCTCTCACGGAGCCGATGTGCCGGAGGTTGGGTCCCCGGTCGTATTTGTTGTCTCGGTGAAGAGGTGGCAGGCGACGAACTGGCCGTCGGCCACCTCCAATGTGGGTGGATCCTGCTCGCGGCAGATGTCCATGACCTTCGGACAGCGGGTGCAGAAATTGCAGCCGCGCGGCGGGTTCGACGGCGACGGAACGTCGCCCTTGAGGATAATGTGCCGGCGTTGGGCCTCGATCTCGGGATCGGGTTCGGGAACCGCCGACAGCAGCGCCTGGGTATAGGGATGCTTCGGATCCTCGTAGAGCGCCTGGCGCGAGGCCAGTTCGACGATCTTGCCCAGATACATCACCGCCACCCGGTCGGCGATGTGGCGGACCATGGACAGGTCGTGGCTGATGAACAGATAGGTCAGGCCGAGGGAATCCTGCAATTCCTCCAGGAGGTTGACCACCTGCGCCTGGATCGAGACGTCCAGCGCCGCGATCGGTTCGTCGCAGACGATGAATTTCGGATTGAGCGCCAGCGCCCGGGCGATGCCGATGCGCTGCCGCTGGCCGCCGGAAAACTCGTGCGGGTAGCGGTTGGCGAAGCTGCGGTTGAGGCCGACCGCGTCCATCAGTTCGTAGACCCGGTCGTTGATCTCGGACCGGCGGAACTTGCGGTGTTCGACCAGCGGTTCGCCGATGATTCCGGAAACCGTCATTCGTGGGTTGAGGCTTGCCTGCGGGTCCTGGAAGATCATCTGCATCTTCGGCCGGATCGGTCGAAGGGCTCCCGCGCCAAGGTGAGAGATGTCGATGCCGTCGATCTCGATCGAGCCGTCGGTGATGTCGTAGAGGCGGATCGTGGCGCGGCCGACGGTGGATTTGCCGCAACCGGATTCGCCGACCAGCCCGAGGGTCTCGCCTTCCCTGATTTCCAGCGAGATGCCGTCGACCGCCTTTACGTCCCCGACATGGCGGCGGAACAGGCCGGCATGGATGGGGAAATGCATCTTCAGGTCGCGGATCCTGACGAGCGCGGGTTTGGCGGCATCAGCCATTGACCATCTCGCTCCCCTCCCCGACGCGGATGCAGGCCGCCTCGTGCCCGGTCGCGATCGATCGCAACGGCGGGTTGGCGGCCAGGCAGCCGTCGATATGGCGGTCGCAGCGGTCGTAGAACGAGCAGGTCGAGGGCGCTTCGAACAGGATCGGCGGCTGGCCTTCGATGACGGTGAGCTTTGGCGGCCTGACGCCGCGGACGCTGGGGACCGTGGCGAGCAGCGAGCGCGTATAGGGATGCTGCGGATTGGCGAACAGCTCGTGCGCCGTCGCCTGCTCGACCACCTGGCCGCCATACATCACCATCACCCGGTCGGCGATGCCGGCGATGACGCCGAGATCGTGGGTGATCCAGATGATCGCCATGCCGAGCTTCTTGCGCAGGTCCTTCACCAGTTCGAGGATCTGCGCCTGGATGGTGACGTCGAGCGCGGTGGTCGGCTCGTCGGCGATCAGCACCTTGGGATCGCAGGACAGCGCGATGGCGATCATCACCCGCTGGCGCATGCCGCCGGAGAACTGGTGCGGGTAATCGCCCAGCCGGCGCTTGGCGTCGGGAATGCCGACCAGTTCGAGAAGTTCCACGGCGCGGACGCGGGCGGCCTTTTTGCCCATGCCGAGACGTTTGCGCAAGGGTTCCATGAGCTGGAAACCGACGGTGAAGACCGGATTGAGCGAGGTCATCGGATCCTGGAAGATGAAGCCGATCTCCTTGCCGCGGACGACACGCAGCTCCTCCTCGCCGACGCGCAGCAAATCCTTTCCGCCGAAAAGAATATGGGTGCCGTCGACTTCGGCCGGCGGCGACGGGACGAGCCCGATAAGCGACATCATTGTGACCGATTTACCGGAGCCGCTTTCGCCGACGACTCCAAGAAGTTCGCCCGGTTTCAGGTCGAAACTGACCGAATTGACGGCGTGGATAGCACCCTGACGGGTCCGAAATACGGTCTTCAGATCCCTGACGCCCAGAACCGCGCCATCCCCCTGGGACATATACTCCCCCGTACACCTCCTGCACGGGAGAAAGTCGTAGCATGAATTGCAGGAGGCGCAAACGCGAAACGGTTTCGCGCTTCCCTCACAGGTTCGTGTGAGGTCGGCCGCTGTTTTACATGCCGAAGGCGATTTTCGTTCGGTTCGAAAGCGCCAGTCGCTCGAGGCAGGTGGCATCGGCGAGACCGGCGCCCTTGCAGGCGAGTGGCCGGTTGACCAGAAGACGGGAAAAATCCTCGCATTTCCGGTCCGTCAGATCGAACTGGACGACCTGGGTCTTGCCGGCGCGGATCGGGCCGAGTTCGAGGGCGGTGACGGTGTCGACCAGTTCCTTGATGTCGAAGAAGACGAGTTCCAACCGGGCCGATTCCACCGGCCCGCCGAGTTCGTTCCTGACCACCAGCGAGATTCGGCAACCTGCCCTCACGGTCTGTGCGCGGTTCAACTCGACCGTGAGCTTGCCGCCGGCCTCCTCGGCGCGCGCCGCCGATCCGAAACCGAGTACCAGGACCACAATCGCAGCAAATGCCGTTTTCGACACGTCAAACCCCTCTTCCGCCAGTCGTCACGCGGCGCGCAGTATCGGGATGTCGCGGCGCGAAGGCAACCGGCGTTTGAGGTTGGTCTGACCCGTCAGGCGTGGTCGAAGTCGACGACGATCTTCGGCGAGGTCGGGCGGGTCTGGCAGCACAGGACGAAGCCCGCCTCCTCCTCCCACGGTTCGAGGCTGTAATTGAGCGCCATCTCGCCGGAGCCCTCGACCACCTTCGCCCGGCAGGTGCAGCACATGCCGCCCTTGCAGGAAAACGGCAGCTCGAGCCCCTGGCGGTGGGCGGCGTCGACGATGGAATAGTCGCCGTCGGTCATCTCGAAGGTGTAGCGGGCGCCGTCGAGGATCGCCTCGACCTCGACGCCTTCGTGGATCACCGTCTCGGCACGCTTTGAAAGCGGCCGCGGCGGCGCGTCGTCGGCGGGGGTGAAGAGCTCGTCGTGCAGGCGCTCGGCCGGTACGCCGAGATCGCTCAGGGCGGACTTGACGCCGGAGATCATCTCGCCGGGGCCGCAGAGGAAGTAGTGGTCGATATCGGCCGGGTCGAACAGGTGGCCGGCGAAGCCGCGGATCTTGCCGCCATCGATGCGGCCGGTGAACAGCGGCACGTCCTGGCCTTCGCGCGTGAGGCTGTGGAACAGGGCGAAACGGCCAAGATAGCGGTCCTTGAGGTCTTCCAGTTCCTGACGGAACAGGATCGAGCTGCGCCGCTGGTTGCCGTAGAACAACGTCACCATGCTCTTCGGTTCGCGGGCGAGCACGGTCTTGACGATCGACAGCACCGGCGTGATGCCGCTGCCCGCCGCGATCGCAACGTAGTTGCGGGCCTTGTCCGGTTCGAGATCGACGGTGAAGCGGCCCATGGGCGGCATCACGTCCAGCGCCATGCCGGGTTCGAGCCGGTCGTTGACGAAGCTGGAAAACAGACCGTCGGGCACCTTCTTGACCGCGACCCGGATCTCGTCGTCGTCGAGGCCGGAGCAGATCGAATAGGACCGCCGGACCTCGGCGCCGTCGATCTCGGTCTTCAGGGTCAGGTACTGGCCCTGCTTGAAGCGGTAGTCGGCTTCGAGGTCGTCGGGGATGTCGAAGACGACGGAAACCGCGTCGGGGGTTTCGTGGCGGACTTCGCTGACGGTCAGGGTGTGAAAATGGCTCATGGCGGGGTTCCGGCGGGGCTCAGATGCATTTGAAATAGTCGAAAGGTTCCTGGCAGTCGCGGCAGCGGTAATGCGCCTTGCAGGCGGTCGAGCCGAACTCGCTCACCCGCTCGGTGTCGGTGCTGCCGCAGCGCGGACAGGCGACGATTGTCTCGCCGAACAAGGCCAGCTTCGAGTTCGAAGCCTTTTCCGGCGGCGCGATACCCGATTGCCGCAGTTTTTCCTTGGCCGCATCGGTCAGCCAGTCCGTGGTCCAGGCAGGCGTGTGGACGAGTTCCACGTCGACCGCCTCGAAGCCGGCCTTCGCCAGCGCCACATGGATGTCCGTGACGATCGCCGACATGGCCGGGCAGCCCGAATAGGTCGGCGTGATGCGGACATGGACTTTGTCGCCGTCCATTTCGAAATCGCGCAGGATGCCCATGTCGGCGATGGTCAGGGCCGGGATTTCCGGATCGACCACAGCGTCGAGCGCCTTGCGGACGGATTCGAGGCTCCGGTTTGCCGTGTGTGCGGTCATCTGGGTCGGTTCCCTACCAGGCGTTTCCCGGATAGGCGCGTTGCAGGAACTGCATCTCGGCGAGCATATGGCCGAGATACTCCGTATGCCGGCCGATGCGGCCACCGGTATGGCCCCACTCCTCCTCCGGCATGTCGAGGGTGGCCTCGGCGAAGACGTCGCGGACGGTCGCCCGCCATTCGTCACGGAAGGTCGCCGGATCGACGGCGATGCCCCTGGCGATCATCGCGTCGGTTACCGCGTCGGTCTCGAACATCTCGGCCGTATAGGGCCACAGCTCATCGAGCGCCTCCTCCATGCGGCGGTGGCTTTCCCCGGTGCCGTCGCCGAGCCGGATCACCCATTCCGCGGCGTGGCGAAGATGGTAGCTCGCCTCCTTCACCGCCTTGGCGGCGATGCCGGCGAGTTCGGGATCGGTCGAGGCCGAAAGGCGCTCGTAGAGCGGCTTGGTATAGGCGGCGAAGAAGAACAGCCGCAGGACCGTGAAGGCGAAGTCGCCCTTTTCCTTCTCGACCATCAACAGGTTGGTGAACTGGTGGGCGTCGCGCAGATAGGCGAGCTGGTCCTCGTCGCGGCCCTTGCCCTCGATCTTGCCGGCATGGGTATAGAGCGCCCTCGCCTGTCCGATCAGGTCGAGCGCGACATTGCCGAGCGCAAGGTCTTCCTCCAGCGTCGGTCCGTGGCCGCACCATTCCGACAGCCTGTGCCCGTGGACGAGGTCGTCGTCGGCGAGCCGCAGCAGATATGCGGCGTGGTCGTTGGTCTCGGTGCCCATCTCGCCCTCCTACATGTGGCCGACTTCGTCGGGAATGTCGTAGAAGGTCGGGTGGCGGTAGGGCTTGTTGTCGGCGTCGGACGGCTCGAACAGGCTGTCCTTGTCGCCAGGGTCGGAGGCGGCGATGTCGGCGGAAGCGACGACCCAGATGCTGGTCGCCTCCCCGCGACGCGTATAGGTGTCGCGCGCCGCCGTCAGCGCCATTTCGGCGTCGACCGCGTGCAGGCTGCCGACATGCTTGTGCGCCAGGCCGTTGCGGGGGCGCAGGAAGACTTCGTAAAGCGGCCAGTTCTTCTCGCTCATGGACCGTTTCCTCTCTTAGGCGGCGGCTTTTTCGCGCCGCTTGCGGCGTTTCTCGGCAAAGGCTTCAGCGGCCTCGCGGACCCAGGCACCCTCGGCGTGCTTCTTGCGCTGGTCGGACAGGCGCTCGTGGCTGCACGGACCGCGGCCGGAAATCGCCCGCTTGAATTCGGCCCAGTCGATCTCGCCGAAAATCCAGTTGCCGCTCTCCTCGTCGAAGCGCAGGTCCGGGTCGGGGATTTCGAGCCCGAGATACTGGGCTTGCGGCACCGTGGCGTTGACGAACTTCTGCCGCAGATCGTCGTTGGAAAACCGCTTGATCTTCCACTTCATGTTCTGGTCGGAATGCAACGAGGTGGTGTCGGAGGGACCGAACATCATCAGCGACGGCCACCAGTAGCGATTGAGCGCGTCCTGGGCCATGTCACGCTGCTCCTTCGAGCCGTTCTTCGCCATGGCGATCATGATCTCGTAGCCCTGGCGCTGGTGGAAACTCTCCTCCTTGCAGACCAGGATCATGGCGCGCGAATAGGGGCCGTAGGAGGTGCGGCAGAGCGCGATCTGGTTCATGATCGCGGCACCGTCGACCAGCCAGCCGATGGCGCCCATATCGGCCCAGTTGAGCGTCGGATAGGTGAAGATCGAGGAATATTTCGCCGTGCCGGTGAGGAGCTGGTCGACCAGCTCCTCGCGCGAAATGCCGAGGGTTTCCGCGGCCGAATAGAGATAGAGACCGTGGCCGCCCTCGTCCTGCACCTTGGCCAGCAGTTGCAGCTTGCGTTTCAGCGTCGGCGCGCGGGTGATCCAGTTGCCCTCGGGCAGCATGCCGACCACTTCCGAGTGGGCGTGCTGGGAGATCTGCCGGACCAGGGTGCGGCGATAGCGCGCCGGCATCCAGTCCTTGGGCTCGATCTTCTCCTCGGCGTCGATGCGCTTCTGAAAGGCTTCAAGGCGGGCGGCGTCTTCCTCGCCCGCATCGGTCTCGGCGACCAGTCCCTGTGCGTACATGGTGCGTACCTCCCCTCCGTTAAGCGGTATATATGTTACGTTATTTGAAGCGTCAAATTAAATTTCGTAACAAATCGGCGATTTGGGCGCTTCAGGCGCCGCCGCCGAAACGTTTGCGGAAGGCCGCGTCGGGCGGTGGCAGATCACCGTCTTCAGCCCTGCCCTTGTCGTCGAGCCAGGCCTCGCTTTGCGGCACCAGACGGCGATAGAGGTCGCCGGCGAGCGCCCGCGCTTCCTCGCCGTTCCAGTCGAGGGGCAGCATGTCGGCGGGAAACAGCGGATCCTGCAGCGCGATGCGGCGGTAATCGTGGATCAGCAGGGTGCGGACGATCATCGCCTGAAGCGGGCTCGGCGGCGTCCGGTCGAGGGCGGCGGGCAGATCGCCATAGGCCGCGATCAGATTGCCGTAAGCGAGTTCGAGATGCTCCATCGGCCAGGCCTCGGCGGCCATGGCGCGGACCGCCGCGACCTCCTCTTCGGTGCGGGCGGTGAACAGGAAGATGTCGTCCGGCAGCCCCTCACCTGCTTGTGCATCGGCGGTGTCGGGGCGGACGAAGACATTCGGCGCCAGCGTGCCGAAGCCGCGCGCTTTCATTTCCACGCGGGCGGTTTCTCGAACACCGGAATCGTCGGAGCGGAGCACGCCGATCAGCCAGCCGCCGGACCAGTCGTCGGGGCTCGAAGCATAGATGCGGCGGCCGGCGCGCTCGAAGTCGCGGCGGCCCTTTTCCGACAGCCGGTAAAAGCTGTTGCGGCCGTTGCGGTGGCGTTCGATCCAGCCGTCGGAGGCGAGCCGCGACATCGCCGCGCGGACGGCGCCCGAATTGATCCGCATCGCCTCGAACAGGTCGAGCAGCGTGCCCAGCCACAGTGAGCCTCCGCGCGAGGTGATCGCGTCGCCATAGACGGTGATGACCAGCGACCACAGCCGCAGCGGGCTGCGCTGGTGAAAGCGGTCGATGAGGTCAGCGACGAGCGTGGAGGTGTCCGGCGTCGCCATCAGGCTTCCGCCTCCTGCGGTGCGGCTCTTGCCTGCGTCTCCGAGAGGCCGCGGACGCCGCCGACCATCAGCGAGGTCGCGAGGTCGGCATAGTCCTCGCGGCTGATGCCGCCGCCGGGGCGGTACCAGTGATAGAGCCAGTTGAGCATGCCAAGGAGTGACATGGTCGCCGGCTTCAGAAGTCGCTCGCGCTGCCCGTCACGCCAGGGAAGCGCCGAAAGCGCTTCGGCGAAGATCGCGACGATTTCCCTCTCCCGCGCCCGGATTTCCCCCTGCAACGCGTCGGGCAGCAGCGCGATGTCGTTGATCAGGATCTTGTGCTCGGCGTCGGCGTCCTCGTAGGCGGCGAGCAGCGCGCCGACCAGCGCCCGCAGCCGCTTCGCCGGCGTCAGGCCTTCCGGGATATCCGCGAGGCTCGCCCGCAGGAAATCGAGATATTCGCTCAGGATGGCGAAGAGCAGCGCCTGCTTGGAGTCGTAGTAGTGATAGAGCAGCGCCTTGGAGACGCCGCAGCGGCGGCCGATCATCGCCATCGAGGCGCGGTCGTAGCCTTCGCTGGCGATCAGTTCGGCGGAGACCGCCAGGATCGACGCCTTCTTCTCCTCGTGATCGGCTGCCCTCGGCCGCGCCATCCGGTCTCGTTACCTCGTCCTACCCTCGGGGCCGCTTGTCGACGATCCGCTGTGCCTTGCCCATCGAGCGTTCGACGCCGCCCGGCTCGACCACGGTGATCCGGGCGGAGACGCCGACCACGCTCTTGATATGGTGCGACAGTTCCCGCGCCTGCGCCGCGCGCGCCGCCTCGTCGGCGGCATCGGGCTGGCATTCGACCCGCACCTCCATCTCGTCGAGCCGGTCGGAGCGGGTGAGCACCAGCACGAAATGCGGGGCGAGTCCGGCGCATTTGAGGATCTGCTCCTCGATCTGAGTCGGGAAGACGTTGACGCCGCGGATGATCATCATGTCGTCGGAACGGCCGGTCACCTTCTGCATCCGCCGCATCGACCGGGCGGTACCGGGCATCAGCCGGGTGAGATCGCGGGTGCGGTAGCGGATCACCGGCATCGCCCGCTTGGTGAGCGAGGTGAAGACCAGTTCGCCCATCTCGCCGTCGGGCAGCACCTCGCCGGTCTCCGGGTCGATCACCTCCGGGTAGAAATGGTCCTCCCAGATATGCAGGCCGTCCTTGGTCTCGACGCATTCGTTGGCGACGCCCGGGCCCATCACCTCCGACAGGCCGTAGATGTCGACCGCGTGCATGTCGAAGGCCTGCTCGATCTCCGAGCGCATGGCGTCGGTCCAGGGTTCGGCGCCGAAGATGCCGACCTTGAGCGAGCATTCGCGCGGGTCGAGCCCCTGCTCGCGGAACTCGTCGAGGATCGCCAGCAGGTAGGACGGGGTGACCATGATGATGTCGGGCTTGAAGTCGTTGATCAGCGTCACCTGGCGTTCGGTCATGCCGCCGGAGACCGGAACCACGGCGCAGCCGAGCCGTTCGGCGCCGTAATGGGCGCCGAGGCCGCCGGTGAACAGGCCGTAGCCGTAGGCGACGTGCACCATCTCGCCGGGACGGCCGCCGGACGCCCGGATCGAGCGGGCCATGACGTCGGACCAGACGTCGATATCCGATTTCGTGTAGCCGACGACCGTGGGCTTGCCGGTGGTGCCCGAAGACGCGTGCACCCGGGCGATCTCCGATTGCGGCACGGCGAACATGCCGAACGGGTAATTGTCGCGCAGGTCCTGCTTGACGGTGAAGGGGAACTTCGAAAGGTCGGCAAGCGTCTTCAGGTCGCCGGGATGCACGCCCTTGGCGTCGAATGCCGCCCGGTAGTGTGGTACGTTCTCGTAGGCGTGGGCCAGCGACGTCTTCATGCGTTCGAGCTGCAGGGCGGAAATCTCGTCCCGCGAGGCGATTTCGATGGGATCCAGATCGGCCTTGTCCGGCGTCAGGTCCAGCATGTTTCCTCTCCGTGTCGTTATTCTGTCCGGTTTTTTGCCGGTTATTCTACCGCATCCGCTCCGATCCAGGTCCCCGCAATGGTGCGCGAATTGCCGCGGAACGAGGCGATCATGGTGCCGTCCTGCCGGATGACGCGGATGTCGTAGATGCCCGAGCGGCCCTCGCGGTGGATCTCGGTCGCTTCCGCCGTCAGAACGTCGCCCACCGCCACCGGCTTGATGAAGGTGATGACGCATTGCTGGGCGACGGTGCGCTGGTTGTAGGTGTTGCAGGCGAAGGCGAAGGCGGCGTCGGCGAGCATGAAGACATAGCCGCCATGGCCGATGCCGTGACCATTGGCCATGGTTTCGCGCACCGTCATCGACATGCGCGAAACGCCCGGGCCGACGGAGACGACCTGCATCCCGAGGTCCTGGGCGACACGGTCGCCGGCATACATGGCCTGGGCGCAGAGTTCTGCGAGTTCCTGCGGATCGATCTGCTGGTCCATGCGTCTACTCGTCTCCCGTCCGGCCGGTGAAATTCGGCGCGCGGCGTTCGAAGAAGGCGGCCACCCCCTCCTTGAAGTCCGGCGACTTGCCGGCCTTGCGCTGCAGATCGCGTTCGAGGTCGAGATGGTCGTCGATGGAATTCGACCAGGCGCTCTGGATCGCTTGCTTCATCAGCCCGTAGCCGGCAGTCGGGCCCTTGGCGAGGCCGGCGGCGATGGCAAAGGCGTCCTCCATCAGCGCTTCGTCGTCCGAGACCTTCCAGATCAGGCCCCAGTCGAGCGCCTGCTCCGCCGGGATCTGGTCGCCGAGCATGGCGAGCCCCTTGGCGCGGGCCTCGCCGACGAGGCGCGGCAAGAGATAGGTGCCGCCGGCGTCGGGGATGAGTCCGATCTTGCAGAAGGCCTGCAGGAAGCTCGCCGAGCGGGCGGCGAGCACGATGTCGCAGGCGAAGGCGAGATTGGCCGCCGCTCCCGCCGCGATGCCGTTGACGGCGCAGACCACGGGCTTCGCCAGCGTCC
>Ga0209692_10003785_pt1 | contig 14299 bp, 14 predicted proteins | sample tdDd472_FD_187129 | JGI IMG/M metagenome (GOLD analysis project Ga0209692, IMG submission 187129) | Marine sediment microbial communities from the Atlantic coast under amendment with organic carbon and nitrate - tdDd47.2 (SPAdes)... | ecosystem: Environmental > Aquatic > Marine > Coastal >...
TATAGTTGTCGCCATTGGCACTGTACAAGCACAATGTTTGCCTGACTTCAATACAGCAATGGTCTGTTGTGCATGATAGGGGATGGGTGTTACTAAGTGGACAGCATCAAGATCAGCGTTGTTGAGGATGTCGTCTAGGTCAGTGGTACGACTCGAGATTTGAAAACGATCTCCAATCGATGCGACGATATTTGTATTTGGGTCACAGAGGGTCACTTCTTTTACCATTGGGTGATGCAAATAGATTGGAACAAACTCCGCACCAAATCCTAATCCGATCAAACCAACATGAATCTTTTTCATTTCAGGCATTATTTATGCTCCATAAAGTGATTATGTAGGCATCTATAAGTATGGGTGAAACTGTACCATTTTATGATGATGATTCACAATCAGCGAAGGTGTTCGCTTATAGATCGTAAAAATGTTGCAAACATAAACTTTATTATCGTCCTTTCGGGTTACACTGAAAGTATGCTATTTTATGATCGTGGAGAGAATCGCATGGAATTATATAGTGATAATGGTATTGTCAAAAAAGCAGTACAGCGCACTAATCGTAACTTGTTTTTGGCATGTTTCTTTAGCTTTTTGGTTGTGTTTGGGGTGTTATTCGCAGGTAGTAATTATTGGCTGACATTGGTTGCTGGCTCAAAGATGCTAGAACACGATGAACTTCTTGGTATTCAGTCTATGGATTTTCTGCCGACGATGGTTACGGTTCAATCCGAAGAGAGCTTTGATACAGGATATGAGCAGTATGTTGAACAAGATAATGGTTCGCGGACGACTGAGCATTATTATATTGTGATGCTCATTGGTGATGATAAATTCTTATTGGTAGAAGCACCTCCTGAACCTGAAAAGTTAGAATATACAGGTGCATTAATCACGATTCCATCTGATGTTCGTCGTGATATTATTAATGCTTTGATTGATGAATATCCCGATTTGGACGGATTATTTCTACCTGTTATGATTACGACACGAGATCATACAACAGGTGGTTGGATTGCATTGGTAATCTTAGGTGTAATTTTTATCGCGGGCGTGATTGGGATGTTACGTTTGATTGCTCGCCAAACCGATATTAATCAGCATCCTATCTATAAATCACTCTCCCGTTATGGTGACCCTCAGAATGTGATTAAGCAAATTGAAGGTGAAATGGCATTAGGAAGTGATAAAGTGGGTAAGTTACAAGTAACCCCTAAATGGGCGATTACATCATCAACGACAACGTTTGATGCGGTCTACCTCCGGGATGCAGTATGGATGTATCAGATGATTACTCAACACCGTACCAATGGTATCCCAACGGGTAAGTCATTCAAAGTATTGGTATATGATAAACATGGTCATTTGATGGAAATCCCGACAAAGAAAAATACTGTTGACGAGATGTTGCAGGCGATTTATCAACGCGCGCCGTGGGTTATCACAGGGTTCAATGATGAATTACAGAACATGTGGAAAAATGATGCTGGGCGTATGCAGATGATTGCGGAGGTTGAATCGCGTCAACAACGTTAAATTTCGAGATGAGCAGGCTATGGGTTCTGCGCCATTCAATTTGATTTTGGCTTGGATGAGTTTTGTATCATCTCTACATTTTGCATAAAAAGAAGGTAATAGGGATGGACTCGTTTTTGTGGATTGGCTTGGGTGGCTTTATTGGGGCAAATGCACGCTATTTGATGACCTTATGGGTTAATTCGATTTTGGTTTCACGTTGGGGAGCATTCCCGTTTGGAACAGTGGTCGTTAATGTACTGGGGTCGTTTGGCTTGGCATTATTTGGGGTATGGTTTGGGTCACGGGTTGGCTTATCACCAAATGTACGGTTGCTGATTGGAACTGGATTTTTTGGCGCATTTACGACATTTTCAACCTATGCTAATGAGAGTATCACCTTGTTTGAAACGGGTGGATTAACACCATTTCTTGTCAATGTAATTGTTACCAATGGTTTGTGTTTGTTAGGCGTGGTGATGGGGTTATGGGTTGCTCAACGGTTGTTTGTGGGATAACGTCGCGGTGCAATAAAGCAATTGTGGGACGGAGTGTATCCGCCCCAAGTATTAAGTGTGATTTTATGCCCAGACAATCTTGTTTGGCAAGAAAGAGGTGTGCAAGTATTTGTGATAAGGTACAACGCGCACCGAGAAACCTACATTACCAGTTTCAGCATAGGTATGTTGGGTTTTAAAGGTATAGACGTGATCTCCATTATCTTCTGCAAGTTGCATATCTACTGCTTGACCATCTGTGATATTACCGATGGTATCCAACATGCCATAGTACAGTTGGACTTTAACATCGGTCGGTTGTAAGCTTCCTAGCCTTACTTTTGCGTGAATATCGGTTTTGGTACCGACAGCTACATCTTCTTGATTGATCGAAACATCAACAATTTGAACTTCATGCCAGACATTATCTAAGTTCTGTCGCCATGAAGTGAATGCGTTTGCTTTATCAAAATTTGGCTGGCTCATCTCTTGTGCGACTTCAAACCGAGGCATGTAGAATTCGTCGGTGTATTGTTGCACCATGCGATAGGTATTAAAGAATGGAGCGAGTTCTATCATGCTGGCTTTAACACGACTAATCCATTCGCGTGGCAAGCCGTCACGAGTCTGGTTATAGAATGACGGGATGATGTCTTGCTCTAGAATGTTATAGAGTGCTTGACTTTCTATATAGTCTTGATGCTCCCATTCGTCCTTGCCGTATTCTTCACCATTACCAATAGACCAACCGACTTCGGGACGATAGGCTTCTGCCCACCAACCATCAGGGATACTGCAATTCAGCCCACCGTTATAAATGACTTTCATACCACTTGTGCCACTGGCTTCTTTAGGACGACGTGGGTTATTGAGCCATACATCAACCCCTTGCACCATATATCGTGCGACATTGATGTCATAATTTTCGAGGAACACAATCGAATCACGGAAATCAGTATCCCGAGACGCATTAACAATCTGGCGGATGAGTTCTTTACCTTCGTTGTCATGTGGGTGTGCTTTACCTGCGAAGATGAATTGCACAGGTCTATCTTCGTTGGTGACAATTGCCCTTAAGCGCTCAAGCTCACGGAAAATTAGGGTCGAGCGTTTATAGGTTGCAAACCGACGTGCAAAGCCGATTGTCAAGGCATCAGGATTTAACACTTCGTCAGCTTCTTCGATTGCGGACTGGGATACACCACGACGGATAAGTTGTTGCCGAAGTCGTGTACGGGCAAATGCCACTAGCCGCTCACGACGACGCGCATGGGTACGCCATAATTCTGCATCCGGGATACTGTTAACCCCTTCCCAGACTTCAGGACGAGATTCTTCAGAACGCCATGCGGGGTCAAGATAGCGGTCAAATAATTGTGCCATTTCTCGGCTGACCCATGTTTGGACATGAACGCCATTGGTGATAGCAGTAATCGGGACCTCATGTACAGGTAAGTTTGGATAAACCCACTGCCACATATCACGTGATACTACACCGTGCAATTGGGCTACACCATTTGCGCCTGATGACATTTCGAGAGCCATCACAGACATCGAGAACAATTCATAATTGCCCATATTCTCGCGCCCTAAATTGATGAATTCGTCGCGGGAAAGTCCCAATTCCTTCATGAAATCAGTAAAATGCTCGTCAATGAGATCGAATCCGAAACGTTCTAAGCCAGCAGGAACAGGGGTATGGACTGTAAATACACTACTGGAGGCAGTGATTTGCTTGGATTGTTCAAATGATAGCCCATCGTCATGCATGTAGTTACGGATACGTTCTAGCAGTAGGAATGCAGAATGCCCCTCGTTCATATGATAGACATCAGCATGAAGACCTAAGGCGCGTAAGGCACGAATCCCCCCGATTCCCATTAAGATTTCTTGACGGATGCGTGTACGTCGATCTCCACCATATAGACGATCCGTTAGGTTACGATCTTCTTCGAGCTTGTTTTCGTCGACATTAGAATCCAGTAGATATAATGCCACACGTCCGACCTGAACTTTCCAGATTTGTGCAAACAACTCGCGTCCGGGTAGGGGCACATTGATTTTAATTGGATTGCCATTTGAATCGGTTTGAAGAGTGACGGGTAGATTCGCATAGTCATTTATAGGATAGGATTCTTGTTGGAAACCGTCTGCATTCAAATACTGTTGAAAGTAACCTTCTTGATACAATAAACCCACACCAATGAGAGGAATATTGAGATCACTTGCACTTTTGAGATGATCGCCACTCAAAACACCTAGACCACCAGAATAATTCTGTAGACATTCGGTAATCCCAAATTCCATCGAAAAATAGGCAATAGTAGGCTGCGTTTTTAAGTTGCCATAGGTACTATCGTACCATGATTCTTTGCTACTCATATAAGCATCGTAAGATCGACAGACTCGATCATAATGTGCCATGAAAGAGGTGTCGTCCACCATAGATTTTAAGCGTTCTTGTGTCAGTCTTCCGAGCATCCAGACAGGATTATGTCCTGTTTGTTCCCATAAGTCAGGGTCTAGGCGGCGAAACAACGCAATTGATTCATGATCCCAAGCCCATCGTAAATTATAGGCAAGTTCTTGTAGTCGTTTCAGTTGCCGGGGTAGCTTCGGAGCTACTTTGACGGTTGCTACAGGTTGTACCATTACAATTTACTCCTGTATTATTATCAAATAGGGTGATTTGTGTTGAGTTAAACGTTTAAGTTTAACGATATTTCAAAATTAGTCTAGTTCTAATTTGTTAGCATAACGCGAAATAGGGACTTCGCAAGTGTTTTCTCTTAGTAAAATTCAAAAAAACCTCATTTATTGGATAAAAACTGATCATTTTTGTGTATTTCACACAATCTTTAAAAGGTTATTCTGGACAGACATGCGATATTACAATTACACTTTTATGTTATATGATAAATTTGTATTGTCACTTCTAATGGTTTACTCACTTTAAAAAGTTATTCTGGACAAAAATCAGATATTACAATTACACTTTTATGTCGTATCATAAATTTGTATCGTCACTTCTAATCGTTTACTCATAATGGAGAGTATACATATGCTTAAGAAAAAATACCTAAAGCGCGATGAAGTTTGCAAAGTGACCTTTTACACCGCACCCGAACTCGAAGCAGAAAAGGTCTATCTCGTTGGTGATTTTAATGAATGGAATGAATCAGCAACGCCTATGGAACCATTAAAAGATGGTCGTTTCAAAGTCACTGTTGATTTGCCAAAAGATTCAAAATATCAATTTCGCTATCTCGTCAATAACGCCGAGTGGCATAATGATTGGGAGGCAGATCAATATATCTCAAATCCCTATAGTGGTGAAAACTCAGTTGTTGAGGTATAGAATACATGCTAACTAAACGTTATCTAAAAAGTAAAAATATAACAAAGGTGACGTTTTATACGCCGACATCATTGAACGCGGAAGCCGTTTGTCTGGTTGGTGATTTCAATGAGTGGAGTGAAACATCTACCCCTATGGAACTTCTCAAGGATGGTCGTTTCAAAGTTGTTATCGAACTCGAACCTGAAAAAGAATATCAATTCAGATATTTGGTGAATGGTGATGAGTGGCATAATGATGCAGAAGCTGATCGATATGTTCCAAACCCATATGGCGGCGATAATTCGGTTATCACAACCTAAATGAAAATCAATCGGTCTCTCTTGAATGCAGAGACCGATTTTTAATTGTATCGTTATTACTTTTTCTTGGTTCGTGATGTGAACTCTACATCAGAATCTATCGGTACAATTTTGTCTTTAAACTTCGCAAAATCGTTATGGGTCGTATCTGATCCAATAATGCTGCCAGCTCCAATACTAAAATCTGGTGGAATACGAGCATTCTTACCAATGCTGGTAATTTTTAGATCTCCCAAATCTTGCCATGAGCCGACCTGTGCATTTTTACCAATTACCGCAATTTTATCAACAATAGCGCGTTCAACTCTCGCACCAGTTTCGATATAGGCATCATTCAAAATGACAGATTCACGTACAACTGCGCCCGGTCCAACAAATACACCCGGCGACAAGATGGATCGTTCTATGATTGCACCTTCACCGATGACAGACCCATCCGTAATCATGCTATCAATGATTTGAGCATTTGCACCAATCCGAACCGGTGGACGCTCTTCACTACGGGTATGAATAACCCATGTTCGATCATTCAGGTTCAATGAGGGTGGATTTGATAACAAGTCCATATGAGCTTCCCAGAACGCATCGACTGTTCCGACATCAATCCAATAGCCACCGTACGGATAAGCATAGACCTTCATGCCTTCGTTAATCATCTTTGGTACGATATTATGCCCAAAGTCATGATTGGACTTGGGATCATCTTGGTCTTCTTGTAGTGCTTTTTCTAACACTGAATAATTAAAAACATACACCCCCATACTAGCTAAGTTGCCCGGTGGGTCATCAGGTTTTTCGACAAATTCTGTTACTTTATAATCATCGTCTGTGTCCAAAATCCCAAAACGACTGGCTTCATCTAATGGTACGCGGATAGTGCAAACTGTTGCGTCTGCACCTTTTTCACGATGATATTGCACGAGCATATCATAATCCATCTCATAGATATGATCACCCGATAGAATAAGCACATATTCAGGACGACCTTGACGCACAAAATTCAAGTTTTGGGCAACTGCATCGGCTGTACCGGCATACCAGTCTGTATCGAAACTCCCTTGATACGGTTGGAGCATCCGTACACCACCTGTAAAGGAGCGGTCTAAATCCCATGGACGACCTTTACCGATATGATCGTTTAAACTATGAGGACGATATTGCGTTAATACCAATACATCAAAAATGTTGGAGTTCACACAGTTGCTTAATGTGAAGTCAATAATGCGATATTTGCCACCAAACGGCACAGCAGGTTTTGCGCGTTTGATTGTCAAAACACCTAAACGTGTTCCTTTACCACCCGCCAATACAATCGCTTTTACTTTCAACGGAAATCTCCTTTAATTACTAACTTTGTTTATTGCTCGTTGATATAAGTTTATATATTCTTTGGCACTTTTATCCCAGCTAAAATCGGTTGACATCCCACGAATCTGCATCCGCTTCCATGCATCTTTTCGATTGTAATACGTCTCGATTGCCCAGCTTAGTGTACCTGCCACAGCTGAAGCGGTTTGCCAAGTGAAGACAAATCCTGTGCCGTCTTCTGCATCATCATTATCATAATTGATGACGGTATCGGCAAGACCGCCTGTTTCCCGAACTAGTGGCAATGCCCCGTAACGCATCGCCATCATTTGTCCCATGCCACAGGGTTCAAAATGACTTGGCATTAAGAAAATGTCACACCCTGCATAGATATGCTGAGCCAGTGCCGCATCAAATTGCAGGAATGCGGTTGCTTTCTCTGGATAGTCCTGATCGAGTCGCCAAAATGCAAATTCAAGGTCAGATTCTCCAGTGCCAAGCACAACAAATTGTACATCATAGTTTGCTAACACTTGCCTGAGTGCAGGAATTGCAATATCAAATCCTTTTTGGGAGGCGAGCCGACTAACAACACCAATGAGTGGAACATCAGGACGTATAGGCAAGCGAGAAAACGATTGAAGATGACGTTTGTTGATAGGCTTGAGCTTTTCAAAATTATCCACATTATAATTTTGTACAAGTTTGGGGTCTGTTTCAGGATTCCAGAGGTCGGTATCCAAACCATTTAAAACACCTTCTAAATCATCCATACGGGTGCGAATCAGGTCAGCTAATTCATACCCTGCATACCTATATTTAATCTCTTCAGCATACCGTGGGCTAACCGTTGAGACAATATCACTATAGGCGATGCCAATTCCTAGTAAGTTATCTGTCAAATCTTGATAGACCAAATCGGGTTGTAGTGGTGTGGGGATATTAGATCGCGACAAAAAGTGCCCTGCATGATTCCCTTGATAAGCAATGTTATGAATCGAGATTATGGTTGCCATCTTTGACCATACGGATTGATGTTGTTGCAACTTAATTAAATATGGCAATAAACTAGTATGCCAATCATTGACATGCAATATATCCGGTAGCCATCCTAAGCGTTGATTAAGTTCCCATATGGTCGCCATGACGGCTTGATTGAAGAAAACAAACCGTTCCATATCCCAATTCCACTCTGTGTAAACTGTTCCTTCTTGTCCAAAGTACGGCCAAACTTGTAAAAAATAAAAAGGAATATCATTATACACACACGTAAATATGTTGACTTCGCTTACACCTTGACTATGATGGAAATCAAATTGGAATAAGTGCCGAATCCCATACTTTATATGGTCGATATGACCGTATCCGGGAATAATGACCCGCGCATCAACATCTAGATTGCGGAAGGCTCTAGGTAGTGAACCAACCACATCTGCTAAACCGCCCACTTTAGCAAAAGGGACAGCCTCCGAACTTGTAAGTAAGATTTTCATCCGAGTAAGTTTGCTCCCTTCTGATGTCAGTCTCACTGATTGTAACGTATCATCGCAAACATGGGTAATATCGTTTTAATCTTTTACTTAAGTATCTCATTTTTTCTTAAAATTTATCAAATCTTGCCAACACTTCATCGTTCAAATAAAATTAAATGATGAAAGATAATACAATAGGAGATAAGTATGGATATTCAAATTGAACGTGCCAATAGTGATCAACTCACGGCAGTGTATAGCATCATGGCATTAGCTGGAGAACACATGCATCGCGCCCTTAAATTATCGCATTGGCATCCTTTTCCGGGGACAGATCGTTTTATTCCGCGTATAGAAAATCATGATATCTATGTCGTCTATGCTGATGATCTTATGGTTGGTACATTTAATGTAAGTACGAATCCAGAACCTTACTATCTCGACGATATGTCTGCATATTGGATAGAAGCATCTGCTCCTGCCACATATTTCAGTGCATTTGCGCTATTGCCGTCTCATCAACAAATGGGCATTGGTACAAAATGTATGGCATTTGTCGATCAAACTGTGAGAGAACAAACTGATCATCAATATATTCGGTTTGATGGGGTAGCAAGCCATCCGAAATTATTGCATTTTTATTCGAGATTGGGATACGAAAAACGTGGTGAATTACCTGTAAAGAATACCGCTGTTATGTGCTTTGAGAAGGATTTGCATAAAACTCAATGATGAATCCGTCACATTTGATTTGGCAGTTCAAACCATAATCCTACAGTGTTCCGTTGCTGGACAATCTAGCCTGTGCTAAGATTCAGGTGTTACATATTTCAAATAAATAGGATTGATTATGATCGATAAGCAACGTCCACAACAAAAGTCCCGAATAGTTCCTATGTTGCTGTTTTTGGTATTGGTATTTATTGTGGCATTAGGAGGAACATTTCTGGGAATGCAACTCTTTGGGAGTAATTCAACTGAAGGGCGATCTGCTTCTGTCCCTAAGGTTGTAACTGTTGAGCTAATTATTACCACAACACCCAACCCCTCTCCTCAAATTATTGTTGTCACCGCAACAAATGAGGTTGGACAAGTGGAGTTACCTGATGGTCTAGCAGTTGCTAGTAATGTTTCGGGTGCACAGGCAGGTGCAACGATTGATCCTGCAAACCTCGGTGCATCTGGCGCAACGGTTGATTCTGTAGCTGATGCACAATCGGCGAGTGTCCGTGGTACTTTATTGCCTGAAAACTGCGTTTTACATACGATTGTTGATGGTGATAATCCTTTTGGTATTGCTGAACAATATGGCGCGAATCCATTTTTATTGTTAGAGGCAAATAATCTGACAGAAGAAACGTCGTCACTACTCCAGATCGGGGATGTCCTAATTGTTCCACTAGAAGGGTGTGCTATCGAATTACCCCCTACAGAAACACCAACCCCACTACCAAGCGATACACCTGATCCCGACAGCATTACACCGACAGCAGAAGCAACCGAAGAACCCACTGCTCTATTTACGCCGACCATTACACCAAGCCCAACCATTACGCTTGCTCCTACGGCAGTAAACGCACAGATTGAAATTATTGATGTCGAGGGAATCGGCGATATTACCGCTGAGGGTATCCGCTTACGAAATACGGGTAATACGATTAATGTGACGGGCTGGACGTTGACAGACGCACAAGGTAATGAATTTGCGTTCCCTGAGCAACTATTATTTTCAAATGCTGAAGTGACGATTTATACACGCAACGGAACAAATACACCGGTGGCTTTATTCTGGGGTTTAGATGAACCTGTTTGGGAAGAGGGTGATGTTCTAACGCTAACCGATTCTACAAATCTCATTCAAGCAAATCTTCGTTTACCAGAAGAAATTGATCTCGAATAATACAATTCATAAAACACATACTAACAAGCGATTGATAATGACTCAGTCGCTTGTTTAATCGCCGAAGATACGCTTTACTAGGCTATTGAGTTGATGAATGCTCACGGGTTTGATCAAGATAAAATCTGTCGCACTAATTTCAGCTTTCATAGCATTTGCCAGTACGCTATTGGCAGTGCAGATGATCACAGGGACATTTGCTAAGTGGGGAGTGGTTCTGAGTTCTTTAAACAAATAATGTCCGGACACGTGCGGTAGATTCATATCAAGTATGATAATATCAGGCTCAAGATTTGGTAATTGCGCTAAGGCAATTTTGCCGTCGTGTATACTCTGGGTATCAAAACCAGCAAGATTCAGAGCATTACTATAAATATCTGCAATATCTTCTTGATCTTCTATGATAAGTGCCAGACGGTCTGCCATTGATACCTCAAAAAGTAATATGAACAAAGATTTCTTAATTTATTATACCGTGATTCTTTGGAAATAGTGAGATTTGATTCATCTACTTCGGAAGCTTTAAGAATTGAGTTCGTCGTTTGATTTAAGTTTTGATCATAGTTGCTTATAGTAAAGTGCTGTCGCATCAAATCCGAGATCGTTGTTGCGGGCATATTCTGGAATATCGCCGACATGGATATACCCCATCTGTTGATATAAAGTTTCGGCTGGATCACTTTTACGGACATCTAGTACCAGTAAGCGACGATTGGCTTCTCGTGCGCTTGTGTTGAGCTTTTCCATCAACTGGCGGGCGATGCCTTGTCTGCGATAATCCATATGTACCATGAGCTTCTGTACTTCGCCCCGATGGTTGCCGTTTTTACGTGGTTCAAGTGCAATCTGAACTGCTCCAACCACGCGGTCTTCTTGTTGTGCAACCAACAAAATTTTGTTTCCATCTTCGACTTGTGATTGAACCGTTAGCCAATAGTCTTGTGCGTCTGATTCCGATAGCGGGGCAAGCCAGCCAATTGAGGCGCCATTATCGACGGTGAGTTTGAGCATATCAATTAGTTCATGTATGTGTGCGGTAATTTGAGCTGATGAGAATTGTGTTATTGTCAGCATAGATGTTGTCACTTTGCATTAGGTTTTTAGAATTGAGTATAATATGCGATATTATAAAATGGGGTATCAGAAGTTAACAAATCCTAATCTTAATATTTAGTCAAATTTTTCTCTGATATACTAAACAGTATGTTACAGTTACAGCAAATCTCACTTAACACAAATTGGCAATATCATTTTGCAGACCAATCTGACGATTATTCAAGTGTGACTCATAAGAACTCTAATTGGGATTGGACAACGCTTACTGACTTTCCACCTGCTGAGGTATCAGCACATTATGGATTATGGTTGCGGAAGTCGTTTGATTTGCATCCAACTGAGGCATGTGTGCGGTACTTTTTATGCTGTGATGTTATGGCATATCAAATGACAATTTATTTGCGAGGGCAAGTGATTGTACAGTGTGAACGTGGGGACGTGTTGGACGTTGATATAACGGATTATGTGTCGTTGGATGATAATGTGTTGGTGCTGGCGATTCGATTAGATGGACAGACGATTGACGCACAACCAACGGAATTGTACCTGCAACCGATATATTGCGATGACCTCGATTAACGTCACATTGACGCATATCAGGGCATTCGCTACAATACGGCAATTGTATAAGTTAACTTAAAGACTAGATTATGCAATATCATATTTGGACGCTGGGTTGTCAGATGAATGTTGCCGACTCTCAGTTGTTGGCATCAGAATTAGAAAAACTTGGACATACTGCATCACAAAATGGTGATGACGCAGATATTATGGTTGTGAATACCTGTGTTGTTCGTCAAGGTGCGGAAGATAAAGGTTTGGGTCGTCTTGGCATTCTAAATAAAATAAAAGAAGAAAATCCAGAAAAAATCATCGGTGTGATGGGGTGTATGGTTGGAGTTCGTGATCCATTGTGGATGCGGAAACGTTTGCCATATGTGGATGTATTTATGCCACCTTCAAATCCAGAACCGATTGTCGAATTTTTGAAAGAGCGGATGGACGAATCCGAAGTTCTTGCGATTGAAGAAAAAGCTCGTGCAAAACGTGATGCCTTGCAAGATGGAGAGTTGATCTTACCTGAACATGAACGCGGACAAATTGTGTCGGCACATGTTCCGATAGTGCATGGTTGCTCCCATGCTTGTACCTTCTGTATTATTCCCTTCCGACGCGGTGCTGAACGTAGCCGTAGTGTTGGTGAGATCGTGGCGCATGTCCGTAGTTTTGCGACACAAGGGGTAAAAGAAGTCACGTTATTGGGTCAGATTGTAGACCGTTACGGTAAAGATATTCCTGATGGTCCTGATTTAGCGGATTTGCTCCGTATTATCAATGATATTGCCGAAGAAGTTGGGATTGAGCGAATTCGTTTCTTGACCAGCCATCCAAATTGGATGACGGATAAGTTACTCCATGCGGTAGCTGATTTACCTCGTGTGATGCCACATATCGAAGTGCCGATTCAAGCAGGTGATGACGAGGTGCTTGCAAATATGCGCCGTGGTTACACAGCGGATCAATATCGTAAACTCATTGCAAAAATTCGTAAGATAATCCCTAACGTGGCGATTCATGGTGATATTATCGTTGGCTTCCCCGGAGAAACCCACGAACAATTTATGAAGACCTACGATATATTAGAAGAACTTAAACTCGATAAGATACACCTTGCACGGTATAGTCCACGTCCCAATACAGTTAGTGATCGCCGTATGGAAGATGATGTGTCAGAAGACGAAAAACGGGAACGTTTCCAGATGCTTGATGATTTGCAAGCACGTGTTGTTGCCGAAATTAATACACAATACCTCGGTCAACATATCGAAGTGCTAGTTGAGGATGAGCATAAAGGTAAGTGGCGGGGAAGGACACCGCAAAATAAGTTGGTCTTCTTTGAGGCAGATGGTGATTGGAAGGGCAAACTTGCGACGTTAGAAATTACGTGGACAGGTCCTTGGAGTATGCAAGCGCGATTACCAAAACATGAAGAATCTCATGATCCATTGGTGATTGTCGCAAATTAATTGGCAAGTTTTAGGCAACGGCGTATACTAATTAGATGGGTATACAGTTGGGGTATTAGTATAAATGATGTTAAAATATCCCTCAGTTTTATAGAAAAACGGTTGGAGGCGGACTGAATGCCACCTGAGAGAAAACAAGCAGGATATTACTACCCGAATAAATTTGCTCGCATCACCATAGAAGCGATGGAAGAGGTGATGGGTGAGAATGGTCTAAAGGCGATTCTCAATTTGGCGGGATTAGGTCATCTTATCGGTAATTATCCTCTCGATAATTTGGAAAAAGAATTCGACTTTGCAGATTACACGGCGTTGAACATTGCGTTAGAGGACATGTATGGTCCGCGTGGTGGACGAGGATTGGCATTACGTGCTGGCCGTGCGACGTTTGCACAAGGGTTACGGGCATTCGGGGCATTAGCGGGTGTTGGTGATCTGGCGTTTAAGGTGCTACCATTAAATGCAAAGTTGAAAATAGGTGTGCCGGCGATGGCAAATATCTTTTCGCAATTTAGCGATCAGATTTCGAATGTGTATGAAGAGGGAAATGACCGAATCATTTACACATTAGAACGTTGTCCGATGTGCTGGGATCGCAAGTCAGATGACCGTGCGGTATGCTTCGTAGGTCAAGGTCTGTTGCAAGAAGGTTTGCGCTGGGTATCGGGTGGACACGAATTTAAAGTGGACATGGATACTTGTATCGCTAAAGGCGATGAAATGGGCAAGTATATTATTTACAAAGAACCCATTAGCTAATTCACTTATACATCATTTACCGATTGGAGGCGGACTGAATGCCACCTGAGAGAAAACAAGCAGGATATTACTACCCGAATAAATTTGCTCGCATCACCATAGAAGCGA
>Ga0209692_10003788_pt1 | contig 14290 bp, 12 predicted proteins | sample tdDd472_FD_187129 | JGI IMG/M metagenome (GOLD analysis project Ga0209692, IMG submission 187129) | Marine sediment microbial communities from the Atlantic coast under amendment with organic carbon and nitrate - tdDd47.2 (SPAdes)... | ecosystem: Environmental > Aquatic > Marine > Coastal >...
GATCGTCGCCTGATTGTACCGGGCCAGCATCATCGCGCCATGGGCCATTTCCTGATCCAGCTTGCGCGGCGAGTTGATGTTGATATTGCCGAGGACGGAAGGGTCGCCCTCCAGCGCCTCGACCGTCATGCCCCGGACGATCGCCGTCATCTCGATCAGATCCCGGATCCTGCCGCCGCCGATCGGGACGCCGCTGATCACCTTGTCGGTCAGCGTCAGCGCCGCCCGGTAGGTATCCAGATGGCGGTTGTTCGGGGGCAGTTCGATCGGCGGCGCGACCTGATTTCCCATGAAATGGACGCAATTGAAGCTCTGCGCGAATTTCATCAGGGTTTCGAAATCGCGCATGTTCCCGGCGCGCCGCCCCTTGATGCGGTCATGGACATTGGGTGCGCCGGAAACGAAACCGAAATTGATGCGCTTGCCGCCGACCGAGATGGCGCGTTCGGCATTGCGGGGCGTGAGCGTGAAGGACGGCGGCGCGGTCGCCAGCGCCTGTTCGACAAGGCCGCGGTCCAGGCGCACGTTCCCGGTTCCCGCATCGACCGTGGCGCCGGCGTCGCGGAACAGCGCCTGGACATCCTCCCCCATCACCTCGATGCCGAGGTTTTCGAGGATGGTGAGCGACGCCAGATGGATGGCCTCCACCTGGTCCGCGCTGAGCGGTTCCATCGGCGGATAGGGATTGTCGACCTGCCGCCACGGCAGTTGCGGGACCGTGCCCTGCCCCTGCTTTTGCCGCCGCTCCCGCCTCGCCGTCCGCGCCATTTGGCCCGCTCCCTCCCTGCCGCGCCCGGAAGGCCGGGCGCGCGAATTCAAACATCCACAAGCTGGCGCGTCGGCCTGCGGGGAGATGGCTGGAAAGCGACCCTTTTTAGCCCCTTAATCGAAAGAGCGGGATCTTCCCCGGCTCAGCGAGAGGAGGTCAAGCATTTGGGGGAGGTCAACTCTTATCGAACTGCGGCGCGCTGTCGCCGATCTCGTAATAACGGCCCTTGTCCGCGACGAAGATATGCCTGCCGATCTTGAGGACACTGTCGTCGTCGATGCAGCCGGCGGCGATCGCCAACCCCTCTTCCCCGTTCTGCCGATAGAACAGGCTGGACCCGCAGGACCGGCAGAAACCGCGTTTCGCGAATGACGAGGAAGCATACCATTCCAGCCCCTCGTCCGCGGTGAAGACGACATCCTCATATCTGGCGGCGTTCGTCGAAGCCCAGATATGCCCGCTGGTGCGCCGGCACTGACTGCAGTGGCAGACCGTTACCGTATCCCTGACGGACGGAACCTCAAACCTGACCATCCCGCATTCGCATCCACCCGTGATCATCCCGTTCCTCCATCCTGTCGCAATACCGGACCTGCTTTGAATCCGGTACAAAAAAAAGAACATTAAGGGAACAAATTAGGTTGCACAAGAACCATCACCTTGGGCGGATCACCGATCCAGGGCGGCGGCGGCAGCGGCCTTGGCGGCACTGCGACGGCTTTCGGATTCGCGGATAGCGATATAGGTCGCGCCGCCGAAGATCATCATGCCGCCGATCCAGGTGTAGAGATCCGGGAACTCGCCGAACGCCAAATACCCGATGACCGCCGCCCAGATCAGCTTCAGGAAGTCCATCGGCATCACCTCGCTGGTATCGCCCAGCCTCAGCGCCTCGGTCATCGTCCATTGGGCGATGGCGCCGACAAAGCCCAGACCGGCCAGCCAGGCGAATTGTTCAAGCGTCGGCCATTGCCATACGAAAAGCGCCGGGCCGAGGGAGAGCGGCGCCATGATCACGCCCATATAGACCGTGATGGTCAGGCTGGATTCCGTCCGCCCCAGGACCTTGATCACCATCAACGCCAGCGCCCACAGGCCGGAGGAGAGCAGCACGGCCAGCATGCCGTAGTTCACTTCGGCGAAACCGGGCCGGATGATGACCATGGCGCCGGCGAAGCCGATCAGGATCGCGGCCCAGCGGCGGGCGCGGACCACCTCGCCCAGCAGCAGCATCGCCAGGGTCGTGGCGAAGATCGGCGCGCTGAACCCCAAGGCGGATACGGTCGCCAGCGGCGTCACCGACAGGGCGTAGAAAAAGGTGAACATGGCCCCGATATTCAAAACCCCACGCAGGGTGAGGAGGCCGATGCGCTTCGTCCGCAGCGGTGCCATGCCATAGCGAAGAAACATCGGCATCAGCGCCACCAGGCCGAAAAAGTTCCGGAAGAAGGCGACCTCGAAAAAATGCAGTTCCTGGGTGATGTGGCGGACAAGCGCATGCATCGACGAAAACGCGACGGTCGCCACCAGCATCCAGGAAAGAGCCCGCAGCGTCTGGCGCGGGGCGCGTCCCAACGTATCGGTCGTCATGAAATATCGGATCCAATCGTCGAACGGCACGGCGTGGGCGCCATGCTGTGTCCCGTTTTCGTACAGGCAGCTTTAGCACTTGGCGATAGACGCCGCGGCACAACAGTTATGATGTTTCCCGCCGCGCCCGGGCCGAAAAGGGCCGGCGTCAGTTCGGGATCGCCAGGGGCGCTTCGACGGGACCGGCCAGTTCCTCCAGCTTCGCGATCAGACCATCGACGCCTTGGCGCGCCAGGATCGCCTGGAAATCGTCATGCTGGGTTTTCAGGATGCTGACATTGGCGACCAGCGCGTCGATGATCACGAAGCCGAAGAAACTGTTGTCCTTGCGGCGGATGCGCAGACCGACCTTCTTCTGGTCGGGCCCCGGCTTGCCGAGCAGCATTTTCACGAGATAGTCGCCGCCATAGGGCCGGACCTGCTCGATTTCGAAACCGCCGGCCCAGGTCTGGCCCGAGGTGAAATCGTAGACCGACAGGAAGAGTTCCTTGTAGAGGGCCTGATAGTTCTCGTATTGCTCCGGCGTCATCTGGTCGCGGTAATTGCCGACGACGAATCGCGACATGACGTCGAAATCGACGATGAAGCCCAGCATGCCGCGGAACTTCTCGAGCCGCTCCGCCATGCTCTGTTCCTGGCGCCCCATCAGCAGGCTGCTGTTCTGGCGCAGTTCGGACATCATCTTCTGGGCTTTTTCGATCGCGGCGCGGGCCGCTTCGTCGTCGGTCATCAGCGACCGGCTCTGAACCGCCTTGGCGGCGCCCGGTTTCTTCAACTCGAACAGCCGGTTCTTGGCGAGTGAGCCGAAAATGCCTTCTTCCGAATACCGATCGAGATAGGCCTGGAAATCGGCGGCGCTGTCGCTGGCCTGAATGGATTGCCAGAAGATCACCTCGTCATTCACCGCATTGCCGGTCGATTGCGAGCCGGCGGGCGGCAGCGCGGCCAGTTCGACCCGCTCCGGCTGGCCGTCGACGCCGCCGGCGAAACTGAAGGCGCCGGTGAGGCTGGAGCTCTCCCACGGGACCTGCTCCTCATTCGTCTTTTCCATGACGCGCACGCGGACCTGCTTGAACGCTTCCTCGACCGACAGGCCCGGCGTCCGCATCGCCCTGGCCAGGGCGAAGGTATAGGGGCTGTTCCGTCCCTCCCCGTCCGTGGCGACCCGGCCCGGCGAGGTCGAATAGGCGATCAGCGTGCCGCTCGGCGCGTCCATGCGGGCAAGGCCCTGGTTCACGGCCCGATAGGTGGCCTCGAAAGGATTGTTCCGGCACGCGTCCAGGATGACGATGTTCAGGCGGTTCCCGGCCTCCTCCATCGCCTGCAGGACGGCTTCGGCGCGAACGCTCTCGATATCGACGTCCTTTTCGCGCTTCACCGTCGCATCAATGGGCAGCAGGTAGTTGGTGCCGTTGGTCTGGATGCCGTGGCCGCTGTAGTAGAAAAGGCCGACCGTGTCCGGCCCCTTCGACACCAGCAAGTCGCCGAATTCCAGGACCGCGCGTTTCATGTCCTTCTGATCGAGGTCATGATATTCGAAGACCGTGAAGCCTACCGCCCTCAGCGACTCCGAAATCAAGAGCGCATCGCTGGCGGGATTCTTCAGCGGGCTGGTATTCGTATAGGCACTGTTGCCGATGACCAGCGCGATCCGTTCTTCCGCCCATGCCGTCCCGCCCAGGACCGCGTAATGGACCATGGCGGCACAGAATCCGACGACCAAAACCAGGTAACGCATTGCAAAACCGTGTGTTATTTGACGTATCGTTCCAAAGTTACCAGCGAAGACCGACCGTTGACCAGGGGTGATTCGTAAAACGCCGCAGATCTGCGCATCGGTGGAAAAAGAGGCGCGACGAACCCTCTATGGCGCTTCCCGCTCCGGGACGGTAGAACGCCATCAGACTTTCAATCCCCGTCATGGGCGGAAACATCATGGGAGGAAATAGGTGAGCGTCACCATCTATCACAATCCGCGCTGCTCCAAATCGCGCCAGACCCTGGCCCTGCTGCAGGACAAGGGGATCGACCCGGAAATCGTCGAATACCTGAAGACGCCGCCGGGAGCCGCGGAAATCGCCGCCATCCTGAAGAAACTGGGAATCGAGGCACGCGCCCTGATGCGCACCAAGGAAGCCGTCTACAAGGAACTCGGCCTCGCCGATGTCACCGACGAAAAGGCGCTGATCGCGGCCATGGCCGAAAATCCGGTCCTGATCGAGCGCCCGATCGTCATCAAGGGATCGCAGGCGGCACTGGGCCGTCCGCCGGAACAGGTGCTGGAGATCCTCTGACATGTCCGACCCGGTGCTTTTCGAGCAGGACGGCCATGTCGTCACGCTGACGCTCAACCGTCCGGAAGAGCTGAACGCCTTTTCCGACGAGACGATGATCGAGGCCTTCATCGCCGCGATCGAGCGGATTAAGGCGGATAACGGCGTCCGCGCCGTCGTGCTGACCGGGGCGGGCAAGGCCTTCTCCGCCGGCGGAAACGTCAAGCATATGCGGGACCGGACCGGCATCTTCCAGGGCGGCCCGTCGGAAATCCGCGACGCCTATCTGCGCGGCGTATTGCGCGTGCCGCCGCTGTTCTACGGCCTCGACATCCCCACCATCGCCGCCGTGAACGGCCCCTGCTACGGTGCGGCGGTCGACCTGGTCTGCATGTGCGATATCCGCATCGCTTCCCCCGAAGCCGAATTTGGCCTGCCTTTCGTGAATATCGGGATCGCGCCCGGCGACGGCGCGGCCTGGTTCCTGCCGCGCATCGTCGGCAACGCGGCGGCCGCGGAACTGCTGCTGACCGGCGAACCCGCCAATGCATCGAAGGCGAAGGAGATCGGACTGGTCAGCAAGATCCTGCCGCGCGCGGGCATTCTTGCGGAAGCCCAGCGCATCGCCGCCCGGATCGCCAGCCGCGCGCCCATCGCCGTCCGCTTCGCCAAACGCCTGATGCGCGAAGGCCAACACCAGTCTCTCTCGACGCATCTTGAGATGTGCGCCGCCTATCAGGGCATCGCGCATACCTCCGAAGATCACCACGAGGCACTGGCCGCCTTCTTCGAAAAGCGGGACCCGAACTTTACCGGCAAGTAACCCCTCGGGCAGGCCTTTGCGCTGCCGAACCGCGGGTCGCGGTTTCGAAAGTCGTGCGTAAGGCAAAATAAGTCGCAGGGGCGCAGTCTCGATAGTCGCTTCGTACTAGCGTCTGCTCATGGTGATCGGTGCGCCGTTCACCCAGCGATTTGCTTATCTCAAAAATCAAAATTTGCGCCGCCCTGGAAGCGGCCTCATGCCGGTAGGGGAAAACAATGGCAAAGTCCGATATCGAGATTGCCCGCGAAGCATCCATGAAGCCGATCACGGAGATCGGCGAGAAGATCGACATTCCGTCGAACGCTTTGCTGCAGTTCGGCCCGAGCAAGGCGAAAATCAGCTTCGACTTCCTGGACAGCCTGCAGGACAAGCCGGACGGAAAGCTCGTGCTGGTGACCGCGATCACCCCGACGCCGGCGGGCGAAGGCAAGACGACCACCACGGTCGGCCTGGGCGACGGCCTGAACGCCATCGGCAAGAAGGCGATGATCTGCCTGCGCGAACCCTCGCTGGGCCCCTGCTTCGGCGTCAAGGGCGGCGCCGCCGGCGGCGGTTATGCACAGGTCGTGCCGATGGAGGACATCAACCTGCACTTCACCGGCGATTTCCACGCCATCACCTCGGCCCATAACCTGCTGTCGGCGCTGATCGACAACCACATCTATTGGGGCAACGAACTGGGCTTCGACGAACGCCGCATCGCCTGGCGCCGCGTCATGGACATGAACGACCGCGCCTTGCGCGACACGGTCGTCTCGCTGGGCGGGATCGCCAACGGCTTCCCGCGCCAGACCGGTTTCGACATCACGGTGGCATCGGAAGTCATGGCGATCTTCTGCCTCGCCAACGGCCTCAAGGACCTGGAACGCCGGTTGGGCGCGATCGTCGTCGGCTATACCCGCGACCGCGAGCCGATCTACGCCCGCGACCTGAAGGCGGAAGGCCCGATGACCGTCCTGCTGAAGGACGCATTGATGCCGAACCTGGTGCAGACGCTGGAAAACAACCCCGCCTTCATCCATGGCGGTCCCTTCGCGAATATCGCCCACGGCTGCAACTCGGTCAGCGCCACCAAGGCGGCCCTGAAGCTGGTCGACTATACGGTGACGGAAGCCGGTTTCGGCGCCGATCTGGGGGCCGAGAAATTCTTCGACATCAAGTGCCGCAAGGCGGGCCTGCACCCGAATGCGGCCGTCATCGTCGCCACCATCCGGGCGCTGAAGATGCATGGCGGCGTCGCGAAGGACAAACTGGGCGAAGAAAATGTCGCGGCGGTGAAGAAGGGCCTGGAGAATCTTGGCCGTCACATCCGCAATGTCGGCCAGTTCGGCGTTCCCGCCGTCGTCGCCATCAACCGCTTCACGCTGGACACGGACGCGGAATTGGCGGCGGTGCAGGAATACGTCACCCAGTTCGGGGTCGAGGCCATCGAGTGCAACCATTGGGCCGAAGGCTCCAAGGGCACCGAGGCCCTGGCCCGCAAGGTCGTCGAATTGTGCGACAGCGGCGCGGCCCAGTTCCGCACGCTCTACGAAGACGACATGAGCCTGTTCAAGAAGATCAACACGATCTGCCGCAATATCTACGGCGCGGAAGAAGCCATCGCCGACAAGAAGGTCCGCGATCAGCTGACGCAATGGGAAGAGGCCGGCTACGGCCATCTGCCCGTCTGCATGGCGAAGACGCAGTACAGCTTCTCCACCGATCCGAACCTGAAAGGCGCGCCGACCAACCACGTGGTCCCGGTCCGCGAGGTTCGCCTGTCGGCGGGGGCGGAGTTCATCGTGGCGATCTGCGGCGAAGTCATGACCATGCCGGGCCTGCCGCGCGTCCCGGCGGCCGCTTCCATCCACCTGGATGACGCCGGTTTGGTGCAGGGGCTGTTCTAAACCCCGCCCACCGGTTCGACGGAAGGCGGCGCGGCCCAAGGCGATTCAATCGCTGGGGGTCGCGCCGCTTTTCTTTTTGCGCTAGGGAATGGGCATGCTGCGTTCGCTCTACACTCTGATTGCCTTCGCCCTGGTTTCCTTCACCTGGGGCGGTGCGCACGCCCAGGACCGGCCGACCCTGGAATACCCCGCGGACTGCCGGATCGGTGAAGAGTGCTGGATACTCTCCTTCGTCGATCTGGACAGCGGCCCGGCCTATACGGACCATCATTGCGGCGTGCGGACCTATGATGCTCATAAGGGCACCGACATCGCGCTGGTCGACGCGCACAGGCCCGATCAGGCCGTTGCCGTCCGCGCCGCGGCGGCGGGCGTGGTCGTCGGCGTGCGCGACGGGGTGCCGGACAACGAACTTGGCGGCGACAGCGCCGGACAGCAGGGGCAGGAATGCGGCAACGGCGTTCGCATAGACCATGGCGGCGGCTGGTTCACCCAATATTGCCACATGAAGCAGGGCAGCATTCAGGCCAAGCCCAAACAAGCCGTGAAAACAGGCGAGATGCTGGGCCTGATCGGCAATTCGGGCCGCAGCGAGACGCCGCACCTACATTTCCAACTGAGCCGCGGGGCCGACATCGTCGACCCATTCACGGGCCGCAGCCAGACGGACAGCACAAGCTGCGATCCGGGCACGCCGCTATGGTCGCAATCGGCATTGGAGAAATTCGGACCCTACCAGCCGACCCATATCCGGCATACCGGCTTCGCCGTCACCGTCCCGACGCTTCACAGCGTGCAAAAGACACCGCAGCCCCCGGAACTGCCCGGCAACAGGTCGGCGCTCGTCTTCTATGCCGTCATCTATGGACTGCCGGAAGGAAGCACCATCCGATTCACGGTGGTGAAGCCGGACGGATCGGCTTTGGTCAACACCAGCCAGACGGTGCCGCGGAACAAGGCAAGGCAGTTTCAATACGCGGGAAAGAAGACGCCCGAGGGCGGTTGGCCGCAAGGCGTCTATAACGGTGAAATCAGCGTCACCTTGCCGCCGCCCTACGATCCGACGCCGATCACGAGCCGCGCCGCCGTCACATTGAAATGAAGCCCTTCGCGGCCGCGCCCGGCGGATGCCATGTCCTTCGGAGTTGCCGTCACGGGATTCGACGATAAACTGCGCCGCGGGCTTTGGGCGGTACCGAATAGTGTGGCATTGTAGCCGCATCGGGGGCATCCCCCGGCAAGGACTGATATATTGTCATCGAACGGTACAAACACGGAAATCGTGCGCGGCGCGACACTGACCGAGCAAGTCTACGCGGAACTTCGCCAAAGACTTTTGCAGGGACAGTTCAAGCCGGGCGAGCGCATTACCGCACGGAGCCTGAGCCGCGCCATGGGGGTCAGCCTGACGCCCGCGCGCGACGCCATCGCCCGCCTGGTGCGCGAAGGCGCGATCGAGATATCGGAGACGCATATGTTCTCCGTTCCCATCCTGAAAAAGGACCGGTACCGCGCCATCAGCCAAATTCGGATTTCGCTGGAACCGATGGCCGCCAGACAGGCCGTGAAGGCCGGCCGCAAAGGCCTGGCCGACAAACTGGAAGCATTGAACAACGCGATGCGCGACGGCATCGAACGGCAAGAGTTCGACGAGTCGCTGCGCTACGATTCCGAGTTTCACTTCAGCCTGTATCAGGCCGCCGACGAACCCGACCTGGAACGCATCATCGATGGGCTCTGGGTTCTGACCGGACCGACCAGGACCCGGCTTCCGATCGAATACCGGCAGGGCCTGAACGGATACAAGAACCACCTCAAGATCATCGAGGGGGTTCGCCGGGGCGACGCCGAGGCGGTGGCCGACACCATCGCCTATGATATCGCCACCGGATCGGAAGTGATCGCCGGTCTGCTGGACTAGAAACGGGCCTGACGTCCGCCCCGGTCAGTAGGTCGCTTCGATCGTCGATTCCTCTGTCATCCCGGCCTTCACCTTATCCGTCGCCCAGGCGAGATCTTCCAGGAATTCCTGCCGCGGCGCGTCGTGGAGGAGCGACATCATCGAGTGAAATCCCTTCGGATTGCGCGTCAAACCTGGCAGCCATCCGCGTTCCGCCATGGTTTCCGCCACGGCGAATACATCGAGGTCGTCCCGCGTGTAGTTGATGATCGAAAAGTCGGGCTTCGCGATCATGCGGTAGCCTTGTGCCTCGACCCCTGCAACATAAGCGTCGATCATCGCGGACAGGTTCCGCGCGATCCGGCAATAGCCGCTCTCGCCCAGATGATTCAGCACCGCCCAGGACGCGGCAACGGCCCCGCCCGGCCTCGTGCCCGCCAATGTGGCGGTGACGAAACGGCCGTTCGGCCAGGCGTCCGAGTCGAATTTCGCGCGTTCCAGGTCATCCGCATCGCGATAGAAGACCGTCGATGCCGGCTTCGGGCAGAATCCGAATTTGTGCAGATCGGCCGAAATCGACATGACGCCGGGATACCGGAAATCGAAACTCGGCGTCGGCCGGCCGATGGTGGTGAACCAGGGGGCAAGCCAACCGCCCACGCAGGCATCGACATGAAGCCAGACGCCGGCCTCCAGCGCCAGGTCCGACAACTCGTCGATCCGGTCCACCACGCCATGCGGAAAACAGGGCGCCGACCCGACGATCGCGATCGTGCGGTCGTCGATCAAGGGCCGCAGACTGTCCGCGCCGATGCGCTTGCCCTCGCCGACCGGACCGCGCCGGACTTCGATATCCATCGCCGCGGCGGCCTTGTCGAAGCCGGGATGGGCGGTGATTCCCATCACCAGGTTCAGCCTGTCCTCGCCTGGGCGAAACCCGCGTTCGGCGCGAAGCTTGTCGCGCGCCGCCTTCATGGCGAGGAAAATGCTTTCACTACCTCCGGTCGTGAACGCTCCTTCCGCTCCGGCAGGCGCCGTGAACAGGGAAAGGCCGTAGTCGAGGATATCGCGCTCCATTCCACCGATGCTGTGAAAAGCGCGTTTTCCGCCCAGGGCGTTTTCGCTGAAGAACTCGAAGAAAGCCTTCTTGCCGACCTCGTAGGTCTCCTGGTCGGCCCAGAACAGGAACAGCGGCGTGCGGCCGTGGCGCCAATCGATGTCGCCTTTCGTACGGCCGATCATTTCCGCTTTCAGGTCCTCCCAACCGCGCCCTCCCATGGGAAAGGACATACGCTGCCGTGTCATATCAGTTCGCCTCCTCAAAAATCATTGCTCGGACCGTGGGTCCGCGGTTGAAGGTTATTTGGCCCGTGCTCGCGAGAGCGTTTTCTCGATGCGCCGGCCGTACCAGGAGATGGAGCCGCACATCATCACGTAGACCAGCGCCGCGAAGGCATAGGCTTCCACGTAGAAGCCGATCCATTTTGGATCGGCCATCGATGCCTGCGCCGCGCCGAGCAGGTCCATCATCGCCACGATGACGACCAGGGACGTCCCTTTCAGCGCGCCGATGAACAGATTGACCATGGCCGGCAGGACCGCTTCGAAGGCCTGGGGCAGGACGATTTTCCAGATCAGCACCGGATAGGCGATGCCCAGCGCCCTCGCCGCCTCGATCTGCCCCGACGGGATCGACTGCAATCCGCCGCGCAGCACCTCGGCCATATAGGCGGCGAAGAACAGGACTATCCCCGCCATCACCCGGCCCAAACCGTTCGGCGTGAAACCGTCGGGCAGGAAGATCGGCAGCAGGACCGACGCCATGAAAAGCACGCTGATCAAGGGCACGCCGCGGATCAGCTCCACATACAGGGTCGCCGCCCAGCGATGGACCGGGTAGCCGGAATAGCGCGCCAGGGCGACCGGCACGGCGACGACCAGACCGAAGAAGGTCCCGACGACGGTCAACAGCACGGTGAGCGGCAATCCGCCCCAATACGAACTTTCGATGAAGGTCAGACCGAAGACGCCGCCCCACATGAGCACCGCGTAAAGCGCCAGACCGGCCATCCAGACAGGGCCGAGCCAGGGACGCCAGAAACGGGGATTCAGGGAAAGCACCACCAGCCCGATCATGGCCGCCGTCGCGAGCGCGGCGCGCCATTGCTCGTCGAACGGAAAGCGCCCGAACAGGATCAGCCGGAGTTTGGACCCGATGAAGGCCCAGCACGCACCCGATCCGGGCGGGCATCCGTTCATGTCCTCCGCCCGCCACACGGCGGAGACGACAGCCCAGTCGACAAGCGGCACGGCGACCAGCGCCATCAACCCGATCGCGAACAGGTTCAGCGCGATGGTCATGGGCGGCGCCTGAAACAGGCCGCGGATATACGCACCGGCGGTCATCGTTCCACCAATGCCGCGCGGACGTTCACCCAGTTGAGGAAGGCGGCGGTCAGCAGACTGAGCGTCAGATAGATCGCCATGATGATGGTGATGCACTCGATCGCCTGGCTGGTCTCCGCCAGCGTGATATTCGCGACCCGAACGACTTCGGGATATCCGATGGCCACCGCCAGGGAGCTTTCCTTGGTCAGGTTCAGGTAGGAATTGGCCATCGGCGGAATGATGATCCGCAGCGCCAGGGGCAGGACGATCATGCGCATGACCTGTCCCTTGGAAAGGCCGAGGGCCAGACCGGCTTCCGACTGGCCTTTCGGCACGCTCTGGATGCCGGCGCGGAAAATCTCCGCGTTGAAGGCGGCCGTGTAGACGGTCAGTCCCAGCAGCATCGCCGCGAATTCGGGCGAGATGTCCATGCCGCCCCGGAAGTTGAAGCCTTTGAGGGCCGGCATATCCCAGGTCAGCGGCGCCCCGAGCGCGAGAAACATCAGTATCGGCGGCGCGGCCAAGGCGGCTGCGGCCCGGCGGAAGGTGGGACGCGTCCGCCCTTCCCGAAACAAAGCCCGCCGGTCGAGCTTGACGACCAGGATGGCGAGGACGATCCCCACGAGCGCCGCGAGGCCGATCCAGACATGGGCCGGATCCGATTCCGGAAACGGCAGATACAGACCGCGGTTCGTCAGGAAGACACCATCGAACGGGGAGAAGGCCTGGCGGACGCCCGGCAGGCTTCTGGTCAGGAATGTGTGCCAGAAGATCAATTGCAGCAGCAGCGGCACGTTCCGCACGATTTCGACATAGCCGCGGCACAGCCGCGACAGCGCGGGGCTCTTGGACAATTGCCCAAGCGCGAGGAAGAGCCCCAGAAACGTCGACAGCACGATGCCGAGCACCGCGACCTTCACCGTGTTCAGCACACCGACCGCGAAGGCCCTGAGGTAGCTGTCGCCGGCACGGTAGGGAATGATGGTGTCGCCCAGTTCGAAGGGCGCCGAATTCAACAGGAAGCTGAACCCGGATTTGACGGCGAGGCGGGATAGGTTTTCTTCGGCGGTGCGCCAGACGACGACGGCCACGACCGCCACGACGATGAGGAATATCGCCTGGGAGAGGAAACCGCGCGCCTTCACGATGTTCCGAATGCGCGTCGTCACCCCTCCGGGGGACGGCCGGCGCGCGCCGTTCTCGACGCGCGCCTCCATTTGCCTTGGTTCCGTCACTGCCAACCCGGGGCGGTCAGCGCGCCACCCATGCTGAAGGGCGCGTTCATGCCGCGGCTGACTTTCAGGATCGATCCCTGACCGAGGTTGCGCTCATAGAACTCGCCATAGTTTCCGACCGCCTTGATGACGGAGACCATGAAGTCGTTCGGCAGGCCCATATCCTTGCCGATCGTCTCATCGACGCCCAGGAAGCGGCGGACCACGGGGTCCTGAGAAGTCTTTACCATATCATCCACATTCGCGCTGGTGATGCCGAGTTCTTCAGCCGTCACCATACCCCAATGGATCCACTGCAGGGCTTCGCGGAACTTCGGATTGCCTTCCAGGATGACCGGCGCCTCGAAAGACTTGGCGATGATGTTGTCCAGGATGACGTGCCCGCCGGGATTTTCCGACCGGGACCGGCGGATCGCCAGATAGGGCGGTTCCATGGTCACGGCATCGCAGCGGTTGTCGAAATACATCGAGAACATCTGATCCGAGTTTTCCGCGGCGACGGGGCTGAAGCTGATGCCGTTGGCCCTGAACCATTCGGCCAGATAGCGTTCCGTCACGGTGCCGGAGAGGACGCAGATCGTCGCGCCGTCCAGCGCCTTCGCGTCCTTCACGCCGGTTTCGGCATGAACCATGAAACCCTGGCCGGTCAGATGGTTCGGACCGATGAAGTCGAAGCCCAAGGTGGTTTCGCGCGACGTCGTCATGGTGACGCTGCGCGACAGCAGGTCGATTTCACCGGATTCCAGCACCGGGAATTTGTTGGCGCCGGTGGTGGAAACGAATTTGATCTTCTTCGCATCCCCCAGGATACCGGCGGCGGCCGCTTTACAGAAATCCACGTCGAAGCCGGACCATTCCCCTTTGTCGTTGAGAAATCCGACACCCGGCAGGTAGTCGAGCGTGCCGCAGATCAGCTCGCCCCGTTCCTTGATCGTGTCCAGAAGGTCGGCCTGTGCGCTGGCCGTGGACGCCGCGAGCAACGCCGCGGACGCAATAACGAGTTTCTTAATCATCACATTTACCCCTGTTCTTGTGGTGAGCCTCCCGGTGAATTCGGCGTTGAGGTCCCGATGCCGCTTCACCTTGTTTGGCAATACAGTATCACTGAAAAATGACATATGATATATCATTTTTTCACAGCATTCGTTCTCGCCGATTATGAATGTCGGCCGGTCTCCGCATACCCGAAACTAAAGATCCTTGAGGCGCTGAAGACTCATTCTTCAAGGGTCACGGCTGTTCGAACAGGCCGTCACGCTTTCCGGCGCCCCCCGCATCAAGATCCGTGGGAGAATTAAGCAGCACCCGGACCCGGTTGATATTCGGCATGACCGTCCGAATCCGGCTTTCGATCCTGTCGAGCACCCGTTCGATCTCCGATGTGTTGAGATCCTCGGAAAGATCGAGATCCGCATCGACCAGA
>Ga0209692_10003792_pt1 | contig 14271 bp, 12 predicted proteins | sample tdDd472_FD_187129 | JGI IMG/M metagenome (GOLD analysis project Ga0209692, IMG submission 187129) | Marine sediment microbial communities from the Atlantic coast under amendment with organic carbon and nitrate - tdDd47.2 (SPAdes)... | ecosystem: Environmental > Aquatic > Marine > Coastal >...
ACGACCAGCAGCAGCATCGCGCGCGTCGCGCGGCGCATGAAGCGCCGGACGGGCTTCTTCTTGGTACCGGCGCCGGCCTGGCCGTCCTGGGACGGCGCGTCCGGTGCACGCAGGTCGGCGGGCTTCGGTTCCGGCGCGGGCGCCCGCGCTTCGCCGGTGCCTTCGTTCGCCGGTTTCGCCATGTCGTTTTGGGGAGCTTTCTCCGGCTGCGGGGTTTTTTCCTGCAGCGGGGCGTTGTCGTGCGGCGCCGGGGACCGGTTCGGGCCGGTCGGCATTTCGCGCTGGGCGGCTGATTCGCTCATCTCTCGCCCTCCCTCAATCGTCGCCGGCCAGGGCGACGGGCTCTTCGCCCGCATCGCGGACGATGGCCGACATGTTCGCCTTGATCTTGATCAGCGTATCGACGAAACGGTCCTGCTCCGCCTTGTCGATCCCCGCCATGGCGCTCTCGCGGACGCCGGCGCCGATACCGCGCAGGGCGACCATCAAGCTTTGCACCTCGCCGGTCAGGAAAACGCGGCGGATGCGGCGGTCCTGGGCGTCCGATTCGCGGCGCACCCAGCCCTTTTCCTCCAGCTTGTCGAGCAGGCGGCCCATGGTCGCGCGTTCGACCTCGCACTGGTCGGCCAATTCCGTCTGCGTCGCCCCTTCATGGGCATAGACGAAGTTCAGCACCCACCACTGGGAACGGGTCAGTTCCAGCGCCCGGCTGCGCCGGTCGAACTCGGCCCGCATCAGGCGCGCGACGTCATGCAGCAGGAAACCGAAATTCCGCTCCAGGTCGGGCCGATCGGCGGGACCGGTCTTTGATATTTCCCCATCCATAGGGTGCGTGTTCCCGAATCTTGGCCGGTTCTCCGGTCAAAGCCGGTCCTGGCCGTGGCGGTGAATGTTCGCCGCCGATATTGTTGCGTTGCTTACAATTGTCTAGACTATAATTGTTTTGCTGACAGATTCCAAGAACCTGTTTTTCCCTTGCGGAGAAACAGGGAACGGACCCAAGATCGGCTAATTGAAGAAATGCGGTCACAAGAACCGCAGTCGCCGGCAGGCGGGAAGCAGGGTGGGAGTTGCCGAAATGCGCATCACGTCGATCGAGACTCTTTGTCTGGATGAGTTTTCCAACGTTCTTTGGGTGCTGATCCACACGGACGAAGGCATCACCGGCCTGGGCGAAACCTTTTTCGGGTCGAAGGCGGTCGAAGCCTTCATTCACGAAACGGCGGCGTTGAAACTGATCGGGCAGGACCCGTTGCGGATCGAGCATCTGAACCGCGAACTGGTGACCTATGTCGGTTTTTCCGGCCAGGGCGCGGAGGAACGCGGGCGGTCCGCCATCGATATCGCCCTGTGGGACCTGTTCGGCAAGGCGGTGGGACAGCCCGTCTACCAGCTGCTCGGCGGGCTGTGCCGGGACAAGGTGCGGACCTACAATACCTGCGCCGGGTATAAATACGTCCGGAACCGCCCGACCTGGGGAACCGACGATTGGGGCCTGGAACAAAGCGAAGGCCCTTACGAGGACCTGGACGCCTTCCTGAACCGGGCCGACGAACTCGCCCACAGCCTGCTGGAGCAGGGCATCACGGGCATGAAGATCTGGCCCTTCGATACAGCGGCGGAAAAGACCAAGGGATACGACATTTCATCGGCCGATTTGAACGCGGCGCTCATCCCGTTCGAAAAGATCCGCAAGGCGGTCGGCGACAAGATGGACATCCATGTGGAACTGCATTCGCTGTGGCGGATGCCCGGCATCCTGAAGGTCGTGAAGGCGCTGGAGCCGTTCGATCCCTATTGGATCGAGGACCCGATCCGCATGGACGGGTTCGACGACCTGCGAACGCTGTCGGAATATACGCGCGCGCCGATCTGCGCCAGCGAAACGCTGGGCACGATCCGCGATTTCCGCAGCCTGATGGAAGCGCAATGCGCCCATATCGTGATGCCCGATGTCGGCTGGTGCGGCGGCATCACGGAAACCCGGAAGATCGCCGCCATCGCGGAAGCCTATCAGCGCCCGGTGGCGCCGCATGACTGCCAGGGGCCGGTGGTGCTGGCCGCCTCGGTCCATATGTCCCTCGCGCTGCCCAACGTGCTGGTCCAGGAATCGGTCCGCGCCTTCTATGACGGCTGGTACGGGGAATTGGTGGATGCCGTGCCCCGCCCGGTGAACGGCTTCTTCCACCCGCCGGAAGGCCCCGGCCTGGGCCTCAACCTGCTGCCGGAACTCTGGAAGCGGGAAGACGCCACCCAAAGAATAACCGGCGTCTGAGCATCATCTGAAAAAATCGGTTCGGGGGAGAATCCATGACGACTCAATTGAAGGGGGTCATTCCCCCCAGCACCACCGCCTTCGACGCCAAGGGCGACATCGATTTCGCCGCCGTCGGCCAGCAGGTCGACTGGCTGATCGGCCATGGGGTCGGCGGCGTCGCGGTCGGCGGGTCCACCGGCGAAGGCCATGCCATCGAAGCGGCCGAATACCGGGACCTGATCACCGCGGCGACGGAGGGGGCCGCCGGCCGAGCGCCGGTGATCGCCGGCGTCATCGCCGATTCGACGCGGGACGCGGTGAAACGCGGCCAGTCGGTCGCGGACCTGCCCATCGCGGCCCTGCAGGTGACGCCCGTCCACTACCTTTTCCGCCCGACGGACGAGGCGATGGTGGCGCATTTCCGCACCCTGGCGTCGGAAACCGGCATGCCCATCATCATCTACAACGTCGTGCCCTGGACCTATCTGTCGCCGCAGCTGCTTGTCCGCATCATGGCGGAAGTCCCCGCCGTCATCGGGGTCAAGCAGAGTGCGGGCGACATGAAGCTCTTCGCCGACCTGATGATCATGGCCGACCCGAAAAGCCTAATCTTCAGCGCGGTCGACGCCCTGATGTATCCGAGCTACGCGCTCGGCGCCCATGGCTCTATCGCCGCGATCCTGTCCGCCGCGCCCGGCCCGTCGGTCGCCCTGTGGGATGCCGTCGCGGCGGGCGACCACGCCAAGGCCCGCGGGCTGCATGAGAAACTGCTGCCCCTGTGGAATGCGATGCCGCACGACTATCTGCCGGCCTGCGTGAAATACGCACAAAGCCTGCAGGGTGTTTCCGCCGGACTGTCCCGCGCGCCGATGCCGATGCCGAACGACAAGGACAAGGCGGCGATCCAGGCGGCGTTGAAGGGATTGGATCTGATCTAGACCGTGATGACACTAAGTGCGTCCGCTGGGACGGCGCCGTCGCTTGCCGATGCGCCGCATCGCCCGCGCAACAGCGCCTAACGGGCGGAGCTTCCGGACGATCCCAGTTGAACGCACTTAATGTCATCACGGTCTAGAGTTCGCGCTGCATGTAGATCGTGTCGAGCCAGCGGTCGAACTTGAAGCCGACATTCTTCAGGACGCCGGCATAGAGGAAACCGCAGGACTTGTGCACGGCGATGGAGCCGGTATTCCCGATATCCCCGATCACGGCGATGATCTGCTTGAACCCGCCCGCGCGGGCGTCCTCGACCACCGCCGAGAGCAAGGCGCGGCCGACGCCCCGGCCCTGGACAGAGTCGTCGACATAGATCGAATCCTCGAGGGTGAAGCGATAGCCGGGCCGGGGCCGGAACCAATCGGCGAAGGCATAACCGACGACCTCGCCATTATTGTCCGCGACCCGGAAGGGAAGTTTCTGTTCCAGCAGGCGGTCCACCCGGGCGGCGATCTCCGCCAGGCTGGGCGGTTCCAGCGAGAAGCTGGCGGTTCCGGTTTCGACCGCATGGGCGTGAATCCGGTGGATCGACGCCGCATCCTCCGACAGGCCCGGCCGGATCGATATGCCCTTCATCGTCAGAAGGCCCCCAATTCGCCCGCATAGCGTTGCAGCCATTCCAGCCCGTGCCGGGTCGGCTGCTGCGCCGGCGCCCGGTCGTGCACCTGGTCCAGCGTCAGGCCCATCCGCAACGCCGTGATGCGCTTGCCGTAACACAGGAAGTTCTGCACCGACTGCATGCAGAAGATGATGACGGGCAGGATTTCCCGGTAGATCGCCTCCATGTCCTCTACCCGGCCTTCCTCGAAGGCCTTGTACAGGTCGATCTGGCGGTCGAAGCAATCGGGGGCGGGGATCATGCCGACGCAGCCGCCGCGCAGATTGTCGGGGAATTCCAGCCCGCCGCGCCCGTTCAGCACGCGAAAGACGCCGTCGGTCGCGTCGACCAGCCCGGCGATCTCGATGGCCGGGCCCTCGCCTTTCAGCAGGGAGACGTTCGGATGGTTCCGGTTCAGCGTCTTCAACCCGTCGATCGACAGGCCGACGCCGATATAGGCGGCGGCATTCTGGATCGCCACGGGGATGGAGACCTTCTCCGCCACGCTGCCGAAGAAGCGGACATATTCGCCCTCCGGCAATCCGGCGACCGGCGGCGGCTGCAGGATGACGAAATCGACGCCCAGTTGGTCCGCCGCCTTGGCAAAGTCGGCTTGGCCCTGGACGGTCGGTTCCGCGATGGTGATGGCGATGGGGCAGGCCCCCGCGACATCCTCCACCAGCCATTCCATGACCTGCCGCCGTTCGGCGGTGGAAAGCTTGGTGACTTCGGTCGCCAGCCCCAAGGCCGCAATGCCGTGCGGGTTGTGCTTCACGCAGGCCTGTGCCTGCCGCCGCATCAAGCCGCGGTCGAGTTTCCCCTGCTTGTCGAAAAAGGCATAGAGGATCGGATAGACCCCCCGAACCTGTGACGGATCGATTCCCATGGTTCCCCCCACCTAAAGCGCTTGACCGTCAGGCCGGCAGAACCTTGCCCGGATTCATGATGCCTTCGGGGTCCAGCGCGTTCTTGATCATCCGCATGACACTGACCGCTTCGCCGTGCTCGGCTTCCAGGAACTTGCGCTTGCCGGCGCCGATGCCGTGCTCGCCGGTGCAGGTTCCGTCCATCGCCAGCGCCTGGTAGACGAGCTGCTTGTTATGCTCCTCCGCCTTGGCCAGTTCGTCCGGATTGTTGGGGTCGACCACATAGCCGATATGGAAATTGCCGTCGCCGACATGGCCGACGATGGTGCCGATCAAGCCCTGTTCGTCCATCGTGCGCTTGGCGTCGGTGATGATTTCCGCCAGACGGGAAATCGGCACGCAGACATCGGTGGACCAAACCTCGCAGCCGGGCCGCAGGGCGCGCGTCGCGTAATGGCAGTTGTGCCGCGCCGTCCACAGGGCGTTGCGGTCCTCCTGCTTGGTCGCGAATTTGAAGTTGGCGCCGCCGAAATCCGCGGCGATCGCCTGGACGGTCTCGGCCTGTTCCTTCACCCCGGCTTCGGACCCGTGGAATTCGAAGAACAGGTGATCGGCGTTTTCGAAGCCTTCCAGTTTCGAATACGCGATACAGGCCTTCATCATTTCCTTGGAGACGAGTTCGACGCGCGCCACCGGCACGCCGGACTGGATCGTCAAGATCGTGGTGTTCACCGCGTCTTCCAGGCTGGGGAATTCGCAAACCGCGGACGAAATCGCTTCCGGCACGCCGTAAACCTTCAGCGTCAGTTCGGTGATGATGCCCAGCGTCCCTTCCGACCCGACGAAAAGGCGGGTCAGGTCGTAGCCGGCGGAGGATTTCTTCGCCCGGCGCGCCGTCTTGATGACGCGTCCGTCTGCCAGAACCGCCGTCAGGTTCAGGACGTTTTCCCGCATCGTGCCGTAGCGCACCGCGTTCGTGCCCGATGCCCGCGTCGCCGCCATGCCGCCAAGCGAGGCGTCCGCGCCCGGATCGATCGGGAAGAACAGGCCGGTATCGCGCAGGTATTCGTTCAACTGCTTGCGGGTGACGCCGGCCTGAACCGATACGTCGAGGTCTTCCGCGTTCACCTTGAGGACGTTGTTCATTTCGGAAACGTCGATGCAGACGCCGCCGAAGGGCGCGGTCACATGGCCTTCCAGGCCGGTGCCCGTGCCGAAGGGAATGATCGGGGCCTTGTGCTTCGCGGCGATCTTTACCGCCTTGACGACATCATCGGTCGAGCGCGCGAAGACGACGGCATCCGGCGGTTCGGCATGGTGATAGCTCTCATCACTGCCGTGGCGTTCCAGCACGGCGGCCGAGGTCGAGACCTGATCGCCGAAGGCTTCCGTCAATTCGCCGATCAAACTGCCCGTCTCGGTTTCGGCGATCCGCGCCGTTACTGAAGCCATGTCATTTTCCTTTTTCTGAAAGCGGTCATGGCAAGGCCCGGGCCGCTGCGTTAGCGTGGTTCCAGGGACGTCCGACCGACCGTGTGCGTTTCCTCAACAGGCTTATACAATACCATTAGAATTACACCTGCCAACGGGTCAGCTTGCACCACAGGGAAAAACCATCATGGACATTGCGACACTGTCGGACGCGGCGAACGCCTTGGCCGAGGCGCGGTTTTCGGCACGGGCTTTGGATCGCCTGCCCCTGGAGCCGGAATCGGTCGACCTGGAAACCGCGTACAAGGTGCAGGACCTGCTGCACGCGCGTCTTGCCGGCCGTTTCGGTCCCATGACCGGTCACAAGATCGGCTGCACCACGAAGGTGATGCAGGAATACCTGAAGATCGATCACCCTTGCGCGGGCATGGTGCCGAGCACGATGGTCCATGAAGGGACTGGGCGCTACGACCGGAAAAGCCTGGTCCGGCCGGGAATCGAATGTGAAATCGCGGTGATGCTGGCCAAGGACATGCTGGCCTTGCCGGACGGATATGACCGCGTGTCGGCGGCGGCGGCCGTGGGCGGCGCGATGGCGAGCATAGAACTGGTGGACGAGCGCTGGACGGATTTCCGGGAAAGGCCGAGTTCCTCCCTCGTCGCCGACGATTTCTTCAATGCCGGATGCGTCTTCAGCGCGCCGGTCGCGGTCGATCCCCTCGCGATGGACGGGTTGACCGGGCGGCTGACCATCAACGGCAAATTGATCGGCGAGGGTATCGGCCGGGACATCCTGGGCCATCCGATGGATGCGCTGGCCTGGCTGGCGGCATTCCGGGCCGGCCGGGGCCAGCCGTTGAAGGCCGGAGAATTCGTGACGCTGGGCAGCATCGTGAAGACGGAATGGATCGAAGCGGGCGACACCGTGGTCACACAGATCGACGGGCTGGGAACGGCGACACTGATCCTCGAATAACGCCGTCTAATGCGCCAGATCCTCCAGGATCGGGCAGTGGGGTCGGTCGTCCCCGTGGCACTGATTGACCAGCGTCTGGAGGGTCGAGCGCATTTGCTCCAACTCCTCGATCTTCGCCGCGATCCGGTCGATATGCTGGCGGGCGAGGTCCTTCACATCGGCGCTGGACCGGTTCTTGTCCTGATAGAGCGACAGCAGGATCGCGCAGTCCTTGACCGAAAAGCCCAGATCCCTGGCGCGTTTCAGGAAGCTCAGCGTGTGGACGTCGGCCTCGCTATAGGACCGGTAGCCGGCCGCCGTCCGCCCCGCCGGGGCGATCAGGCCGCTTTCCTCGTAGTAGCGGATGGTCTTCGCCGGAATGCCCGACTTCCTGGCGGCTTCGCCGATATTCATGACGCGGCCCTCCTCTTCGCTTCATGGCGCCCCATGGCCTCCAGGTTCGGGCGCCACCGCCGCAGCAGCAGCGCGTTGGTGACGACGCAGACGGAACTCATCGCCATCGCCGCGCCGGCGATGCCGGGGCTGAGATAGCCGAGCGCGGCGAGCGGGATGCCGACCGTGTTATAGGCAAAGGCCCAGAACAGGTTCTGGCGGATTTTCGACAGCGTGCGCTCGGAAATGTCCAAGGCGGCGGGCGCCAGCCGCGGATCGTCCCGCAGCAGGGTGATGCCGGCGGAATTGACGGCGACGTCCGACCCGCCGCCCATGGCGATGCCGAGATCGGCGGCGGCCAGCGCCAGCGCGTCATTGATACCGTCGCCGACCATGGCGATGGACCGGCCCTGACCTTGCATCGCGGTGATTTGCGCCGCCTTGTCCTCCGGACTTACTTCCGCGACCACGTGGTCGATACCGACCAGACCCGCGACGCGTTCGGATTCCCGCCGCGCATCGCCGGACAGCAGGGTGATCGACCGGCCCGACGCATGCAAAGCCGCGACGGCGTCTATCGCCTCGTCCCGGATCCGGTCGACGATATCGACGCGGGCGACGCAAACCCCCTCCACGGCAAGCCAGACATGGGTGCCGACATCGTCAGCGCCCTCGGCGGGGCGGAGGCCGTCAGGCACGGCAATGCCCTCCGCATCCAGCAAGTCGGGCTTGCCGATCAGCACCCGCTTGCCGTCCACCGTGGCGGCGACGCCCTGGCCGGTGACGGACCGCAGATCGACAGCCCGCAGGCCGTCGAAGGCCGGGTCGACGCTGAGGTCCCGGAACGCCTTGGCCAGGGGATGGTCGTTCTGTTTCTGCACGGCGACCGCCGCGGCCAGCGCGAAAGCGTCTTCCTTCTCCCCCGCCCAGGCCACTGCCCGCACGGTGGGCCGGCCGGCGGTCAGCGTGCCGGTCTTGTCGAAGACGACGGTGTCGATCCGGCCCGCGCGTTCCAGCGCCGCGATATCGCCGACCAGAATGCCGTTCCGCGCGGCGGCGCCCAGCCCCGCCGCGATCGCGGCCGGCGCGGCCAGTCCCAAAGCGCAGGGACAGGCGATGACGAGCACGGAGACAGCGGCGACGATGGCGGCCTCCACCGAAGGGCCGAAGATCATCCAGCCGAGGAAGGTGAGCGCGGCGATGGCGACGATGGCGGGCACGAAGACCGCGCTGATCCGGTCGACCAGTTTCTGGACCGGCGCCTTCTTGGCCTGCGCCGAGCGGACCAGATCGGCGATTTTGGCGAGCCGCGTATCCTTGCCGATCTGGGTCGCCCGGACCGTCAGCAATCCGGTCAGGTTGGTCGACCCCGCGATGACCATGCCGCTCGCGGCGACCGTCACCGGCATGCTTTCGCCGGTCAACATGCTTTCGTCGATATCCGCCGTGCCGTCCACGACCGCGCCGTCCACCGGCAAGGCTTCTCCCGGGCGCACCCGGATCAGGTCGCCGACCGCGACGCGGGTGATGGGGACATCCTTCTCCCCCTCATCGGTCAGCAGGCGGGCGCGGGCCGGGCGAAGGGCGAGCAGGGCCTGCAGGGCGCTTGTCGCCCGCTGCTTCGCCCGCGCCTCGAGATACTTGCCGAGCAGCACCAATGTGATGATGACCGCCGCGCCTTCGAAATAGAGCGAGCCTTTCGCGGCGCCGCCGAGCGTCACCGTCAGATAGGCGCTGTAGAAAAAGGCGGTCGAGGTGCCGAGCGCGACCAGCACGTCCATATTCCCGACGCCGCCGCGCAGACTGGCCCAGGCGCCTTGATAGAACCGCCAGCCGATGACGAACTGGACGGGCGCCGCGAGCGCCAACTGAATCCAGGGCGACAGGTGAAACGGAATGCCGAAGGGCATCAGGATCATTTCCGCGACCAGCGGCAGGGTCAGCAGGGCGGATGCGATGCAGAGATAAAGCACCGTCTTGTCCTCGGACCGGCCGCCCTCGGCGAAATGCGCGCCGAACCCCGCCTGTTCCGCCGCGAAGGACAGCGTATCGGCGTTGATGCCGCCGGACGCCTCAACCCGCGCGTTTTCCAGCGCGAAATTGACGCTTGCCTGGGAAACGCCGGGTACCGCGTTCAGCGCCTTTTCAAGGCGCGCGGCGCATCCGGCGCAGGACATTCCGCTGACGCCGAATTCGAAAACGGCGGTCTTCTCCTGCTCGGGAAGGGCGGCGGGCGTGAAATCGGCGGTCGCTTCTGACATGGCAATGGTATCCTTTCCCGGCCCATATAGGGTTTCCAGTCACTGGAAGGTCAAGGGAGGTTTTTTGGGGTTTTCGGGGTTTTTGGGCTTTGGACTGGAAATCCCCATATATTCGACCATCCCCCGATCTGCGGCCTTTCGGTTTTCGAGGCGCGCGATAGAGTGGGGGGCACCACATCGGCAAAGGCAATCGCATGGGTTCCGACAAGAAACCGCTGGCCATCACCATGGGCGACCCGTCCGGCATCGGGCCGGAAATCGTGGTCAAGACCCTGACCGACCGCGTCGTCGACCGCCCGGTGGTGGTGATCGGCGACCCGGCGGTGATCGAACGCGCCATCGGCTTCACCGGCGCGGCGCTGACCTGCCGCATCCTCGACCGCGTGGCGGATGCCGACGACAGCGGCATCGGGTCGGTGATCGATATTCTGCCCGCCGTGGAAATGACCGAACTGCCGGAAGTCGGGGTGATATCCGATGCCAGCGGCGAAGCCGCCTATGATGCGGTCATCGCCGCCATCGACCTGGCCAAGAGCGGAAAGATCGCCGGCATGGTGACCGCGCCCCTGCATAAGGAAGCCCTGGCCGCGGCCGGCATCCACTATCCGGGGCATACGGAAATCCTGGCCGACAAGGGCGGCGCCGACAGGGTCGCCATGATGCTGGCGAATGACGAATTGCGGACGGTCCTGGTCACCATCCACTGTTCATTGCGCGATGCGATCGACCGGGCGGATTTCGACGCCCAGATGTCGGCGATCCGCCTGGCGCAGGAAGGCTGCCTGGCGGTCGGGATCGAGAAACCGCGCATCGCCGTCGCGGGCCTGAACCCGCATGCGGGCGAAGGCGGGCTGTTCGGGCGGGAGGAGATCGAGATCATCGCCCCGGCCATCCGCGCGGCCGTGGCGGAAGGTTTGGACGTCACCGGCCCCTGGCCCGGCGACACGGTCTTCATGCAAGCGCGCCAGGGGCGTTTCGACGTCGTCGTCGCGCAATACCATGATCAAGGCTTGATACCCGTAAAATACATGGGAATAGAAAAGGGCGTGAACGTGACCCTGGGGCTTCCCTTCATCCGCACCAGCCCCGACCACGGCACGGCCTTCGACATCGCGGGCACCGGCACGGCCGACCCGGAAAGCCTGCGCACCGCGCTGCGTTATGCGGCCCGCATGGCCGATGCGCGCGGTTTGTGAGGGGCGGGCGGCAGACATGGCGCTGACCTTCATCTTCATGCTGACGCATAACGACAGAACGGTCGCCGACGCTCGCGATTGTCTGGAAGAGGTGCTGGGCGCCGGGTGCCGCCATATCGGCTTCAAGGATGTCGGCCTGCCGTTCGACGAACTCACCAACCTTTCCCGGGACATCAAATCGGCGGGCGGCACGGTCTATCTGGAGGTCGTGAGCCTGACGCGCGAAAGCGAGCTGCAATCGGCCCGCGCCGGTTTGGATTTCGAGGTGGATTTCCTGCTCGGCGGAACGCGCGCGGCGGAGGTCGCCCCGATCCTGCACGGCACCCCGATCCGATATTACCCCTTCCCCGGCCGGGTCGTGGGCCATCCCAGCGTCCTGGAAGGAAGTGCGGCGGAAATCGCGGAAAGCGCGGTGAACCTCGCCGGCCGCGACGATGTCCACGGGCTGGACCTGCTGGCCTATCGGTTCGCCGGCGACGTTCCCGACATGATGCAGGCCGTCTGCGCCGCCGCCCGAAAACCCGTCATCATGGCGGGCAGCATCGACACGGAGCAGAAGGTCGCCGATGTCGCCGCCGCCGGCGCGGCGGGCTTCACGGTCGGAACGGCGGCCTTCGACAACCGCTTTCCAACACCCCTGCCCGGCCTGCGCGGACAGGTGGCCGCGATCGGCGCATTGGCCGAAAAATACGGCGCCGGGGGTCTTCTCTAGCCACTTCCGTATTCCAGGTCGCGCAGATCCCGTCGGCGGATCTTGCCCGTCACGGTTTTCGGCAGGTCGTTGGTGAAGACGATCTTGCGCGGATATTTGTAGGGCGCGGTCGAGGCCTTCACGAAATCCTGCAATTCCTTCACCAGCGCGTCGCCGCCTTCATGGCCCGCGTTCAGCACGACATAAGCGCAGACGATCTCACCCCTCTCCGGGTCGGGACTGCCGACGACGGCGGATTCCTGGACGGCGGGATGTTCGATCAAGGCGTTCTCCACCTCCATCGGCCCGATCCGGTATCCGGCGGACCCGATGACATCGTCGTCGCGGCCTTCATAGAACAGGTATCCATCGGCGTCCTGCCGCGCGCGGTCGCCGGTGACGAACCAGTCCGTTCCGGCGATTGTCACGATACTGGCCGCGGTCCTTTCGGGGTCCCGCCAATAGCCCAGCATGACCTGCGGGTTCGGCAGCTTCATCGCCAGCCGTCCGGCTTCATTGCCCGCCGCGAAGCCGTCGCCCTCATCGGCCAGCACGGCCATTTCCACCCCCGGCAGGGGCCGTCCCATGCTGCCCGGCTTCACCGTCATCGAAGGATAGTTCAGCACCGTCATCAAGGTTTCGGTCTGGCCGTAGCCGTCCAGCAATTGCGCGCCGGTCAGATCGGCCCAGCGGGTGACGATTTCCGGGTTCACGGATTCCCCGGCGGATACGGTCAGGCGAAGACCCGGCAAGCCCCCCGCCGGCGGTTTCTCACTCACCAGCCGGCGCAGCTCCGTCGCCGCCGCGCAAAATACCGAAACATTGTATTTTTTCAGAAGGCCGAAGCGCTTCGACGGATCGAACGGCCCGTCATAGAAAAGGGCCGCCGCCCCGCAGCTCCAGGGGCCAAACAGGATGCTGGTGCCCGCCTTGCTCCAGCCCGTATCCGCGGTGCACCAGATGGTGTCGTCCGGGCGCAGGTCGAGCCAATACCAGGCAGAGCCGCGCCATGTGTAGAGGGACCGGGCGCCATGGGTGACGCCCTTCGGATTCCCGGTCGAGCCCGAGGTGTAATAGAGGATCGCCGGATCGTCGATTCCCACACGCACCGGATCGAACCTGTCGCTCGCGGCCTGCATTTCCACTTCGTATGAGGACCAGCCTTCCGGCGCCGCCCCCGCCCCGCACACCGCCAGCCGCAATGCGAGGTCACGGTCGGGGTCGATCTTGCCGCAGTTGTCCACCGTGGTGACGACGCCCTTGGCCGCGCTGTGATCGAGGCGGTAGTCCAGGTCCTTCCGGGTCAGCATGGTGATGCAGGGGATCGGCACGATGCCCAGCTTTGTGCAGGCGACCAGCGCGACCTGCCAGGCCGGGATGCGCGGCAGAACGACCAGGATACGGTCGCCCTTGGTCAGGCCCGATGCTTTCAAGACGTTCGCGAGTTTGTTGGACAATCTGGAGATATCGGCGAAGCTGTAGCGCTCCTCATCCCCCTTGTCGTTGCACCAGATCAGGGCGAGCTTATCCGGGTCGCGGGCCCAGACATCCACCACGTCGCCGCCGAAATTGAAACTCTCGGGAAGATCCCAGCCGAAGGATGCATGGGTCTTTTCATAGTCCGTCATGCGGTCCGGCACGGGCACGGAATTTTCCACCATCAATCCACCCTCCCCATGGCGATATCGTGACTGAAGACCAGAAGGTCGTCAGAAAGGGGGCCGAATTCCGCAAATTTGGGATCGTTCGTTCCCCCTTCCCGCCAGCGCCGGAAAAGCTGCGCGAAGACGACGGCGAGGCGGAACTGCCCCAACACCCGCTGGAACGCGAAATCGGCGAGGTCCCGGCCCGACGCCCCGGCATAGGCCTGCATCGCCTCGGCCCGGGTCGGAAAGCCAGGCGCGGCGGTCGGCATCTGGTGCAGCCGGTGCATCACATCGGGGTCGGCCGCTTCCGTCCAATAGGCGAGCGTCACGGCCAGATCGAACAGCGGATCGCCGCGCGTGCCCATGTCCCAATCCAGGACGGCGACCGGTTCCAGGCTGTCGCGGTCCAGGATGACGTTGTCGAGCTTGAAGTCGTTATGGATCAGCGACACGGCGTGATCCGCCGGCACGCGCGCGCGCAGCCAATCGCCGATCTCGCCGACCAGGGCGGGGGTCTCCTCGCCCCAGGCCAGATGCGCGCGCTTCGACCATCCCTCGATCGTCCGGCCCAGGAACCCTTCCGGTCGGCCCAGCGCGTCCAATCCGACGGCGGCGGGGTCGACGGCGTGCAGATCCGCGAGCACCTCCATCAAGCGCAGGCCGATCCGGCGCCGGTCCGGCGCGGCGATGTCCGCCGGGACCTCGCCGCCGATCACCAGCCCGTCGCGATAGTCCATGATGAAGAAGGGCGCGCCGAGCACGTCCGGATCGGCACAGGCAAAGCGGCAACGCGGCGCAAGCGGGAATTCCTTCCAAAGATTGGTGAGGATGCCGCTTTCGCGCCCCATGTCGTTCCCGCCGGGCGGGATCGGCCCCAAGGGCGGGCGGCGCAGCACCATCGCCTCGCCGTCCATATGGATCAGGTAGTTGAGGTTGCCGAAACCCGAGGCGAATTGGCGCGGCGGGTTTTCCGCCAGGTCC
>Ga0209692_10003793_pt1 | contig 14264 bp, 15 predicted proteins | sample tdDd472_FD_187129 | JGI IMG/M metagenome (GOLD analysis project Ga0209692, IMG submission 187129) | Marine sediment microbial communities from the Atlantic coast under amendment with organic carbon and nitrate - tdDd47.2 (SPAdes)... | ecosystem: Environmental > Aquatic > Marine > Coastal >...
ATTCGATATCGGCGGGCTTTTCCATGAAGTCCATGGCACCGAGCTTCATGGCCTGGATTCCAGCCTCAAGCGTTGCCTGACCTGTGAGCAGAATGACCTGCATCTCGGGGTGGCTCTTCTTGATGACCTTGAGCATGTCGATGCCGTTCATGTCGGGCATCTGCAAGTCAAGCACGATGGCATCATATTCGTTGGTATCCAGAGCAGTGACAGCATTGCCAGCAGTCTCTGCAGTGGTGACGTTCATGCCACGCAATTCCATCCGCTCGGACAGAGCTTCCAAAAACTCAACTTCGTCGTCGATAAGCAGTACTTTTTCAGCCATTGTATTTCTCCTGAGAGATATGAATGTAGTGTTTTCGACTGGCTACTGTGCCCGAAGGAACAGTACGGCAGCCCGCGAGTCTTCATCCATCGTCACGCTGACGTTCATGGCCTGCGCCAAGGATGAAAACGATTCGTCACTTTTGAGCGGTGCATCCTTTCCGGGGACGGAAAGGGAGAACGATGCTCCACCATTTACGGGTTTCACGCTCACGGACAGGGTGTCGCCGGCGTCCAGGTTGTCGACTGCAGCTGCAATTGAGGAGTGCAGCAGCCGCGTCAGATCAAAGGGGTTGGCAGACAGAGAAACTGGTTCACAATCCCCCGTTGTCAGCCGGATCTGTTGCATGTCGGCAAGGCGTGTCGCCAGAGCAGTAGTCAATTCAAGAATTTCCACGAGATTGACCTCACGGACACCTTCGTCCGTGGAGTGCGCAAAGGCGTTCATGTTCTTGATAATGGAATCGCCGCGCTTGATCTGTCCCTGGATGGAATTCGCGGCATTCTTCAACCTTTCAGGCTGAAGGGGAACGCCCCGCTCTGCCATAAGCGTAAAGTCCTCGATCAATCCCGCCGCCTCATTGATAACGGCAAAGACGTTCTTGATCTCATGGGACACGGACGCACTGACGCGTCCGAAAAATTGGAGCCCTTCACGGGTATTCATTGTCTGTGTCATATGCAAATCCCCTTTCGTCAGCCGATGGCTTCCTGAATTTTGGCCATCAGGTCTTCGATCTGGATAGGCTTGATCAAATAATTGCATCCGGCGGCACAACCAGCCTTGAAATCCGTTTCTGAACCGTGACCGGAAAGGAAAATGTACTTCATGGCAGGATGCTCCTGTGCCAACAACTTCATGAGTTCCAAGCCACTCAGCTTGGGCATCTTCATGTCGAGCACAGCCACGGCATATTCGGTTTCGGCAGCCATTTTCAGGGCCTCTTCACCATTGTCGGTCCAGTCCGCGTCCACGCCACGAAATCCGAGCCTTTCAGCCATAGCGGAAACCAGTTCCACTTCATCGTCAACCAGCAATACTTTCATTTCACTTACGCCTTATGTGAACCCTGAAGGGGCATTGTTATGGTGAATACCGTTCCTCTACCGACCTCACTTTCAACAGCCATGGTGCCGTCCAACTCCTGAACAAGCCCATAGGTGATTGAAAGGCCAAGACCAGTGCCACCGGTCTTTTTCTTGGTCGAAAAAAACGGATCGAAAATCTGTTTAATGTCTGCTTCCGGAATACCGCAACCGTCATCTTCCACAGAAAAGACCAGCCGATTTTCAGTGATCCTGCGCGCAGAAATGGACAGTCGGCCACCATCATTCATGGCCTGGAATGCATTGTTGATCAGATTGAGGAAGATCTGTTGCAGCTTGCCGCGATCAGACACAAACGATGGCAGGTTCTCCGGAATATCCATGGTAATGGATATTGACCGGTACTCCGCTTCCTTGCGCAGGAAGTCGACAACCTCATCTGCCAGTTCCTTGAACTCAATGGAATCCATTTCCACGTCGATATGACGGGCAAAACTCAAGAGCCGCTTGGTGATCTTGCCACAACGCGCCACCGAGCCGAGAATGGATTTGATATTCGCCAACAACCGCTCGTCGTGAGCATACTCCTGCTTGTAGATAAACAGGTCGTTGATGAGCCCGGCCTTTTCATTGATGATGGCCAGCGGATTGTTGATCTCATGCGCCACACCAGCGGCCAGCCGCCCGATGGATGCCATACGGTTGGTGTGTTCCATACGGTGCAGCGTCCGTGCGCGGGTCTGATCCGCAACATAAATTTTGTTGACCATATAGGTCGCCACACCCACGATAACCAGCATAATAACAAGGATACTGACGGCCAAAATCCACAGGAGTTCCATACGAATGGTCTCAAGCGGCTTCATCAGCGCCGCTGTATCCTTGACCACAAGAATGATGAACGGCGTTCCACGGACATAGGCATATCCGACAGTATAATCCGTGCCGTCCTTTGCCTTGATCTGATTCACGCTGGTCCTATCGGAATAGGCAGGCAAAACCAGATCAACCTTGGAAAACAGTTCGCCATGTTCTCTGGATGGAGTCTGAATGACTCCTTCCCGGTCCACAAGCATGGCATCCCCACCACCAGGCAGGTCAATGGAAAAAAGAATGGCATTGAACTTACCGGTATCCAGCGTGGCTCGAAGTACGAAATCTCTGCCGGTCTTCTCATCACGAACCTTACGCGCCACAATCAAATGCGGCTCATCACGGAATCCGAGGAAAACACCACTGATATAAGCTCCACGCTCCTTGGTACTCTCGAACCATTCCTGCCCACTATAGTCGATACCAAGCAGGTCATGCGGCCCGATATAGGCGACCTGCCGCCCCTTGTGATCAACAATACCGATATCCACGAAGCCGCCAAAACTGGCTTTCAGGGAGTCAAGCACGGATTGAAGATTGTCGCAGTCGCGCAAACTGGAAATACCCTGATGCTTGACCAGAAAATCCAGCGCATTGGTACGCTCTTCAAGGAAATAAGCCACGGTCCGCCGCGCATTGGACGTGGTTCGTGCCGTGCGCAAGAGATTTTCTGATTCAAGAGAATGCCGGGTGACGTTATAGTCGATAAAAGCCATGACAAGCAGTGGAACCAATGCAACAACCGCCAGAATCGCAATGGCAAAACGCCAGATGCGACGGTAGTTGAACAGGTTCTTGCCTGGTCCCGTGCTGGGATCAATATCCCAGAATTGCGGTCTGATCTTTTCGAATATCATAACGTCACCCGGTCTTGATTACTTGATTCCCTGGACCTTTTCGTTGGCGGCCTTGAGTGTTTCACTCAGGACGTCAATGTCCACGGGTTTGTGCAGGTAAGCAAATGCGCCCAGCTCCATGCAGATCTGACGATCCTTTTCCGAGCCATGGCCGGTCAGAATGATGACCTGAATATTGGGATGGTCTGACTTGACCCGACGCAGAACCTCGATACCGTCGATGCCGGGCATCTTGAGGTCGAGAATCATGACTTCGGGTTCGTCCTCTTGGACCAAGTTCAATGCGGACTCGCCATCATACACAACTGCGGAACCCATGTCGCGCATCATCAAACGCTCGGACAGGGTCTGGACGAACTCACGTTCGTCATCAACCAGCAGAACCTTGGACGGAATGTCGAAGTCCATCTTGCGGTAGATATCAGTCTGATGGAAGCCCTTGCCGACTACGGTTTCGACCTTTTCAACACCATCCACACCGCTGACGATGTCAGACAGTTCACGCTCAAGACGTTCCAGCATGAGAACATGCTTGTTGATGGTCAGGGTGACGGTCTTGTCCTTGGCGGCCACAAGCACGGTGTGCCCTTCAGTGGCCAGAACAGTGCCGACCTTGGCGGCCAGCATGAAGTCTGCGACCTTGGCACGGGAAGCATCAGTCACCTGAACAGCTTCGTTGGCAAGCTGCTCCACGATGAGGTCCACGCTACGTTCCACACCGGATGCGCCCACAGGCACAACGACATCATACAGGGCCTTGGACCACGGATCGTTCACACCCTTGAGGGATTCAACCCAGGCAGCACGATCACTGTCATCCTTATGGATGAGTTTCAGTGCATGTTTCTCGGCAAAGCCTTCAGTACGCTCGGCTACAGCCAACCGCTCTTTCATCTCGGAAACAAGACACACCTTGAGGATGTGATCGATCTCGGGAGCCGACAGCTGGGATGCGAAACCGGAAAACAGGAGTTTGTCCTGATCCATGAGTTTCTTTGCCATGGCGAACCGGAGCCAGGCAACAGCCCGTTCCTTTTCATGACTGAAAGCGTTGAAGACAGAACCCTTTGCCTGAAAGGCGCGGGCAATTTTATCCTCGGACAGACCGGAGAGTTTAGCGGCCTCGGCCACGATTTCCTGATCGGTGATGAGACGGTAGCCCGTGGCATCCACCACACGCTTGACCACAACACCGGCTTCCGAAAACAGACCGTTGAATACAGTTATAACAGACATTGTCTACTCCTTGTTTGTCCCGGACCTAAGCGAGACGGCAAACAGTTGTCAGCGGGCAGTTGTCTTCCTGACCGTCAGCATGCGCACTCTCGTGAGTGGCACAAATGGCGGTTTCCATGGTCGGGTAGACGTGGTCCTTGCCAATCTTTTCCAACAGGTGAGTGCGTTCGAGCACAGCCATGACCGCCTCGTTAACACCACACAGGGAAATGTCCAGCCCGGAGGCACGGACACGGTCCACGATCAGGGACAGTGCTTCCTCACCGGAGGCGTCCATATCGTTGATACCGTTGGCGACGATGATGATATGCCTGAGTTTGTCATTGCCCATCATGCGATCAGTGATCTGGTCTTCCAGGAAGCTCGCATTGGCAAAGAACAACGGACCGTCAAAACGGACCACGGCGATATGCTGACATTCCTTGAGACCAAACGCTGTTGCATCGCGCAGGGATTCGTCATCGGAACGAGACAAGCTGGCGACCTTGGGACGCATGGACTTGTACAGGAATACAGCCAGAGACAGTGCGACGCCGACCATGATGCCCTTGTCCAGGTGCGGGGCGAAAGCCAACGTACACAGGAAGGACAGAATGGAAATGGCACCGTCATACCACTGGGCTTTCCAGGCATGAATGAAACCGGAGGCGTTGATGAGGCCGATAACAGCCATCATGATAACTGCGGCCAACACTGCCTGGGGCAAATGATACAGCAGCGGTGTAAAGAACAGCAGGGCGATAACGACCATAAGGGAGGTAAAGACACTGGACATGCCGGTGACTGCGCCTGCCTGGAGGTTAACCGCTGATCGCGAGAATGAACCGGATGCGGGATAGGACTTACCACATGCACCGAGCATGTTGGCGAGACCCTGACCGATAAGTTCCTGGTTGGGATCGAGACGCTGGCCGGTTTTGGCAGCCATTGCCTTGGCAATGGAGATGGCTTCCATGAATCCAAGCAGCGAAATGATGGCCGCAAACGGAAGCAAGTGCAGCATAACCTTGAGATCCAAAGCGGGAGCCGAAATGGACGGGATACCGGAAGGCACCGTGCCGACGACTGCGCCGCCGCCCATCATCTTCATATTTGTGGTGTCGATCTTGGTGTTGCCGACTTTCAGACGCCAGGTGCGGCCATCAGCGACCATACCGGCAGGGACTGTGCCCTGAGTATAAAAGGCCACGTTACCGCCAGCTTCTTCAACACCGTCGAACAATGTTGCACGAAGCGCGGCTCGCTGGTTGTGCGCTTCCAGTTTCAGGCGGGAAATCTGCACGTTGATGACGCTCAAATCATGCTCTGCATCGAGGATACCCACGGCGTCCTTGGCACTCTTGGCCTCATCCATACGTCCATTGAGCGCGGTACGCTCGATCGCCAGCTGATCGATACCGGCAATGGCGGTATTGAACTGGACGATGGATTCACGGACTTCGGGGGCCTGAATGGTGTTGACTGAAACTTGAGTGTCATGGTTGAAGCCCAATCCCCAGGACAGCGCTGTGGTCACGACAACAGCCACCAGAACATTGGGAATTTTGGGGTTGATACGCTTAAGCACAATCATGATGGCAAAAGCGAGCACCCCCATGGCAAGCGTTGGTAAATGGGTATAATGAAATGCCCCTTCAACCACGCGGATGATGGTTTCGTAGTGATGCTCAGCCTTATCCACGTACACGCCGAACATCTTGGAAAGCTGTGAGGACGCGATGATGATGGCGGCGGCGTTGGTAAAACCGTTGACGACCGGATGGGACAGAAAATTGACCACCAGACCGAGCTTGAGCACGCCGAGCATAAACTGAAAGAGCCCCACCATGAGTGCAAGAAGAATTGCGTAAGCGATATATCCCTCGCTACCGGCAGTTGCCAGAGGTTCGAGAGAGGCTGCGGTCATGAGCGAGACGACTGCCACCGGGCCGGTTGCCAGCTGACGGCTGGAACCAAACAAAGCAGCGACGAGCGGCGGTAAAAAGGAAGCGTACAGGCCATAGTAGGCGGGCATGCCAGCCAACTGGGCGTACGCCATGGATTGGGGAATGAGTACAAGGGCAACCGTCAGGCCCGAGATGGCGTCCGCTCTGAGCGCCGCCATGTTGTACCCTTTGAACCAGTCAATGAACGGGAGTATTTTCGAAAGCATTCAGCCTCTTCCTTGCTATGAAGCCTGTAACATTCTGCGGCATGTGAGCATCAATTCGTTGAACAGTGCGCCCGCATCATACAGGTTGAAGTTTTTGAATCGAACCAGACCATCCACCATGGTAAACAGAATGAGAGCCGACTTTCGGGGATGAATATCCTGATTGATGGAACCATCTTCCTGCCCTGTCACAATCGCCTTTTCGAAAATATCGACCAGACAGTTGTAAATAGCTTCCAGGTTTTCCCTGAACTCCGGATTGGACTCGGAGAACCTGTAGAGAAAATGCCTGTGCAGCAGCAAAAACTTGTCTTCCATCAAACCGGCCAGATACAGATAAAATGAGACGACCTCCTCTGCCATCTCAAGACCAGAATTAAACGGTCTGTTCTCAAAGAACCGCTCGAACTGATCAACAATATCGTCTCTGGTCTTTTCCAGGATAGCCAGCAGCAACCCTTCCTTGCTCTTGAAGTGATAGAAGATCGTCCCCTCTGCCACACCGGTCAATCGGGCCAATTCCTGACCCGACGTGTCCGCAAACCCCTTATTCGCGAACAGAACCGTGGCAACTTTGAGTATGGCGTCCTTCTTCTTCATGCTGTCTAATCCATCCTTTTCCGAAAACCGAGTGATCACTCAGTTTTTCGATTCATACGTTCCAATTGGCTAGAATGTCAAAAAAAACACCGAAACTGAGTGTACACTCAGTTTTAACATTAATCAACCTCAAATCATTGAATAAGTCGGAACGGGGTCGCATGCGATTGCGAAAAAAAACAAAAAAAAATGCAAAAAAACGACATCTGCATGCCTGTTTGCGTCAAAAACGACGTCCATTTTTGACGCATGGGGTGTCGACTTCCACACTTCCAAGCTGTGATAATTCACTGTTGGATTTGAATATTATTCATATTTTCCAGAAAAATTAGCGTGTTAGTTCTCTCAAATTTAAAAAATACTGGACATTTATGATTGATAAGCGCAAAGAGAACGCTGTGATTTGCTCGGGATGGCTGGAGGGCTACCCCGATGCACTTCGGAGAGGAGGCTTTCACGCCATAACGCACACGGGGGTGCGTATGGCATCCTGCATCGATTATTCAAATCGACAGCACATTTCGACACACATAAAACAGAGTGTGACAGCATATGGAAAACTTACAGAAAAAGTATGGCTTTTGGACGGCAACCGCCATGGTTGTCGGCATTGTTATTGGCTCAGGTGTATTCTTCAAGGCGGATGATGTTCTCAAGGCGTCCGGCGGAAGTCTGACCACCGCCCTGCTCGCATGGCTCATCGGCGGTTGTATCATGATCGTCACGGCCTACGTATTCTCCAAGATCGCCACGCGCATCGAACGCGTCAACGGCGTGGTCGACTACTTTGAACAGGCCTACGGCAAAAAAGCCGGATATCTGGTGGCCTGGTTCATGACCTTTATCTACTATCCGACTCTGGTGGCGGTCCTGGCCTGGGTTTCCGCCAACTACACAGGCGCGTTACTCGGTATGGACAACATTGTCTGGCCAGTCTCATTCGTCTACCTGACCGGATTCTTCCTGCTCAACTACTTTTCTCCGGTTCTGGCCGGTAAATGGCAGGTCACATCCACGGTCGTGAAATTGATTCCTCTGGCTCTGGTTGCCGCAGTCGGCGGCATTGCCGGGATATCCAGTGGCATGACTCTGGACAACTTCACCAACGCCGCGCAGACCGTTGCCGGCAGCGGTGGCGGATTGGCCGTGGCAACCCTGTCCACCGCCTTCGCCTATGAAGGTTGGATCATCGCCACCGTCATCAACGCCGAACTCAAAGATGCCAAGACAACCCTGCCCCGCGCACTGGTTGTCGGTACCATCGCCGTCGTGTGCATTTACATGCTCTATTACCTCGGTATTTCCGGCGTTCTGACCAACGATCAAGTCTTGGCTGCAGGTGACGACGCTCCCGTCGAAGTCATCGCCCTGATCTTCAGCAAATTGAGCGGCACCGTCCTGACCGTATTTGTCATCATATCCTGCCTGGGTACGCTCAACGGCCTGATCATGGGTTCTGCACGCGGCATGTTCTCCATCGCCTCTCGCGACATGGGTCCCAAGCCCGACTTTTTCAAACGAATCAACCCCCAGACCAACAGCACCACCACTTCGGCCCTGATCGGCTACATCCTTTCCTGCCTGTGGCTGCTAGTCTGGTATGGCAACTTCATGGGTTGGTGGGGTCAGTTCATGGATATCTCCGAACTGCCCATCGCCTTCCTGTACGTGATCTACATATCCATCTACATCTGGGTGATGAAGACCTTCACCGACCTCGGCGTCTTCAGTCGCTTTCTCTGTCCACTGCTGGCAGGATGCGGCTCTCTCTACATCATCTGGGGCGCGATCCAGAAAGACATGTTCATTCACTTCCTGGTTCTCTCCCTGCTCATTCTCGGCATCGGCTTTGCGCTGATGAAGAAAAAACGCTAACAAAACACGACCCATTACAGCGGGCCGCTTTTCCGGAATCTTCTGGAGAGGCGGCCTTCTTTTTTTCCACGCCGTCCTTCTTCCTATAGGGAGTTGACTCAATGATCTTTCGATGATTGAGTAGAACGCGCTTAACAAATGAATCACTACTCATACTTTCATACAGGATATATCATGCCCGAACTCTCCATTAAAGACATCGAATCAAAACTGCATTCCCTGCTTGGCGATTCTGTTCCGACCGCTCCTGCCAGTAACGTCAACGAAGCCCTGCGAGTCGCGGACGCCCTTGAAGCCAAAGGCTACTCATTTGCATTGAAGGATCTCTGTGCCAAGAGCCTGTGTGACACGGCATGGCGGGCCAGCTTCACCATGGATAGGCAAGACGTCACGGCCGAAAATCCCGAAGCAGCCGTGGCCATATGCGTGGCTGCTCTTGCCGCTCTGGAAAACGAAACACCCGAGGCCTGATCGAATTCAGTCTCAGAGACGAGGAGTTCCCTGTGAGCCGCACCGCCCCTTCTTCCGCCCAATACCAGGCAATCCTGGAAAGCATCTCGGACGGCGTGTTCACTGTGGACCAATCCTGGCACATTCTCTCGTTCAACCGTGCTGCCGAGGAAATCACGGGCATTCCCCGTGACGAAGCCATTGGCAGACGGTGTTCCGAAGTATTCCGATCCACCATGTGCGGTGACCAATGCTGTCTGCGCGAAACCCAGCGCACAGGCAAACCGCTGATCGGGCGCACCGGCTACATTATTGATGCTGGCGGAAACCGTATCCCCATCAGTCTGTCCACGGCCGTACTGCGCGACGCGGATGGCACTGTTATCGGTGGAGCCGAAACATTCCGCGACCTGAGTGAAGTCGAAGCGTTGCGCGATGAGCTTGATGGCCGCTTTCGGATTGGCGATCTGGTCAGCCGAAGCCCACTCATGCAACGCGTGTTCTCTTCGCTCGATCCTATCGCGGCCAGTTCCAGCACTGTGCTCATCCTTGGCGAAACAGGAACCGGCAAGGAACTGATCGCCCGCACCATCCACGCCCTGAGTGATCGGTGCGATGGCCCATTCGTGGCCCTGAATTGCGGAGCTCTACCCGAGACATTGCTCGAATCCGAGTTGTTCGGTTACAAAGCCGGAGCCTTTACAGGTGCACGTCGAGATAAACCGGGACGGTTTGCCACGGCAGCAGGCGGCGTTCTCTTTCTTGATGAAATAGGCACCATCAGCCCGGCCATGCAGGTGAGACTGCTTCGCGTTTTACAGGAACAGACCTTTGATCCCTTAGGCAGCATCGCCCCGGAGCATTCGGACGTTCGTATCATTGCGGCCACCAACAGTGATCTCACTGCACTGGTAAAACAAGGCGATTTTCGCGAAGATTTCTACTACCGCATCAACGTGGCTCGCGTTGACCTCCCGCCTCTACGCCAGCGCAAGGAAGACATCCCCCTGCTGGTGATGGATTTCGTTCAACATTTCAACGCCCTTCAGGGTAAACAAGTGGAGGGTCTCGCTTCCGAGACTCTGTCTCTGCTCATGGTTCATGACTGGCCCGGCAACGTCCGCGAATTGCGAAATGCCATTGAACGCGCCTTCATCGTCTGCCATGAAGGATTGATCGAACCTTACCACCTTCCCGATGAATTCCTGCGGTCTGGAAACACTCAAGTCCCCATGGCCGCAGGACTGGAAGCAGCCGTTCGAACAGTAGAAACTCAATTGATTCGAGACGCGGTCACACGGAATCATGGCAATCGTCTGGCCGCAGCCAAGGCACTCGGAATCCATAAAAGCACCCTGTTTCGCAAGATCAACCAACTCGGCATCGATCTACCCCAGCGTGACGGGAGGTCCACTTCTTCTCCTAAAAACTAGTCTCCATTTCGAGACTCTGCCTCACCATTCAATCGCATAACTGCGACTCTTTGCCATTACCTCTCCTTGCCACTGGCATATATTTTTTCCGATAATCCAGCAAGTTAACGCCAACTCTCCTCAACTTACATTCTTGGCATGTTTGATGCTCTTCTTGTGACAAAGGAGCAAGGCAATCATGAATGCGGCCTTCAGCGTATGGGAAGATCGGATAGCTCCGGTCTTCGACGTGACCACTGAACTGGTCATTGTCGCACAGAATCCGGACAGAGCTGGACTCAAGCGAGTACACGTGCAGGATAACTCGCCGTCCACCTTGATTGCATCCCTTCTCGGGAGGCATGTGTCCGTTCTGATATGCGGCGCCATTTCGCGTCCACTTCACAATGCTGTCACTGCGCGAAACATTGTCGTTCACCCCTTTACCAGAGGCGAACTGGACAAAGTTATCAACGCATGGCGAACCGGGGAACTTGAAAGCGAACGTTTTCGTATGCCCGGATGTGGACACAGACAAGGCCGTTGCCATGGAAATCAGGATACTCTGACTGGTCAACGAGGGACAGGACGCATGAATCGCTTTGGAAGAAGGCACGGCGGCCATCCCTTCACCTCCATGGATCAGAACAGAGGGTCCCGGACAACCTCCGACACAGTGTCGCGGCAACATTCGTTGTGCCGCTGTCCACAATGTGGGCTTGTCATGCCCCATGTGCCGGGGGAGCCTTGCACCCAAAACATATGTCCCAACTGCCACGTACCGATGGTGCGGGCATAACGACTGAAACAAGGAGGCAATCATGCCACGAAGAAATGGAACTGGCCCGATGGGAATGGGCTCACGCACAGGGCGAGGTCTTGGAACCTGTACGGACAACACCGCACCCGGTTTCGACCAACAATACAATCAGGGATTCGGCAGAGGATTCGGTATGAGAAACGGCATGCGTAACGGCATGGGCAATGGCATGGGCAATGGCATGCGAAACGGCATGGGCGGCCAGGGATTCGGATTCCGTGGAGGCCGAGGCGGATTCGGTAACGGACGGGGAATGAACTCCACGTTCAACAACCAATACACCGCCATGCCCCAGGACAATCCTCAGGCCTTGAAAGACCAAGCCGCATATCTGGAATCGGAGTTGAAAACGATACAGAAACGTATTGCGGATATGGAAGCAGGAACTAAAAAGTAACCGTTTCAAACACACATTCAGACGGTCGCAGGACATGATCCCGTGGCCGTCTTTCGCCACAGGGAGCAACCATGACGAAAATCGGCATCATCCGCTGCGAAAAAAACGAATCACAATGTCCGCTGACCGGGTGTATCACCTGCCTGGCTCAAGGGAAGCAGGCTTTTTCAGCCTATGAGGCCACGGAACTCGCGGGGGTCTTCACCTGTCGGTGTCCGGGAGATAACGTGGAAAACATGGCCAAAATCCTCAAAGCAAAGGGAGCCGAGGCCATCCACGTCCCGACCTGTCTTTTCGCCAGCAAAACAGACGGGAAATGGATCATGGAACCGGGCGGTTTCTGCCCGGACATAGATCAACTGACAGAGCGTATTCACAAAGCCACAGGGCTCCCCTGCATCATGGGAACTGCACACTTGCCAGAAGGATTTACTCCCGCAATTTGACATCCAAGCACCACCATTAACCGAGGATAGCTTCATGCTCATGACAGATTTGTTGCCCAAGCAACATTGGCTCGAACTGGAAAAAACCTTGCACGACGACTGGGGCGTCAACGCCTGTGCCTACGATGCAAACGGCATGACCTTCACCGGCTTCAAAAATTTCGTCAACCCGCTTTGCGCTGAGATCAAATCGCACCCTGAAGGCATCCAGGCCATCTGCTCAGTTGCCCATCAACACATGGCGCAACAAGCCAAATCTTCGGGAAAAACAGTCATCGAACAATGCGACGCAGGCATGCTCAAAATCTGTACTCCCGTATTCAGAAGCGGAGAGTTCGTAGGCATCGTAGGCGGCTGCGGTCGCGTGCCGGACACCGAGGGAGTCGAGACCTTCACCATTCACAAAGCAATCAACGTTCCACTGGACACCGTTGATAAATTGGCCGAAGACGTTCCTGTCATCAGCCTGAAAAAGGCCCGCGACATGGCAGACTTTCTAGAAAATTTCATTGAAAGAATTCCCAACGCCTGATGGCGTTCATGCGCTTTTACACCCGGAAAACCCAATAAGGAGACTCTCCCGATGGACACCGCACTCACCGAGGAACTGACAACATTCCTCGACACCTGGACTACGGACCCCAACCAAACCAAGGGATGCTTTCAGTGTTTCAAGGAACACCTGGAAGGACTGGAAGACGTTGCCCTCGATTTTGTTGCTCGTCCGGGCATCACCTACTCCCTGCGCGCAACACATGCCAATCAAACAAAACGCGGCCTGTTCGCCATGGTGGACATTATTGACGATGATCCAGCCGATCGCTGGCTCTCGGTCTGCTTTTACAAGGAACTCGTCGATGATCCTGACGAAATAGGCGACGAAGTCCCCGAAGGCCTGATGGGCGAAGACGCTAAATGCTTCGACCTCTATGAAGGTGACGACACTCAAGTGAGTTACATCAAGAACAGACTGAGCGCCGCCTGTCTCTCCGCTGCCGCGGAATAGTCCCGCCACCAAAAAAGCCGGTGCGGCGCGAACCTGTTTTACAGATTCAGCACCGCACCGGCGTTCTTATTTTTCTCTCTCCCAAGTATCTATGCCAGTCGGGCCATATGCTCGGTCAAAGCCCGGCACAATTGATCAGCACAGGACGTGGGCTTTTTGCCACAGGTAATGCCACTGAGTTTGGCGACCACTTCGGAGACATCCATACCTTCGAGCAGTATTGCAATAGCCTTGAGGTTGCCTTCACACCCGCCGGCAAAGCTCAAGTGTACGAGTTTATGGTCTTCGACGGCAAATCGAATCATCTTGGCACAAACGCCTTCTGGAACGTAGGTATCTGCATCGCCGGGGATATTGCTTGCGTGAATGGAATCGAGAGGGGCCAAGGGGGTCAATTCAATAAAACTGTTTTCCATGAGTCAATCCGAAAGTGAATGGTTAATAATCTTTGCGCTTGGCGATGAAACCGCCGAATCACTTAGTATACTTCTTGTTGAGGATGATAGCAATGGCATCAAGCCCGCCCATAAGAGCGCCCGGTGCAAAGGCCACATATATTTTCCTAAGGAACACAAAAATCAACATGAACGACAAATGCCAGCAGGGCAGCATCCCCTTGATAAACAGGTTGCACAAAAAAGCGCCTGCTCACGCCCTTTCCCTGTTCATAAACCCCATCCCTCATTGCTCACAACAGGGTGGCGTATGAATGACTCAAATGCATCATCGCTAACTATTAAAAAAATGAATACTATTTCGGATTCACTCA
>Ga0209692_10003798_pt1 | contig 14249 bp, 9 predicted proteins | sample tdDd472_FD_187129 | JGI IMG/M metagenome (GOLD analysis project Ga0209692, IMG submission 187129) | Marine sediment microbial communities from the Atlantic coast under amendment with organic carbon and nitrate - tdDd47.2 (SPAdes)... | ecosystem: Environmental > Aquatic > Marine > Coastal >...
GATTTGGGTTTAAAACCGGCTTTTCTAAAATATTTATTTATCAGAGGAATCGCAATCTCGTCTGACAGCCTGGTATATTCGGGTTCTTGTGGCAGAGCTTCAAGACCGTGCAATACCGGAAAGTCACCCTGACCCAGGGAAAAAGTATTAAGCAGTATTCCCTCGTCACTTTCCATTATGTATGGCATAGGCTTTTTGGGTGTAGGAGAATTCTGAGCAGTGGCGCAAGAAAAAAGAGAGCTTGCGATTAACAGGGTAAATAAAATTAATGTAATATTTTTCATTGGTATAGCTTTCATATAAGACTGACATGCAACGACATTATCTCGTAAGTCCACACAAAAGCAAGTTCTGAAAACATATCTTTATAAAGAAACTTAAATCCCTTATCTTTCGATTAACGTTTAGGAGAAAAAATCTGACTCCAGAGTTACGGATTTACGCTGCTTAGTAGTCTTCTAAATCCAATCCGTTTAAAGAAAAGGCGAGATCATGCATGCAGCAGAGATCCGGCATGATGTCCAGCTTATTTATGTAGCTGTTTTCCTGTAGCTCTATCAAATTATTTTTTTCCGGATAGCTTCTTATTTCTCCGTGTTCGGCAAAGCTGTAATAACAGCCATGACCTATGACAATATGATCTTCTACTTTGATTTGCAGAAATTCTCCTACATCACAAAGGGCAGAAGTCAACTCGCGGTCTTCAGCAGATGGTTCAGGATCACCTGTTGGATGGTTGTGAAGAAATACCACTGAAGCCGGGTTGTCTCTTATAATTGTGCTGAAGGTATCTCTAGGATTAATATTGCATGAAAAAAGCGATCCTTCAGCGATTTTTATATCAGAAATCCATTTCAGTTTTCTGTCCAATAGTACAGCGATAAACACTTCCCGATTCAGGCAGCTGAATCTTGGATGATAAAAATCATAGATGGTCTTCGGCCCTGAAAACTCAATTCTATCAGTACTCTGTAAAACGAGTGGCCTTCTGCCAAGCTCCATTGCCGCTTTGATGCGACTGGCTATGACATAGTCGATTCCCGGAATGCTGGCCAACTCAGCTATGCTGGCCTGTCCAAGCCTTTTGAGATTTCCGAAATGGGAAATCAGGGCGTTGGAAAGATCTACAGTTTTTTTATGTCCCACCTCTTTTTGGTTGTCGCCAATAATAATCGCCAGCAGTTCGTTGTCACTCAAGCGATCGCAGCCATACCTTTTGAGTTTTTCTCCTGGATGTGGATAGCTATTATCATTATGACTGAGTCCCATAGCAAGCCTCCCTTCAAAGTCAAACAAGGTTTAACTTTGCAGAAGCTGTGCCATGTAAAATGATGTGTAATTACAGTTGTTTAGGATAAAGTGTCTTGGGTCAGATGTGTGAAAACCAGACCTTTTGGACTGAAAATCGGAAACGACTCTGATCTTTAGTTTTTTGCAAAACCTGCAACAGGATCGTAGATTTTCTCCGCCCGATATATGGACCACATTGGCGGAGTAATAATTTCAAGCACTTTTTCGCCTTCATTGCTTACTTCAATAATATGTGAGGGCTTCAGCGCTTCTTCACGACCAAACACAATTAAGGTATTGCCATTTGGCAGTCTGTCAGCATCTCCAAAAATGTCAGCAAAAATATCAGGCTCTGCTCTGTAGGACCAAACCTTTTCGGCAGTCATGGTTTCGGTATTATACTTTATTTCCAGTGCTCTGCTGTAGGGGCGATAGCGTTCTTCACCGTTGTCAAATAATAAAATGTTACCATTTTCAAGAAATTGTGGGTCGTGTTGTCTGAAGAACTGGACATCGCCAATCATCTCGAAGTCGCCATTCAAACCAAGTTTCCAGGAAATTTCTTTTGTATCAAGGTCAAGCTTATAAATGGCATATTGACTTCTGCTTGAAAAAAGCAAAGCATTTTCGTTTTGGAAAGGTGTGGCGGTATTCATATGCGACCAATCCGGTCTGATATTGTCGGGTGTATAATGTTCACAGAATTGCCAGCTGAAAACATCCTCATCAAGGCTTCTGTCCCAGATGTGAATGGTATCTGATTGCACTTCACCGAATTCTTCCGGACAACCACCTTCGAATGTAAGAGCAATATATTGTTCATTTCCTATTGGTTCAAAATGGTGATGTATGTTCCATTGCTTGGTCCACAGGGTCTTTCCTTCCCAGTCAAGCATTGTGGGATATGCACCCTCTCCCCCGAACAGGATTCCATCATCTACCGATCTGACGTCAATTCCACCTCCCGGACCATAGGCAGAACTTCTGTAATACCAGCGATATCTGCCCTGTTCGTCGTACATTGCAATTATCAAAGGCTTTTTTGAAAAATCATCTATACTTGCTGTTTCACAATCGGTACTGGGATAAATACCGCAATTATCACTAAGGTTGGACAGTATCCAACCGGGTTGTATTTTGTCATTTAGCTCTGTGTTAACGGTAAGGTGAGCCAGATATTCCGGCAAGTTTGAGACTGTATATTTTTTTGCAGATGGATTGTCATAATCAGCGATGCTTGAGCTATGCGCGGTAAAGGTGCATTCGGTTTCGGCAACCAGTCCCATCACAAAAAACTCGTGTTCCGTTTTCAGTCTGCTCATATCGCTTAATGTTTCGTTTAAATAGTCACCACAGTTTATTTGTAGCAGAGAGTATGTAGGCTCGCTGCTTGTATAGGAAACATATACAGACAAAACATTTCTGGTGTTTTCAACTATGGTCATATCGCTGATATAGATGTCGATGAGCTGTTCTTCTTCGGACTCAGAGTCGCCATCAGGCATGTTTGGTGAGTTGTTGCATGAAACGATGAAGAGAATGAGAGCCAATACAAGCGTCAGGTGGTCAGTTAATTTGTTCATGGATTTTGCCTCAGGAGAATATTTATATAACCTCTACCTGAATATTAACCTGAAAAGCTGGAAAATCCACTAAATTGCTAATTTATTTATTGGTTGGGGGGTATGGAAAGATTTAAAAAAATAAAGGATCCCGGCGACGTTTGTCTCGGGATCCTTCATGAAGTCTACTATATTTGAATGTTTAGCTATAAATTAGCTAAGCTCAATGCCGTGGGTTTTGATAATATCATCCAGCACATCTTTGGCTTTCTCTATCGGACAGAGTGGATGAGCGACCAGAGCCATTAAAGCTTTGTCGTAGCTACCCATCAGACCAGCCTCGGCCGCCAGTGTTTCATAGGCTTTGACCTGCTGCATCAGTCCCAGTATTTCCGGTTCCACTTCGCCGATGTCTAAGGGATGGGCCCCATCTTTCTTGATAATAGCCGGAATCTCGACGGTCTGATCGTGGCCAATCATATTGATGCTGCCCTGATTTGGTATGTTGACAATATGGTTGGTTCCTCTGTCGTTCCAGACAGCGTCAAGCAGATCAATGGCAATTTTGCTGTAGAAGGCTCCACCGCGTTTTTCAAGCTCTGGCGGTTTGGTGACAATACTTTCGTCGGCATATTTGGCCAGCAGTGTTTTTTCGACTTCCATAACCTCTTCGGCTCTGGTTTTGTCTTTATTCTGGATTGTTTGCAACATGTGGTCTGTTGCATAGAAATAGCGCAGATAAGGCCCAGGCACAAAGCCCAGAGCCTTAGTGAATTCAGGGCCGTAGTCGATTTCAGGTATGTTGGCCGGGCCACCTTTGTTGGCCAGTTCTTCGATGATCTTCTGGGTGATTTCTTCGCCGTCCAGCCAGATATGTCTTGCCCAGCTGAGATGGTTAAGTCCGACATAATCAATTTTGATACGATCAGGATCGCATTTAAGATGTAGTGAGAGATCCATGATAAAGCCGATGGGAATATTGCAAAGACCGATCAGCTTATTGATTCCGTCGCGGTGCAGGGCTTCTGTTACCAGACCGCTGGGGTTGGTGAAGTTAATCAGCCATGCGTCCGGCGCTGTCTCTTTGATATCTCTGGCAATCTCTTTCATGGCCGGAATGGTTCTCAAGGCCTTGGCAAATCCGCCAACACCTGTTGTTTCCTGACCAATCAGTCCGTGTCTCAGACCAAGCAGGATATCTTTATGGCGGGCAGGCATTTGGCCAACTCGGATTTGGGTGATAACAAAATCGGCACCGGTAATGGCTTTGGTTCTGTCTTCTGTGTAACTTATCTTGAAAGGCACTTTTGCATGTTCAGCCATGCGTTTGGCAAAGTCACCGACAATTTTCAAACGCTCCTGATCAATATCCATCAGAACCACTTCTGACAGATCAATCTTTTTATGTTCACGAATAAGACCTTCAATGAGTTCTGGTGTATAGGTAGAACCACCACCAATAATAGCAACTTTCATGATTGACTCCTATTAATTCAAAAAAATACAAAATTACGCACGGAGAATAACAGCGAAGTGCAAATCGGTCAAGGATGATGATATAACTTATTAATTTTCATGGAAATATCAGCATTCGAAGACTATTTTTCCGATTAATCCTCTTACTGTCTGACCTGCTTGTTTTGCCTGATGATATGTTTTGTGGTTTATTAGGCTGTGGCTTATTTAACTTCGTGAAAATTCTTGACCTTTTAGTGTGACATCAGTATAATTTAATAAAATTTTTGTTAATTTTGCTTAAATGGGTTTGCTGTTGAAGTTTCTTAGGCTGATAAAATGGTGCTTTACCACTTTTGTTTTATGCGTTTTAACGCTACAATGCACCAATGAAAATACTCAGGCTGAACTTGAAGATCTTAAAAACAGGATTTCTGAGTTAAACAGACAGGTAACTGATGCCCATGTGAGAATTGAGGATTTGAATAACCGCCTGTTTGTTATACAGGAAAAACAGGCACTTGGAAATCGTGAGGCCGTGCCTCAGAACCTGAAGGTTGTAAAACTGGTTCCTGAAAAACCGGCCAAGGAAAAGCCTGCTGTAGGCAATTCTAAACTGGTTGATGTAAATAGTTTGCCTTTGAAGAAGAGGCAGCAAAAAAAGGAACCTGTTCTTATTTCGAATTGGGATGACCCTGGTTCTTTAAAAACAAAGCAGTCGAAGAAAGTTGCATCCGGTAAAAGTAGTCGCAAAAAAATGCAAAACGACTATAAGAATGCGCTTGATTTATTCAAGGCCAGAAAGTTCAACGAAGCGATTGTCGCATTTACGGAGTTTCAGGCCAGCTGTAAAGTAGAAGATTATAAAGATAACGCTTCTTTCTGGATTGCCCGTTCCTATTTCGAGAAGGCAGATTTTGAGACGGCTGAAAAGAAGTTTAGCGAAGTATTGAAGTTTAAGAACTCAAACAAGATTGCTGACAGCCTGCTTTTTCTGGGAATGATTGCAAGAAGCAGGGGAGATAACGAGAATGCCAGGAAATACTGGCAGAGATTGATAAGAGATTTTCCTCGGGAACCCACGGCCAAGAAAGCTATGGTTGAACTAGAGGAAATTAAGACAAAACCGCAAGCGGATTAGAAGGAGACAATGGAATGAAACGTGTAATGACCACTCTTACTGTCATGGCGTTCATTATAACTTCTTTCATGACACAGGCTTTTGCTCAGGAAGACAGCCTTGACATGATCGAGGAAGATAACAGCCAGCCAAGTGCCACAGACATGGAAGAAGCCACTAAGGTTCAGGAAGAAACCATGATTGCTGATACAGAATTTCTCCAGGCCCTACAGAATCGTGGTGGCCAGCAGTATGTGGTTGTTCCCGGCGACACGCTTTGGGATATTTGTGAACGTATTCTTGGTTCACCATGGTATTGGCAAAAGGTCTGGGGCATGAACCCTCAAATAGCCAATGCACATTGGATAGAACCAGGCAATATCATTTATTTCCAGTCTGCTGGAGATATGGGCTCTCTGGTTGCCATGCAGGACCTGAGCATGCAGGGAGAAGCTGCAACCGAAGAAGATTTAAGTGGCTTTGATGAAATAATCGACACCGAAGCCTGGGGACAGGTTAAAGAAGGTGGCAAGTTCCGTCTGGAAAAATATCTCACCAAAATTAAGTCATCTGCCTTTAGTTTCTTCAATTTCCGTCGCGATGGTTTTATTGCCAAAAGTGAGTTGAGAAATACCGGAAAAATCATGAATTCCAAGGAAGATGTGCATTACTTGTCGATGCATGACACCATTTACATCAAACCAAAAAACATTGATAATTTCTCCATTGGACAAACCATTCAGATCTTCCGCAACATGGGAGAGGTGGAACACCCGGTAACCGGTAAAGATGTTGGTGTGAAAATTCGCATTCTTGGAAAGTGTGAAATAAAACGAATTCACAAGAATGTCGTTACAGCCCAGATCGTGGAATCTTATGATATTATTCGTCGCGGAGATCAGGTTCGCCCATGGAAAAACCCCATGAAGGATATTCGCCCCCGTCGTAACAAGGTTACCTTGCAGGGCTACATTGTAGATACTATTTACGAAAGAGTATTTCTTGGTGAACACCAGATGGTCTTTCTGGACAAGGGCATCAGCCATGGAATCGAAGAAGGCAACCGTGCATTTGTAATTCGTCAACAGGATCCGATTGGAAACTCGGATGGATTCAGAAGAAAAGAATTGCCCTTTGAGAAAATAGGCGAAATGATAATCCTGTCTGCCGGTTCAAACACCAGTGTTGCTCTGGTTACCAGAAGCCTTACAACCCTGCGTCTTGGCGATAGAATGATTCTTGAAAAGAATTATTAAATCTCGGATAAAACAATGCGAAACGGCGACCGATGGTCGCCGTTTTTCATTTTTAATTCATTCAAAATTCTAGGATCTGAAATGGCTTTTTAAGGGGGTCTCAAAAATATGTTCCGGGTTGTTTTGTTTGGCCCTGGCGAAAAGCTCTTCCTCATTTTCTTCATTTTCAGGGTCGGTTATTGGAGCATCAACCGGGCAAACTTCCATGCATTGTTCCTTGTCGTGAAAACCGACACATTCGCTGCAAAGTGTAGGATCAACCTGATAGTATTCATCGCCCTGAAAGATTGCCTCATTGGGACAAACATCCGCACAAGCCCCACATGCGATACATTCCTCTGTAATTTTCACGCTCATTATTTTTCACTTTTCTCAGTTTTGTTTTACCTGAAGTCTGGCATCAAGAACAGTAATGCCTTTGCCGGATGGGTGAACCACTACCGGATTCAATTCAATACTACTGATATCCTTCAATTCGGTCATAATTTTTGAGATGCACTGTATATGTTCAATCAATGCATAAGTGTCGGCGGGACCTCTTGATCTATGGCCCTCAAGCAATTTAAAGGCACGGGTTTCTTCAAGCATGTCGTTTGCATCGGCTGCCGTTAAAGGAGCGATTCGATGGGAGACGTCATTGATAACATCTGTTAATATTCCACCCATTCCTGCAGAAACCACCGGCCCGAAAGCAAGATCGCGTTTGGCGCCGACATACATTTCCCAGCCATCTTCACTTTTATGTTGCAAAAGAGCATTTTCCATTCCATTTGAAAAACCAAGTGTGCGTGCCCGCTCATCCAGTTTTTGCCAGGCGATCTCCAGCTCTTGCTCATTTCGGATGTCCATTTCAACGCAGCCTGCTTCGCTTTTATGTACTAAAAGAGTATGCACAAATTTGAGTGCCAATGGATAAGAGACTTCATGCGCTTTTTGCTGTGCTTCCTGGTATGATTTCACAAATGCATATGGAGCCAGATTGATTCCATAAGTTTCCATTAATGAGAAAGCATCTTTAATGGAAACTGCTTGATTGTTTTCTTTTATTTTCGCAATTAATGCTGTTGCATCTTCCGGAGCAGTGCCACCTTCTTCGGTGTCGAAAGGTCGTCTTCGATCTGCCAGTCTGTTTGCGTCTCTGCTATAGGCTAATGCCTGTACCGCATTGAATGGTGTGGTAAAGGTCGGGAGTCTGAACATTTCTCCTACAGATTGTCTTTCTACAGGATCGGTGAACAAGACCGTGGTGATCGGTTTGTTGTATTTTTCCATCAGTGGTTTGATGGTTCCGACAAATTGATGGGCACTATCCGAATCTGTTTCGTGACTGTTGTAGGAGTAAATAACTACTACACCATCTATTTCGTCCAGCTTGATTGCTTCTTCCAGGATATGTGCCAGAACAGGCTGGTAGAAGATTTGTCCAAGATCAAGCGGGTTGCCAAGATCAATTACACTTTGTTGCAGATATTGCTTACATGCTTCAAAAAATTCATCTGGCAACTTTGGTAATTCAAAGCCATAGTGTCCCGCAGCGTCGGCTGCAAGAACTGCATGACCACCTGATCTTGAGAGAACTGCCAGTCGATTGCCCTTCATCAACGGTAAAGTGAGTTGTTTTGAAGCGTTGGCCCAGACACGGGTATTCGGAACTCGCAATACGCCAACTTGTTTGAACGCAGCGTTCAAAACATCTTCATCTCCGGATTGTACGGCAGAATGGGATGCGGCAACTGTGTGGGCAGAGCGGTGAGTATTGCTTTTAAGAACAACCACCGGTTTCTGCATGCGTGAAACGACTCTCATGAAGTCCTGTCCACGACTTATACCTTCTATATAGGCAGAGATAACCGAGGTGTTCTTATCTGCCGCCAGATGTTCGATAACGTCTACTTCGTCTATATCGAGTCCGTTGCCATAGGAAATGAATTTGTTAATACCAATAGATTCTGCGGAAAGATCCTGAGCAAAGGACATGCCCACCCCACCAGACTGGGATAGAATGGAAAGTTTTCCCTCAACAAAGGGTGTCACATAGGTATGAAATGGTGAGCAAAAACCGTTTTTCTGGTTTATCACGCCCATACAGTTGGGGCCAATCATGCGTATACCCCAGCGGTTGCAGGTTTCCAGCAGTTCCTCTTCGAGAGATGAGCTTGAACCTGCATATTCACCGAAGCCACCGGATTCAATTATGACTCGTTTAATTCCTTTTTGACCACATTGATCGACAACCTTTGAAACATTTTTGGCTGGCACCAGCAGGATTGCAAGATCAATGTCATTTTCGATTGCCATAACGGAAGGATAAAGATCAAATCCTTCAACGTTATCGGGTCTGGAGCCTACGGCATATATCTGTCCCTGATAATTGAAACGCTTAAGATTAGAAAGGATTTTTTTGGCCAGATTGGTAATGGATGGAGATACTCCAACAACAACCACAGACTCAGGATTAAATATTTTTTCCATATCAAAACCTCAAACGATCCAGAATACCAGCAATGATAACAAATACAACAATCTAACACCTGTACCGCAGTGCAGCAGAGATGTCAAGACTAGCCAACAACACAGATAATTTAATGGTAATTGAGCAGATTTTTCTTCGGATAATTACTGCTGTTGCGATGGATCTGGATAGTGGAGATTATAATCGCCACTATGTTTGCTCTAGAATTCCCATTAGATCTAAAGATTGCTGTTTTGTTTTGATAAGTGTTTGATATTATTGTACAATATTCCATTGTTGATTGTCTTGTAGAAAACATGACTGCGGTCTAAAGGTTCTGAATCTCTGAGTTGCTGGAAGCAGATCTTTTTGGGTTTTTGGCGACAGAGAGCTGTGTGAGCAAAAACTCTTGAATAATGGGGGGTTAAGCAAGAATTAAAGCATTATATACTCACATATTTGCTTGGAAAGACGATATTAGATACATATAAATACATTTTCCGGACGTTTTTGTCGGTTGATTGTAATTTCGTGGGTTCAATTGATTCAGGTTTGGTTTGAAAATGACATTAAAGAACGAGACAGATTATTTAAATAACCAGGTAATGGACGAAGAGATATATGAGGAATGTCTCTTGTGTGCCGTTGGAGAAACTACCTGGGCCATTCCTACATCTGTGTTGGAACAAACTTTTTATCTGGATACCATTACACCAATTCCTTTGATGCCACCTTCGGTGGTTGGTTTGACAAATCTGTCTGGTGTAGCAGTTCCCGTGCTCAATTTAGCGATGCTGGAAAAAAATCCGCTTATTTCCGAACGTCTGCATGGCAAACGCTGTATTGTTGTTAAACAGGGAGAAATCAGCGTGGCCTTGCTCAGCGATGATATATTTTCTATAATCAAGGTCAAAGAAAGCTTGAAAGAAAAAGACAGTGGAAATTTGTACAGCTTTAGCTTTGTGTTTGATGAGGAATATACCCTGCTGCTGGATGCTGACAAGCTGTTTCGTATAATACGGGGCACAATAAGAGAAAGCGTGAAGCAATACGGGCTCGGTTCCTCAAACTGGTAAAGAAAGGTTTTGCAAGATGGCCGTTGTCAAACAGACAGGCAAGGGATATTTTGAGGGTCTTAGAAAAAGACTGCTGAAACTTCTGTTTCTGGCATTTTTTGCCCCATTTGTTTGCCTTGTGATATATGCTCTGATTATAAATTTTAGTTTCATTAATGCGATTGAGAAGAAACAGAAAACAGATGAACGAAACCGGGAGATTCTGCAAGATACCATTGAGGTCTCTGAAGGTTTGGCCCTGGAGACCAGAATTGTCGAGAATGAAGCAATTGTTGCCATACTGAAGCTATTCTTTGATTTTAGTGGAGAAAACGAGAATGCTATTGGTGACAATATCAAATTACAGAAACTGTTGAAATTTAATGGAACTGAGAAAAATATCAGGTATTCAATTATTTCCCAGAGATATGGGCAGATATATTTGGATAAACAGTTGAAATCCGGTTCTCCCATTGAGAACAATCTTCAATATATCCATAAAACACTTCAGGATCCGCAACATGATAATCAAAAGGGTACCAGCTGGTCTGTGTTTAGTGAAAGTGAAACAACAGACAAATCAAAACCGGGTTCTTCTCCTGTAATTGCAATGGTCACCCGGATTACCGGAACCAATTACGAGTTGGCCCTGACAGCCAGAATAAATCCTGCTGTTTGGGAAGAGATTGATCACATGAACAAGGCTTTAGTGGAAATGACCAAAGAAGCCAGATTCAGTGAGGAACAAAGGGGATCAATCATAAGCTCGACCTTAATCATGCTTCTTTTGGCGTTGTTTGTCGGTTTGGTGTTGATTTCAAAAGCAATGAAAGCAGTAAAAAAGAGAATCATTCATCCGGCTGACGAGTTGATGGAAACATCAGATGCAATTCGCGAAGGCAATTATTTCCGCAGAGTTGATCTGTCTGTGATGACAGAGGATTTAATAGAGCTTGGTTATGCCATCAACAGAATGCTTGATACAACGACAAGGTTAATTGAAAGCGAACAAGACAAGAAAGATTTACAGGAACATATTTCCAGCTTGCTGGAAATTGTTAGTCAAGCCGCTGAAGGTGATCTTTCCAGAAGGGGAGAGATTCACGATGATGTCCTGGGCTCTGTGGTCGATGCCTTCAATCTGATGCTTGACAGTATTTCAGAACTGGTGTCCGATGTCAGAGGTTCCGGTCGTCGGGTTACTGTCTCTGCGGTTTCCATCCTTGATGCTGCGCGGAAGATCTTGGACGATTCAAAACGTCAGGGTAAGGAAATTCATCAGGTAACGGCAATGGTTCAGAAATCTTCACGTTCAATGCAGCGAGTTTCGATTTCGGCAGACATGGCCAATGAAGAATCGCAACGTGCCACCATTGAAGCTAAAGAGGGCGCTCGTCAGGTAAACGATACCATTCGCAACATGCAAAGGATTCGCTCAAACGTTCAAGCCACCAGCAAGACAATAAAAATGCTTGGTGACAGATCTCTGGAAATTAATGCCATAGTGGAAATGATCAATGATATTTCAGCCAGAACCAATATCCTCTCTTTAAATGCGGCGATAGAAGCCTCTAAAGCAGGGGAGCAGGGTAAGGGTTTTGCTGTTGTGGCAGATGAAATCAGAAAGCTGGCAGAAAGAACAACCAATGCCACCAAGGATATTTCCTCCTTTATTGAGGATATTCAGATAGAAACAAATGACGCGGTATTGGCTATGGAAGAGGTTACTAGAGAGGTAGAGCTTGGCTGGAAGCAGTCGGATCATGCCGGGTCAAGTTTGCGCCAGATTCAGGATGTGATTTTGAGTGCAGCTGATAAAATTATGGAAATTTCCAAAGTATCCAGTCATATGGTAAATCAAATGGATTCAGTGGTTGAGGACATCAAGTCCATTTATCAGGTAACCAGAGAGACATCCGAGGGAATCAGTCGTTCTACCAAAGAAACCAGAAGGCTTCTGAAACCATTGGATAGTCTGGATAAGTCAATCAGATCTTTTAAACTGGCCCCGAATTTCGAAACTGATAATCAGATGGACTGGATTATTCCCTCTGACACCATGCTCGAAGAACAACAGGAAAACAATTCGGAAACAGATACAGTTCCAGAGGAAAACTAGAGTGATCTCTGCCCTGTAACAAGTGAATTGCAAGGAATAACTTAATGTCTACCATAAACCCTGAATTGCTGGATTCTTTTATAAGTGATGCAGGGGTTTATCTGAATCAAATTGACGAATATCTAAACAGCAAACCGGATAATTTCATCTTTATCGAGAATGTTTGTCCCCTTGAAAGCATTTTGGATAATATCAGGAGCGCATCAGATTTTGTGGGTTTGAAAGGCCCAACCTTTGTGGCTGTAAGGTTTCTGACATTACTTGACCAGGCCAGACACATGCAAAAGGCAACTGTGTCAAACCTCAAAGAATGGTCTTCTCCTCTGGTCGAAGCTCTTAAAAAGATGCTTGAAAGCCTAATGGTTGGGGACTTGCCATCGTGTGAAATGATAGGCGAAGAACTTGAAGACAGCTGGCAGATGCCTTTTGTCACAGTGGCAAATGAAGAAAACGTCAGCTTGTCGGATGAGTTGCAGGAGATCTTTTTAATTGAAGCTGAAGAGCATTATAAGGGAATGCAAAGCTCAATTGAAACACTGATTAATGATCCCTATAACAGCTATATGGGAAGCAAGCTTTTCAGTCATATGATAAATCTGAAAGGTGCCGCAGCCATGGTTGACCAGCGGGATTTTTCAGAGCTGGTATCTCTTATGATAAACGCTCAGGAGGCCATTGAAAAAGGCCGCTTTGAGGTGGATGAGAAGATTGTCGAATTTTTCACCAGTGGGCTGAACCTTATTGCCAGGATGATCGACATTATCAGAGAAGGTGTGGGTAATCCGGAACATCTCTACACGCAATTTAAACGGCAGGCAGAAAACCTCTTGCCTCAGAATATTATAGATGTAATCAATGGTCAGGACATACCAAAGCTTGAGGAAACAAAAATAGACGAGTTTGACGAAGGTAGTTTTTTAATTGAGCTCAAACAGTATTTTCATCAGGAGGCGGCCGAACATTTGAGAAGTCTGGGTCAGATTATTGTTCAGGCCGAAAAAAACGAGGATGTACCAGATCTAATTCATAAGCTGTTCAGGGTCATACACACTTTAAAGGGTTCCTCCGCAACCTCTGGATATCAAATGCTTTCTGACTCTGTTCATGTTCTGGAGAACCTGTTAGATGATTTCAGAGAGTCTGGGCGAAAGATTGATGAAAGTTTTGTGGCTTTTTTATTCACCATAGAACGTCAGTTACGTGAAATGCTGGAACAGCTTAAAAACGGCAATGATGATATTGAAATACTGTGTAAAGCTTTTGAAGCTACAACCACAAGCTATATAGAAAATCTTGATCAAATCACAGGTCAGGTGAATACAGAAGTCAATTCAGATATAGACCTTGATTTTAATGAGGAAAATTCAGTAATAGATCGTGTTGTAAGAGTTCCGATAGGCAGGTTGGATCATCTGATGAACCTTGTTACGGAGTTGAATTCGTATCGTATAAGATTGAATGAAATTTCCGGTGATTTCAGTGACCATGGAAAAAAATTGAAATGGGAAAGAAGAAATCTGAACAAAATTGTCAGTGACTATCAGAAAAAGCACCAATGGGATATGCCACTCCCGGGTTTGCCAAATCCCGCCGATGGAGAATTTTCAGATCTTGAGTTCGATCGCTATAGTGATTTAGCGATATTTACCCGTAACATGGAAGATGTGGACGATAAGATCAGCAGTATTGTCAAGAAACTTGAGACAATGCTGGTTCAGTTTAACGAGGACAGTGCCTCGATTTCTTCTCTTGTGACTGGCATCAAGGATGAAATGATTCAGGCCAGAATGGTTCATGTGGAGCATTTGTTCAAGCGCATCGAGTTTCAGACCATGCGCTTGGCGAGAACTCTTAATAAGAAAATCCGGGTGGAGATTTATGGAGGGCAGACAGAACTTGACAAGAGTATTGTGGATGCCCTGATTGATCCTTTGGGTCAT
>Ga0209692_10003803_pt1 | contig 14244 bp, 11 predicted proteins | sample tdDd472_FD_187129 | JGI IMG/M metagenome (GOLD analysis project Ga0209692, IMG submission 187129) | Marine sediment microbial communities from the Atlantic coast under amendment with organic carbon and nitrate - tdDd47.2 (SPAdes)... | ecosystem: Environmental > Aquatic > Marine > Coastal >...
CCGCTCGGGCGATGACGGCTTCTAAACAAACCCCACGTGAATATGACAAAACCTTGAAAGAGATCGCCAAATCGGTGGGTGATAATGGTGGTGTTGCGGCACTGACAGCCAGTTATCGTTCCTTAAATCAAGCGTTACAGGGCTTGTTGTTGATGCTCGGTGCGACTTTACGTGGAGAAGGCTCATCAGCATTTTTGAGCATGGTCGGCGGTGTACCGCAAGCCAATATTGACCAAGCGATGACCATTCTTTCGCAATTGTTCCTTGTCGAAAAATTTGATCGTTACGGTGAATCGTATTATCGTCTGCATGGGTCTGTTCATTCCTTCCTCGAAACATGGTTGCGTGGTAGTAACCGGATGGATAGTTTGCGCGACAAAATTAAAGATACGATGCGTAAATATATCCAACACTATAGCGAAACACCCGATGCCTATGTACGGCTAGCAACCGAGATGGATAACTTTATTGCTACAGCACGTTGGGCTGCAAGCAATGGAGATCGTGATCTTGCGAATGCGGTTGTTGTTGCCCTAACACAAGCCGATGATTTCGTACAATCAGAAGGGTTCATGTACGAAATGCTCTTGTTGCGGGCGATTGGTTCTGGTTCTACCAATGCCTTCCCTGCCTACGGTGGTGATGTTGAGGAACATACCGTTGAGGATGATGAAGACGATTTAGATTATGATTTGGAAGATGAAGAATTAGAAGAACTTGAGCGCGCCAATATCGAAGAGGATGAAGAGGATGAAGAGGAAGAACCTGATGATTCGACCTTTATCCCAACCGATGATGTCAGTTTGCAATCCATCAATATTGACCAACTCCGCACAGCACTTCATGTTGCCCGTCAAAATAAAGAAGTTCATCGCCAAGTACAAATCCTGAAAGCGATAGGTAAAGTCCAAATTTCCCAAGATCGTGAACAGGAAGCGATCGCAACCTATAATGATGCGTTACAGATTTATGAAGAAAATGACGATAAAGAAGGCATGTTAGAAACCATTGATATGCTATCAGGTTTGCTGACTCGTACCGATAATGCACAGGCGGCGGTTGTTCATGTCAATCGTGGATTAGGACTGGCCGAAGACCTCAACGATAAAGATACAGAAATGCACCTGCTGACAACTTTAGGCGATGCCCATCAAGAATTGGGCGAATCATCTGACGCAGTAGAAGCCTATGAATCTGCACTTGCTATTGCTCGTAAACGCGATGATAAACAAAATGAAGCTGTTGTCCTCTATAAACTAGGTATCGCTCATCTTGAAGACGGTGACCCTGACCATGCTATCCAAACCTTAGAACAAGCCAATGATCTATTTAAGCAACAGGGTAAACGGGCGCTGGAAGGGCAGGCATTAGGTGGATTGGGCTCGGCAAATGCAGAACTTCAACGTTGGAGTGAAGCCGTTAATTATCATACCTCCGCCTTGCATATTGCGCGCGAGGTCAAAGACAGAGATGAAGAAGCGCTACAACTCAGTAACCTCGGTCAAGCATTGGTAGAAGCCAAACGCCTTCCCGAAGCACTCCTGCGCTATCGTCAAGCACTGCACGTCGCTTATCTAACCGAAAAGAAAGATAACATCGTCAGCGCAATTGTCGAATTAGTCACATTGATGATGAAGAGTTTACGCCTTGTGCCAATTGCAGAATTATTGATTAACGATGCGACAGATTATGACCCGACAGATCGTGATGTCATCCGTATACAAGACGAAATCGAAAAAGCCTTGCAACGCGCTGAGGAAACAGGAGTAGAATTGGCGGTTGTTGCGGGTACAGCTAAAGATTATGCCGCAAATGCTTATGATGAATAGTCTTCTTGTAGGATAAAAGGTCAGATAGGGGTGAGGTATGTCTCACCCTACTTTCAATAATGAGTTAATCCCACTAAAATTCAATGATTACCCTAAAAAATGGTTCGGTTGAAACAAAAAACACAGTACAATAGAATGAATCTGTTGATGAGTAGAAAGGTCATATGAATGGCGAGTCCCAATCGTGAAGAACTCTATCGCATGGCGTTAAATGCCGCAAAAAGTGGGCAACGCAAACCTGCCAAAGTGATGCTCCAGCAGTTATTGTCTCAAGATGAGAAACATATTCGCGCAATGATGTTGATGGCAAAAATCAGTGGCAAAAAAGAACGTGTTAAATGGCTGAAACGGGTACTTGAAATTGATCCTGATTTTGATGATGCCATCGAGCAACTCGAAAAATTGGAGTATGGTGACGCGGCAAAGCGCAACCAGCAACTCTTAAAAGTTGGTTTAAGCACGGGGGCAATTGTGATTCTTGTGCTTGCCTTTATGATGATTATTTCTGCCGCTTCTGCACCGATTTAAGATCGGCTCGCAATGCCTGTGATGTTACGTCGCAGGCTCTGCTGGATTCCCACGACGGAGTAATTGAACCCCCATCTGGTTCGCATAATAAAACTCAAGAATAATTTGAATCTCGGCTTCTGTACAATTGATGAGCATCTTTAACTCAACATCACGTTTAAAGAGGTCAACCGTCGCCACAGTTGCCATGATTGCTTTACTCTCAGATAAAGACCCTATCCAAATATCTATCCCCTCGCCATCCCCTGCTGTTGTGTTATCCAAATAGCCATAATCCAGAGGGTAAATAATATCCGAATAACGTGGATGTGCAGAACCTTTAGGACGATCAATGATGATAGTACTACTATCGAACAAGGTATCTAATTGTTGCCAGAAATCAGTCACTTGGATACTTCTGTTGGTTCCACACGACCATACAGCCACCAGAAACGCTCTTTTGGATAGACTGACATCAGTTTGTCTGACCAGATAAATTCACCATCTGTTACCCAACCACGTAATTCTTTATCGGTATGATAAACGCGTGATTTCACCGCTTGCGACTCGTAACCTTGTTCATCCAACGCCATAACCAATTCTTGAACGATTGTGCGCTTTAAGGCTTCGACTCGATATGCGTCTGAACACTCTTTAACATTGTCACGACAGTCGCGGAAGAACTCGGCTAATAATTTCAAACGTGACTCCGCTTCCCGTTCCATTTTCTGCTCATAATGGACTGTCCATTCGTTGCGGACGGCATTATGTTGAGCAATAGCTTTATCAAGTGTCGCTTGTTGGACACCATTCATCTCATCACGAAATTGATTCAGACGGCGTAATCGCAATAAAAATGCCCCCATTGTGATTTGAGGCATATCCCGACTGCCAAAAAGCCCGCCCTCGATACTCATATATAACATATCGCTGAGGACATAATGTTGGAGGGTTTCACCCATTTTTGCGATTTCTTTGAGGTCACGATCAATTGAATATCTACTAGACATGACTTTACCTTTCAAATCATCGACATTGTTAAGTTTATTATAACAGATAAGTAACGGAGTTTTGATAATTTATTTGCAGTAAGGGGACATCCCCCGCACAATCGCCAAACGCAAAAACACGAGCAGATTGACTCGTGTTGGGTATCATATTTGAATTAAAAGATTTGCCTAGGATGCAGTGGCTTCGGCTTCTTTAGCTTTATCGTCACTCATTGTGCTGGCTTCAGCAATATCTTCGGGGTCGTCTTCATCTTCCCAACTGATAATCCAGATACATGCCCCTGCGACCAATACAGTCGTAACGATGAGGGCAATCCATTGTGTAGGGAGTAAACCAACATTACGGGCTTCGTATACCAATAATCCGACCATACCCACTGCTAAAACCACCCAAGCCGAAATACGGGGGTGTGTTATTATCCATTTCATACCGGGAATGTTTTCCATACTCAACGTTCCTTCACTTAGTTAACGACTCATAGTATAGCCTGATTCATCAATACCGTACAAGTGTCGGTCAATTTTTCGCCAAATCATTAACCAGCATCATAGGTTTATCCGCAAGACGGTCAACTTTTAATTCGTATTGCACGGTGATTTTAACTCCGCTATCATCAAAGTGTGATACGATTTACAGATGGATTGTAAATCTTTCACACTGTTCACAATAAATTGAAGGTAAGCGACTAAAACTATGTCATCAAGAGAATCACAGCTTATTGGTAAAACACTTGGCAATCGTTATCGTGTTGAAAAGGAAATCGGTAAAGGGGCGGTTGCAATTGTTTATCGTGGCACAGACCTCCAAACCAACACCCCAATTGCTATTAAACAATTGATGGATACCGCACGACAGGCTGATGAGGCTCAGATCACACGCTTTGAACGTGAATCGAATGCGATGGAAAAGCTATCACATCCGAATATTGTCAATGTTCATGATACCTTCTCTTTAGATGGTGACCACTTAATTGTCATGGATTATGTATCGGGTGGTTCATTGAATGATCTGTTAAAACAACAGACGAGACTAGATATGAACTATGCGCTTAAGATTGCCCATGATATTGCTTCTGCCATGATATTCGTTCATGATGAGGATATTATTCACCGCGATATTAAACCTGATAATATTCTGATCAGTCGTGATGGTACAGCGCGTTTAACTGATTTTGGGATGGCACGCTTTACGTATATGTCCCGTTTAACCACAAAAGATGTGATGTTAGGGTCGCTATTGTATATGGCACCAGAGCAATTTAAGACGGGTGAAGCCGTCAAACAGAGTGATATATGGGCATACGGCATCATGCTTTATGAGATCATGACGGGGGAAAAACCCTTCACTAAACCACAAGATATTATTGTGACGCAACAGATTCCCGTGATTTCTATGCGCCCCGAAGCATCACCGAAAGTATCTGAATTTGTCGATAAATTGCTTGAAAAAGAAGTTCGTAAGCGTATCCCTGACTTTGGTAATGTCAAAATTGAACTTGAGATATTAATGAAATCGTCGTAACAGCAAGAGGGATTGCTAAACATTCTCAATTATTATATATAGTCGATTGAGTTGATGTCGGACAATATCCAGCTTTGCGCCCCTGCGTCAACTCTTTATGAATGTCTATTTGTTATTTCATCACTACAGGTTAATGAATGCCCGATTTTAAAGCCCGATTATTGCTGATGCTGGTTATTCTATTTCAGGGGATAACACATCTCTTCTGGTTATCGCCAGCGACCCATTCAGGACAACTAGCTATTCCGTGGATGATGAACCGTGGTATGGTGTTATTTGGGAACATCTGGGAACAACATGCACCGGGGAGTTCGTTACTCGGCGTTGTCGCGCAATCCCTGATTCCGTTGGAATATCCCCTCCTCATTAAATTTCTAAATCTGTTTCTGGTGATTGCGATTACTCTCTTGATTTATCAACTCGCGATCCAACTGACACAACGGGCTTCGGCAGGTGTTTTAAGTGTGCTGGTGTGGATGTGGTGGGAACCTGTATACGGCAATATCATGCTTTACTTCGATACCTTGCTGGCGTTATGTATCTTGCTGGCATTGGTTGTTTATTATCATCGTCATGATAAACCGACCCTCCCGCAAATCATCCTCGTAGGTCTCTTGATGGGACTTGCAACCTTGTTCAAGCAACACGCATGGTTAGCCGTTGGCTTGCTTGGATTATGGCTAGTGATCGTCCATCGTCATCCTAAAGTTTGGATTCCCTATGGTATAGCGGTGCTGATTCTCCCGTTGATACAGTGGGGTATATTGGCTTCGCAAGGACTTTTGGAGAGTTATATTTTCTGGAATTGGGGATTTAACTTATCAGGGTTTATGGATGGTGTGCCTTTAGATGGTGATTTCTTCCGCAAATTGTTATTCAGTAACCTATTGGTGTTTCCGTTTATCTTGATTGCCTCACGGCGTGAAAATCGGCGTTATCTGTTAGTGGTGGTGATGTGGTTGGCGACTTTGACGGTATTATATCCGCGCTTTGGCGAGATACATGGGATGGGACATTTGCCATTTTCAGCGATCATGTCTGGCATCGTCTTATCGTTGCTATTGCCCGACCTCAGCACATGGCGGACATGGGATATTCCGCGACAAGTTATTGCAGGCTTGGGTATTGCCATCGGCATTGGTTGGCTTTGGACAGGTGCAGTCACCTATATTCCGACGCAATTAGGCGCAGGGGCAGTCCTCGCTTATGATGAATTTCGAGATTTAGTTGCCGAACTTGAACCATTCATCGAGCCAGATGATACGTTGTTTGTCTTGCCCGAAACCGATAGCACCCCGCAACTCCACCCGATGACAGGCATGATGCCCCCCGCAACTTGGGTCAAAGGTTGGAATTGGTATTTTGAGCCAGATTTCGTTTTGCCAACTTTGAACAATGATTGGGACACACAACCACCAACATGGGTGATTGTTTTTCCTGATCTGGTCGCATCCGGTGAACCCGGCATTACGGCATTGATTGAGCGGGTCGAAGTCCAGTATTCGCTAGCATTCACCGTAAATGATGTTTTTCTGCATGGTCAAGCAGAAGTCTATCGGCTAGATGGATAGCCGATTTCTCCGTTCCTCAGTATTACTCATTTGACTACCACTCCTATGAAATGATGATTTGATAAATTAAGTCAATTTGGACATATTAGTTGTCATATCGCTTCATTTTGGTTAATCTACGGTAATAGAGTATAATTTCAGACAGAGAGTATTAGCATATTACTTGTGTATGATCTTAAGTTTGTGATAAAGTGAAGTTAGATAATTGTTATATTGGTTTGTGATTACGAATCTAGGAGCAAAATCCAATGGCGGAAAAAATTCTTGTTATTGATGATGAGGAACCCACAGTACAACTCATTGCGATGTTACTTGAACGACGCGGATTTGAAGTAATAAAAGCCTATCGCGCTGAGGAGGGGTTACGTAAAGCCTATCGTCACCAGCCCGAATTGGTGTTGCTCGATATCATGATGCCCGATATGGACGGTTGGGATGTCTGCAAACGTCTGCGCGAAATGTCTGATGTTCCGATTATCTTCCTGACAGCACGAAGTGATGTTAAAGATGTTGTTAAAGGGTTAGAAATGGGTGCGGACGATTATGTTGTCAAACCTTATGACAATGATGAATTGGTTGCACGTGTCCGTGCTCATTTACGTCGTTCACCACGCCCCAATATGAGTGAAGAATTGGCATTTAATAATGGTGACTTCCGCATCAACTTTATGAATCGTGAAGTCTGGGTTAATAATGAGCTGAAACACCTCACGCCTAAAGAATTTAACTTGTTGGCGATACTTGTCCGTAATGCGGGACGAGTTGTGACCCGTACGGAATTGGTCACACAAGCATGGGGCGAAGAATATGGGGATGCGATTGATAGCCTTAAATTATATGTCCATTATTTACGTCAAAAGCTCGAACTCAATGCACAACAACCTGAATATATCCTCACCTCGCGCGGGGTTGGGTATCGTTTCGTCAATCGCTAATCACACTCACTCAGAAAATCTCTCGTAAGCCGTGGCAGATGTTACGGCTTTTTGAATTTCTAGCAGAGATAAACCCGATCCGAAAGGGACAAAGTATAACATTACCCATTCAGCACTTGAATCATCGGGAATATCAATCTAAAGACCGAGCCACGATGTAATTCTGATTCGACCAATACATCCCCACCATGACGCTGAGCGATACGTTGGGCAATTGGTAATCCTAAACCAAATCCACGTGTCGAATGGGCTTCATCACTGCGATAGAATCGTTTAAAGATTTGTTGTAATTCCGCCTCAGAAATACCAATACCTTCGTCTTCCACTTCAATCACCACAAATCGATCATCGTGATAGGTTCGCAAATAAATCGTATCACCGAGGCTAGAATAACGGACTGCGTTATCAATCAGATTGTTTAGGGCTTGTGTAATATAGTTCAAATGTCCCAAAATAAGCGGCAAGGATTGATCCACACTGATCTGAAAATCATCAGCACGATTTGGATACGACTCATGGATCTTATAATCGATCTGACGAATAATCGAATTGATATTCAGTGGGGAAAATGTTAATTCAGCACGAGTATCTAAGCGGGACATCAGTACCAAAGTCTCAACCAAGTCAGAAACATCATGTACCTGTTGTCGTATCAAATCATAATGGGTTCGCCGAGTTTCTGCATCTTCTGTTTTTCCCAAGATATAAACACTGGTATTGATGATCGATAATGGTGTCTTAAATTCATGTGATGCATCACGAAAGAAGCTCGATAAGATGCTGATACGCTCTTGTTGTGCCAGCATTTCAACCCGAACAGCTTCCACTTGTTTTTGTTGTGTGGTATCGGATGCGATACCCGCGACACGATGAATATTGCGAGCATCATTGTGAATGGGATAAATGCGAACACTAATCCATCGAATGCCACCATTTTCTTCCAAGAAACGCGCCTCATACTGCGATATTTCCCCTCGTGATTGCCGTTCTAAACTGTCGATGACAAGTTGACGGTCATCGGGGTGAACTTGTGCTAAGAACAAATTGACATCTTTCTGTCGATCTTGAACTGTCACGCCGAATATGGTTTCATAATTCGCATTTGCATAAATCAGTTCTTGGCTGGACGCATCATAAATCCAGAATGCTTCGGGGATATGGGTGACAAGTTGAGTGAATTTTTCTTCATTATCGCGTAAACCCTGCTCAATCTGTTCTCGTTGGATTGCCGCACCTAAGGTACTGGCGGCAGTGGCAACGGCTTCGAGTTCGACGGGATGCCAGTGGCGGTCAGAATGAATGGCATCAAAACCAAGCGACCCCCACCACTGAGAATTGACCATGACAGGTGCCATAACAAATGAGCGAACGCCACGCGTGATCATGATCTCTTGTTCATCATCCTTCATGTCGTTAATATGGCCATACAATAATTCACCCCTGTATAATATCTCTGACCAACGTGATATAGCTGGCGACTTAGGGTAACTTTCATGTTTTGCGATACCGTCTGCTGTCCACTCATAATCAAATATTGCGCCTTCACTGGTGGTGGTTGTGATATTACGCTTCAAATAGACGCGCTCAATCTTTAGCGATTTGCCCAATTGTTCCAGAATCGCTCCAATCCGATCACGCCAGTTTCCATCTTTGAGGAATCGTTGAGCCGCGTCATTAAGCGTATTTAAGATTTCATCCCGAAGATGAAGGGCATTTTCCATCTCGCGTTGTTCAGTAATATCACGTCCAATACCAACTAAGCCGATAACATCCCCTTGTTTATTGTGGAGAGGCACCTTCGTTACACTTGCTGTCCTCAGCATATTATTGGGCATGAGAATGAATTCATCTTGATTAATAGTCGTATTTTGAGATATGACAGTTATGTCATCTTGATAATACTTCTCCCCAAATTCAGGATAGAGTTCAAGCGCATTTTTCCCAAGAATCTCTTCTAGTACGGTGGCATGGGTTGTATCCACATAACTTTGATTTGCCATCAACAAACGGGCAGCAGCGTCTTTGATATAGATCGCATCTGGCAGATTGTCAATCAAGGTTCGTAAGATATTACGTTCACGGGCTAAGTTTTCTTGTGATACCTTCAGCGATGTTACGTCTTGTCCGGTCACACATACACCAATAATCTGATCATCGGGTGTTCTAACAGGCACATAACGATAATTAATATAGAGTGGTTTGTTATTAACCGTCGTATAAGATTCGTAAGTGGTGACGTGTCCATGTAATGCGCGATCAATGTAATCGCTGACTAAATAACGATCCGCTTTGATATAGGAATGATGTAAAGTATCGATGTTGTTCGATGATATGTCGCCAATGTCTTCATTTAAGCGGCTAGCGGCGCGATTCATAGCAACGATATTGGCGGTATCGTCGACTAAAAACATCACCTGTGAGGTATTATCGAAGATGGCGCGGAGGTTCGCTTCTGAATGTTTGAGGGCTTCTTCGGATTCATGATGATCTGAATAATCATAGATGATTGAAAATCGTACATGACGATTGTTGACTCGCATATCATGGGTATAGTCTTCGACTTCGCGCACTTCACCCATTTTAAGACGATGGGGAAAATGTACATAGGGACGACCCCTCTTACGGCTTATTATAATTTTCTTCTCAATGTCGGAGGGGGGTAACATATTTATATCAACCATCGACAAGGACGAAAATTCCTCAAGACTATAGCCATAAAAGGCGGATGCAGCAGGATTCGCCTCAATAATTTCATAGGTATCTACATCATACATCAGGATCGGGGTATCGATATTCTCGAAGATAAAATTATAGTGTCGCGGAGTTGATTTTTGTTGGCGGCTTTGGTTACGAATGGCTTGGTTGATGTTCTGCGCCAGTAACTCCACAAATTCGATTTCGGATTCGGTAAAACTTTGCTCTTTAGCTTGCGAGTGATAGAAACTAATTGTTCCCCATAGATTCTGATCTACAATAAGAGGTGTCCCGATATAACAAGCGACATCAGATTGTCGTAGAGATTGAATATAACGCGTATCATGGAGCGTAAGAGTTTGAGGTTGTTCCACCACATATCGGCATATCACTTGATTCAATGGAATCTCGATAGGTTGATGGCGGACACGTGGGAAGATGGCTTGTGTGAATGTTGTATCATGTTCGATTTGCCGGACAATACCATACTCCATCCCCAATACATCACAACCAACCCTGAGATACGCCAAAAACAACGTTTCAAGGTTAGAATATTGGGTTGTCGTCAATTGATGAAGTCGCTTAAGATAATTTATCTGGCTAGTTGCTGACGACCCATCGTGCGTCATTAACTTACGAATTGCGAGGTAAGCGGATTCATCCTGGACATTTTGACGTATAATTTTATCAAGTTCAGATGATATGGGAACCATAAAAGTACAAACCTATCTGTAACACCTAGGTTATAGTATAGACGATTGATTCCTTTTTACGATACATTATAGTACTTAAGTCTTACAGGTAAACGGAAAATGAACCCAAAATCAAACTCTTCACCAACACAACAATATATTGTACCCCCCATTAAAGCCAAAAATCCCACGAGCCGTCGTCGGATGGTGATAAGCGGGGTAATTATTACATTACTCACATTTTTTGGGACGAGTGCATTACTTCTGTTTTTTGCATTCATATTCGCGCCACAATTATCAAATGCACTGTGGAATACCGATTTGACACAGCAAGCCTTATACGGCACCTCGGCGGCGGTAAATAATGCACAGATTATCGTTGATATTACATCGACTTCGCTTATCCTCCAAGCTAGGGATCATCAAAATATGGTCGAGACGATGACCGAACGTGATATTCGACTAAATGCTTATGAGGCAGGTTTAGCATTGACTGATGAGGCGATGACGACCGCTGTCTTTGCAACCCAAACAGCTGTAATCGTCATTAACGAACAACAACGCACCCAAGCCGCTATCGATTATGGGGCGACCCAAGCGGCAATTAACCAACAGACGACTTTGATCGCGCTTCAAGCAACGTCAACCCAATTAGCACTTGATGCTCGTCCAACGGAGACCCCGCTACCATCATCAACACCAACATCAGAGACACGCCCATTTGATATGATTGAGGAAGTCCAACTGATCGCACATCCTGATGGCATTTGTAATTGGCAAGGGATTGCAGGCTCAGTATTTGATTTAGAGAATGAACCCGTCGGAGAGGATATTTATCAAGTGCGCCTCTTAAGTACATCGGAAGATGTTGTAGCCGTCGTTGGTGATAATCTTGATTTGGGAGATTCCTATAATTGGGCAATCCGTGTTGGTAACGTCGTCAATAGCGATATCTACTTCTTAAGATTAGAAACGGTGTTAGGTGATGCGCTATCACCAATGGTGCGCGTTATTTTTAATGACTCCTGTGATGAAAACTTGGCTGTCATTAACTTCTCGCAAGTGACCCCTTGAGGCTATCGTGTCTGGATCACAAATCATAGAACTCAGAAAATATTCATAGGCTCTGTCTTTATTAATGTAGGGTTTGATGAGGGCGTGTGTTCGAGTATGATATGAAGCAAATTTCAAATGATTACGGAAGGTTCGCTGTTAATGCCAAAAGTTGTTCTAAAAGAGTATAAATCGTGGCGCGATTGGTTGCCATTACGCAATCTACAGGTGCATCCTGACCAACGAAAATACAAAACGAATATCGTCATTTCTTATTTACAAGCCACTCACCCCGCCGTGACAGGCTACGGACTATATGTAGGTGAGGATTTGATTGGCTATGTCTTCCTGATTCATGCCGAGAACCCTGTACAATGGATTATTGACCGTTTGACGATTGATAAGAAATATCAACGTAAGGGATATGGTTCAGATGTTGTTGACCAACTCATCGACATGGTATACGACTTTGAAAATAGCGAGATGGTTATTGCACGGTATGCCCCCGATAATGAAGCCGCCCGCAAATTGTTCGCCAAATGGAAATTTGAAGAACAAGATCGGATGGTGCGAGGTCGCCAGATTGCCACGCTGGAATTTGAATTTGAAGAATCCGAAGAAGATGAAGACCTCGAAGACGATGACAACGAAGAAATAGATGCAGATGATGACGAAGCCAACCTCGAAGATGACGACGAGGAGTATGAGGATGACGACGACGAAGAAATAGATGCAAGTGAGGATGCCAAGAGCAGTGGCAAAGATAATTAATTAAATTGGACTGCACAACATAGTTGCAAACAGACGTGCAAATACGCTATAACCAAGATATGAGTCTTATCAAGAGGCTCTTGTAAAGTCCCGAATGAATCTAAAAATATGTAGGGATTGAATCTGTGCCTTCAACCATTGGGAGCAGACATAGCTACTTCCCTACAATCCCAGATACATTTAGAACATTACATCACGTCGTCGTTTAGAAAATTGAGAAGTAGAGGCAAGATATGTCCGAACAGAAAACAACTGACCCCATCCTCTTGCCAGAGCCGATTCGTCGTCGCCTTGACCCTTTGATGCTATTTGCTAAGAAGGTGCGGTCAGGTGCGATGAAAGGGGATCGACGCTCGATTAAACGCGGGACAAGTATCGAATTTGCTGATTATCGAAATTACGTTGCAGGTGATGATTTACGCCAATTGGATTGGAATATCTATGCACGTCTGGAACGTCCGTATATCAAGCTCTTAGAAGACGAAGAAGACCTTGCCGTTCATATCATTCTGGATGCCTCATCTAGCATGAACTTCCCCGTGGATGGCGATATTGATCAGAAGAAACTCCTCTTTGCCAAACGATTATTTGCAGGCTTAGGCTATGTCTCGCTTACGAGTCAAGATCGGTTGATGATTACGGCGATGAATGATAATGGCATGGCAACCTTTGGACCAGTACGTGGACGAGGGCAAGCCGTTGCGATGTTCCGCTATATTCAAAATTTGACAGCAGATGGCATTACTGATCTTAATATCATGCTGAAAGATTATGCTTTACGGGCAGGTCGGGCGGGTCTGACGATTGTGATTAGCGATATGTTTTCGCCAACGGGTTATGTTGAAGGTTTAAATGCCTTATTAGGTCGTGGGCATGAAGTCGTATTTATCCATGTATTATCTCCTGAAGAAGTCACCCCCCCATTAACTGGTGACTTGCGCCTGATAGATGTTGAAACAGGGCAAGCTCAGGAAGTCACGATTGATGCCACCATGCGCGAGGTATATTATCAGCGGTTGACAGCTTGGCGTGATGAAATCCGTAATGAATGCCAACGCAGAGGCGCACATTATTTCACCATCCAAACAGATGAACCATGGGAACGTATTATTCTATCAGATATGCGTCGGGCAGGGCTGGTTAAATAGTAGTCTTGCTGTCTCAACAGCCGATACACGACTATTTAACGTTTCAGGATAGCGTAGTGGAATCGTCGGGTAAACCGCCCCATACCATTTTTCGACTTTATGCTATAATTTGCGCCTGTTTAAGAGTATGGTATTTGTCATGGGCAACTCTGTGGTGAAAAATTACTGAGGCGAAAAAATCAATGCGTATATCAGGATGGTTATTAGGATTTATCGGATTTGGTGTGTTGTTTTTGGGGACAGCGATTTGTTCGTTTGCGACCTTTAGCTTCACCCGTCAAACTGTGATTGATTTCCAACAAACGGGTATCTTATTGGATGATCCGCTTGTGATGGTGCGTTGTGTCACGGCAGGACAATGTGATGCAGATGTAGAAGGCATCAGTCAACCGACAGCCATTCCTCTCAATCCACAAACGGTTAAAATCACGCCATTATTCACTGTTGTCCCGACAACAGAAGTTGTACAAGTTGATGACCCCGCGATTACCCCAGCCAGTACAGATGAAAAT
>Ga0209692_10003805_pt1 | contig 14240 bp, 14 predicted proteins | sample tdDd472_FD_187129 | JGI IMG/M metagenome (GOLD analysis project Ga0209692, IMG submission 187129) | Marine sediment microbial communities from the Atlantic coast under amendment with organic carbon and nitrate - tdDd47.2 (SPAdes)... | ecosystem: Environmental > Aquatic > Marine > Coastal >...
GTTCTTCAACAGTAGTAGTTGGTGTACTGCCACTACTTTTTAAGTTAAATGCTCACTGTCTTGCCTTTTCACCTGTGCCCATTGGGTATAACGCTACACTCTAGTAAGATATCGGCGCTGTTTTATTGTCACATCGACCTTTAGGTCGATCATGGTTTTAAACCTCCGTCTTTAGACGGAAAAAGGCTTTAGCCATTCTGTATCATAGTGTATCTCCTTAAAATGAATGCCGGGAGCGGCGTAGCGTGAGGCATTCATTTTAAGGAGATACACTATGAGCTACACCACCGGACATCACACAGTTTTTCACCATCGTTATCACATTGTTTGGGTTCCAAAGTACCGCTACAAAGTTTTGGAAGGCGAAATTCGCTTGCGTGTACGTGAGATCTCACGTCAAATTTGCGAGAGTCTTGGCGTTAAAATCATCAGCGGAGTTCTATCCAAAGATCATGTGCATATGTTTGTAGAGATACCTCCCCATATTGCGGTGTCAGATTTTGTGCGGCGTGTAAAGGGTTGTACATCACGTAAAATACAGCAGGAATTTCCGGCATTGCGGAAACGATATTGGGGCAGAAAATTTTGGGCGCGCGGATATTTTTGTACTACTAGCGGTAACATAACAGATGATGTGATCGAAAATTACCTAAAAAATCATCACAAGCCTCATTAACCCCGCTTTCAGCGGAAGCCAAACCTACCAGCCTTTGGCTGGTAGTGGTTCAGTACATCGTTGTTTCGCTTCTAAAGTGTTAAGTATACGTGTTGTCGCTTACGCCTTGTACTAAAGCCTCAGCAAAATCACTATATTTCACACTAAGAATAAGATAATACAGGTTCTTCAACAGTAGTAGTTGGTGTACTGCCACTACTTTTTAAGTTAAATGCTCACTGTCTTGCCTTTTCACCTGTGCCCATTGGGTATAACGCTACACTCTAGTAAGATATCGGCGCTGTTTTATTTGCGCAATGTGTGAGTTGATGAGGGGATTAGAATTGTATCTTAGAGGAAATTCTAAGGCGATTTCCCCTAATCTTCTTTTTCCTGTATAGAAAGGCTATAAGGAGAGTTGCTTAAGGTATATTCTGGCGCTTGTTTCAGGCCTTTTTTGAATAAGATATCAATTGCACTCTCGTATGTTCCGCTAATAAATACATCACAATCAAGAACATACTTTTCTGTTGTATTCCATGTCAAATCCACGCGCTCTTTAGCACTCCATTCTTCAATAATCTTTTGTAAGTTAGAGTTACGTTTGGCCTGCCAGATATGAATTTTATTGCTTGGTTCTTCGCGAAAGTGAGACTTAGGCTCTATTGCTTCCATTGAAGAAATAGTGTGTTCTTTTTCGACTTCAGTGTTTGTCTTGGGCTGTTCGCTAGAAACGGAAGCTTCTTTATCATTAAGAGGAAGGAGCACAGGTGCGTCAGTAGCTTCTGTGCTCATAGCCGGAGAATTATCTAGAATGGGGGCTAATTCCATAGGCTCTGTATCTTCAAATGGATTGGTCTCTTCCAGTTTTTTTGCATACTCTTCTTCGGCTTTTTCTTGTTCATCTAAAATGATTTCTGGCTTAAAAGAAGGTTCTACAGCTTGAGTCTCTATAATGTTATTAATTTCAGGTTCTGCAGTGGTATTTTCGTTTTCTTCATAAGAATCGAGCGTTTTCATTAAATCTTCCACTAGAGAAGAAGACTCATCATTACTGTTTGTTTTTTCGGAACTGACGTTTGTTTTGTCCAGAATTATGGATTCAGATACAAGATCGGGAACCTCTGCGCTTTGTGCCTCTTTTGCCAAAGCAGCGTTCATGGCTTGCTCAGGTGCAACAGTAATCTCTTCAGCGCTTTTTTTAAGCTCCTTTTCAGTTGGCTTTATTTTGGGTTCTGGAGGCTCATTTTTTTTTTGCTCCGCCGGTACGGTAGCAGTTTGCTCTGAGTGGGTGATTTGTGAACTATCAGTTCTGAGGATGACCCTCTTACCATGTATAAAAGCCTTTATCCCAATTGGTGTTAGTGCATCACCTAGAACTTCGTTCCATGGCTTGCCACCCTCCCATGACATGCGAGCTCCCGGGTTAACATCCTTGCTAAAGGAGTATGCATATTCCGGTGGGACAATTTGCCTAAGTGCCAGAGCTATAGGCATTTCTATTCCAAAGCCTTCAATGACATCATAGGCTATATCATTACTCCATTTAATATCTGCAGTATTTTCCTTAGATGTTGCTGGCGGTATAGGAACTTGTATGTCTGTGTTTTGATTATCTGCTGGCGGTATAGTATCTTTTTCCAAAGGATATGGGTTTAGGACAAGAGAAGAAGAGGTCGGTTCGTTAGATAAAGTAATTGTTTTAACTTCGACAGATTTTGTTTCGCTTCGATCTGTATCTTCTTCAAGGATTTTGATTTCAATAGGTGGATCAACCTCTATGGCCTGATTTGATTCAGTCCTTGGGGTATCATAATATTCAGGTAATGTGCTACCAGACACCGCGTCGTTAGATGCATTATCATCCATCATGATAACATCTGGACCAGCGTCTTCTACATAACCCGTTTCATCGGGGGGAGTCCATCTAAATTCAGCATGTGCTGGAATGGCAGTAAATGCACCAAAAGCGAGGATTTGTATACATGTTGAAAGAAGAAAGCGGTTATATTTTGAACACATTTTATCTAATTCCTTGAGGGGAGTGGAAATGCGTGCAGCATTTACGTAAGGAAAGCATGCTGCGCAACGCACAATTAGCCCTAAAAGAATATCTTTGAACAAAGTATAATTCAAGGGCTAAGTCGTTTTATGATGCCATGTTAAGCTTATGCGCTTACATTTTTACTCTAATGATTGCTTCAGGTATGTAAAAACACAAGGATCGGTTTTTATTGTCCGTAGTCAACAAATTGGTGCTGGGTGATGCCAATGATACTTGGCCGGTTACGTCCAACTAACCAGGAGCGAAATGATCGTATAGCCGATGGGAAGGTAAGACCTTTATTTTCCAAAAAATTAAATAAATAGAAAACCATAAAGGAGATGATTATTGTTGACCATCTCAGATATAAAAGCCATACGGGAATTAGGAATGCAACGCGTGCGTCGAAACTTATAAACCGGATCGTGCGCATAGTATCGCGCCAGTGCCAGTTTAGTTTGGCGTCAAGGTTCTCTAGCTCTTTAACCATTGTTTAAGTTCACCTCAAAGCGATGTTATTATTTTGTCCTAGGAAAAGTATAATACTCTAATCGTTAATGCTTCGTTAACAATTATTATAGTTCACAATAAATAATATCAAGTATATACCGAATTATTGAATATTTAATTTAAAGCTGTGCCGGGTTTCTGTCACTGGTGATTTGAAGGACAGGGCGGCTGTTTCTTCATCCCATTCAAAAGGAGTGTTTGTAATTGGGTTTTGGAGATTATCAGGTGCAGCTTTTACATACGCGCTGATTTCTGAGTTGGGCAAGTTCTGCGATAAAATTTTCACAGCATTGGCATTGCCCATTGTTCCATGCATAAAGGGCTCAACTAGCCCCCAATCATCGGCTAGTATCAAAGAATCGTTGAAGATTGGCCCATCATTTTTGAGTGCAGCGGTGATTTCAGCTTCATATGTTGTAGCAAGTTCAGGCGCCATATATAAAAGTTTTTCCAGAGTTTGGCGCTGAATACCAATACTAACACCCATAACCGCTTTATAGACCATAGGGCCTCGGTCTGCCGCCATCATTCTGTAGAGTTTCATATAGCGCAGCCATTCTTTCATGGCCTGATCTGGAGCACCGTTTTTGGCTATATCAATGATACTCGCTGCTTTCAATTGTACCAGTTGAAGGGGACTACGCATCTGTCCACCAACAAGCATGGGAGGAGTCACATAGACACTGCCCATATCTGGGGCGCGGTTGAAGCGTTTCCAGATGATTTTGTTTTCGCTTATAAACTTGCTCAAGTCTTCAAATGTGGCGCATTCTTTCTCCGTTTCGTCTTCCGTTTTTTCAAGCTTATATAAGCAACGCAATTTCTTGGTGGCACCTTGTCCAATTTCTATTTCTTCATCCTCTGTTAAAACAGAAGACAAGTTATCCAATTCTGGGATTTCATATAAGTATTGTTCATCGACGCCTAAAAGTTTTTTCATAGTCCGGAAAGTAACAAAATTATCAAAGGCTTTCTTACGCCCATATTGGTAAAAGTCTTCAACATCTTCAGGAGCAGAAAGACCTCTCATCGCAAAATAGATATTATTTTCCCAAACAGGCTCATACCCGCCATAAACCATAGGCTGATAGTTTGGATTTTGCGGCGGAACGCGTAGGATTTGAACGAATAAGAACAAATAAAAGGCAACAAAGAGCGTATAGACAATATAGCTTGCTCTGTAGTCAAACCCGAAGAAAAATTTGGAAATCTTCTTCTCATATTTCTTCTTGAGTTTTTCCTGTTTCTTTTTTGTGGGCTCGGCAGAGATGCCCGTCAGAATTTCAACGATGTTTTTATTGTCTTTTCTGAATATGAAAGGGGCCAGCCATATGGCTTGTGCCAAAAGTGTAACTGTTTTGAAGACAATAGCGTTAAAAAGACCTACAGGAATACCAATTATCAGAATATATGCTGCGCCTAAAAGCATGGGAAGCCATTCTATAAATCCATAGAGCATGTAATCTACAGGCGTCCAGCTTTCTCAGTTGCGCTTATGCAGTTGTAAGCCCCAGAACTTTAAAAACAAACCACGTTTTATGAACATCAAAAATGGAATGCGCAGTAGAATCAGGACAAACCATGTAAAAGCCCACATTTTCCACATACAAAAATACTTGGGGAAATTATCAAAAAAATTATAATCTTCTGGAAAAACGTCGTTTCCTTGCAGAGATATGTCATTAAGCAATTGCATCATAGCTTCTAGTTTAGGTGACTTGCATTCTATGAACTTAGGGGCTATGTCGTTGAGAGCAAAGTAAAAAACATAACCTAATATGCTTACAGTAAGCCAAAACAAAACGTCGCAATCGGCTTTTCCTAATATGGTTTTGTTGGTAACGTAACGCTGATATTTTTCATCTATGGAGCTATCTCTCTGCAAGAATTTTATCTCATGATATTGGGGGGGAACAGGAAAATCAATGAAAAGCTATATTGTTACAATAACATAAAAAATGCAATTAAGCGCCTGTGCTGGACGACAGCAATAGATACGCTCGGCGGTCAATCGCCCCCTCTTCAAATGCAAGAGCAGCTGATTTTTCCATGGTTTGCCCATATTGCGGGACAAAGCGTTGTATCTCGTTAGGCCACTTGGTGAAATGCATGTCCATTAGCTTTTCGCGCACTTCATCGGGGAACTTCATCCATTCACGTACTCCGCATCGTCCACCGCCTACGCGTTGTACTAAAGCTTGCGTTACAATAAGCCGTAAAGTCTCCATCAAGGCTATGGCGCGCTCTTCACGTTCTTCCATTTCATAGGTCGAAAGCATGCGCTGCACGGTATTGGCTACGCCTAATGTGTGTGTAGTTGTATACACGGCGTGTCCGGTTTGTGCTGCTTCAATAGAGGCATTAATCGTTTCGCGGTCGCGAGCCTCACCAACCAGAATAATTTCAGGTTTACGGCGTAAGGCATTACGCACGCCATGCGCAAAATCGGGCAAGTGGCGCGGAATTTCTGTTTGTGAAACCAGCGAGCGCGGGCTTTGAATTGTGTCATACACATATTCAATTGGTGCCTCATAAGTCAGCATTTTTCCGCATCCACGCGGGCGCTCTAAAAGCATGCGGTTACCTGCTGCCAGAAGTGTAGATTTACCGGATCCTGTTGGCCCGGTTATAATGACAAGTCCTTGACGTGGAGCCCAATTATCGCAGATTTCCTGCTCAATATTCAAATCTTTCATAGTCGGCGGTTCGCTGGGCAGAGAACGCATGGTAATTTGAGCGCCATCGCGCCCTTTTGTCAAAATCGCTGTGATATTCACACGAAAGCGAAGACGCGTATAACGGTCAGGCCGGACTTCATAAGAAACGTCTAGATCTCTACCGGAGGCCAAACGAGCCTGAGCCTCTGCGCCGTAAAGTTTTTCGAGAAAAACAGCCATGTCTGCTGCATCTAATTTACGAAACGTCGCAGGATATAGCTCACCGCTTATCTCGTTATAAACAGGGCGCTCACTTTGAATTGTGACGTCAGACGAGTTTTGCTTAACGCACCAGAGTAAGAACTCATCAACGTCATCATGTGTAAATCTTAATGGTTCATTTGGCCAGGTTTGGGCTTGGGTATCTTCAGCCTTTACAAGACTTACCGGCTTGCGGGCTTCCATGTATCTGCTCCACTTATCAGCTCTGGTACTCCGGTGATTTGAACGGCACGATCGCCAATATGCATTTCATCGCCACCGCCTGTAATACCGCGATCAACTTGGAGTGCATAGGGTGGAGAAACCATACCTTGCGCAAGGAGCATTCTGTATCTAATCATACCTTGATAATCAGATTCCAAGCGCGCAAGATCATCTTTAAAAATGTCATCAGCTTGTTCATAGCCGAATTTCCAGCCTTTACGGACATTAATTTCCCATACTCTGCGTTCTTCTTCATTACGCGGGGTTAGGATATCAGGCGGAGGCATTACTTCGCCCCATTCACGTTCCATGTATTGGCGCCATGTCCTTGGCGCTGAAACAATGCGTGCGTTTCGAATAATATTGTAAATTTTATCAGATATAGCAGCAGTTTGTCCGTCTGATTCAATAATCATTGCATTCATCGATTCTGTTATGATCGGGGGTTCGATCATAAAGCCAGATGGTGCGGCGACTAAAAGCTGGGCAAAGTTATATACACGATCAAGATAGCGTGTTTTGGTATTGAGTTCTCGCCTGATTTCATAGGTGCGTTTGGCTAATCCGCCACGTGCACCAAAAGAAATAGCCGCTTCCTCAATGGCATCCAGACGAATGTCCATAGGTAAACTGTCGTCTATACCGTCCATTTTACCATTGGGCGCATATTTCATCAGATTGCGAAGTGCCTCAGGCGCTTCATCGGAAGTTGTCAGCGGAGTTTCTTTATCTACTGGAAGTTTGGATTTTCCAGCATGAGCGCAGTTCGGTGTACTAGCCACAAAAGACAGCCCCATAACTGCGCAAAGACTCGATGTCAGAAGAAAACGCATAATCTAAAACCCTTTAAAAACTTCTTAACCGCCAATCCCGGCATTGGGAGCATAGTAAATTTCTACCATGCGGGACTTGGCGTCGACCTTCACATCACCGCGCTTGCCAAGCTGTAAGCCAACGTCGCGAAGGACATCGACAACTCGGGAATTCTCCGCATCAACAGAGACAACGACAGGGATTGAAGGCTCATTACCTAAAACAAGGAAACTGTATCCGGCGCGATCAGCCAAGGTTTTGGCAATCGGTTCTATCGGGCCAACCCAGTTTACAGTGATTGTACGGCGCAGCTCTTGAGGAACATCTCCAATCGGAGACATTTTGGTGGCTGGCGTGCGTGCTTGCTCAACGGCAGCCAGTGCTTCAAGAGCGGACGATGCGCGGTCGGCAGATTCAGCCAGCATTATAGACACACTGTCAGGAGATGCCACAATTTGCGGGCTTCCTGCGCTAAACGCGTTTGATGTGTCAAAATTGGAACAACTGGAAGTTAAAGCCAAACCACAGAGCAATGGTAAGATAAGAAAGTTACGAGACATAATAATTTAAAACCCTAATACGAAGACAACTAGTCTGCAGAAAATACTAGACAAAATTGTAAGGTAAATCAAGAAATATAGATAAAATTATGAATATATTTGCGTATTTTTATTGATCCACAGACATATAAACAGCCCGTTTTGTTATTATATTAAGTTATAATAAAATCGCCTATGCCGTGCTGAGCTTGGTTTAAGTATGTTTAGTGCCAAGCTTTCAATAGCCCATATTTTTTCATCATATTAATCACACGTTTTTTGTATTTTTTTCCAAATTCCGGCGTGCGGGAATGATAATGTTCGAGAGCTTTTGCCAAATCATGTGTTTCATTGAGATGTCGGCGTAATATCCATGCGGCTACATCAACATTGGCGCATGGATCATCGCGCACCACTTTTTGGGCTTTTTCTGTGCTGATGCCCCATTGTTTGGCTAATTCAGGCAGCCATATTGTGTTGATTTGCATAGGCCCGAGATCGTAGCTTCCATTTGTGTTGGCGACTTCTAGTCCTGCTTTTCCGCCTTCAGCGCGATATATTCCGGCTAACAAAGCAGGGGGGACATCATGCGCTTGTGCGGCCATCATTATGCATGCGGCAAGAATTTTTGTACCCATTGGGATGCTCTTTAATGTATGTCTGACAAAATATAGCGCAAAAAACGCAAATCCTGCTGTGCCCAAGCACAAGTCATACAATGGTATAAAATTATATGTTTAAGGTAAAAAGACAGACGTTTTTATCCAAATTAATCAGAAGCGAAGAAGGACATCGGGCCGCCGCCGCCACCGGATGATTTTCCCTTACCATCGTCCTCTTTATCATCTTCTTTTTTATCAGTAGTAGGCGGTTGCTCGGCAGCAGGCGTAGCTTTCTCGCCAAGATCCTTGTCGTCGCCACCATCAGAGGATTTGTTATCTTCGCTTTCGTTATCGTTATCATCTTTTGGTTTTTTGCCTGAGCCAAAGAAGCCCATGGGGCTGGCCTTTGGAGGGGCTTTTTGTGGTTTTTCTCCGCGTAACGTCGGCATTGACGGTTCTTCGTCTTTTTCTTCCTGAACCTCTTTTTGAGCGTCTGGCGCCGTTGCGCCACCCTCTACGGTAGCTTCTGCCAATGGTTTGTCTGGTGCTGAGCCAACGTCCACAAGCCCGGATCCATCAGTAAACAGATTCTCGATTTTGGCGATATCTTCATCTGTGAAGTGATCGGGCATAATATGTTTGGCTAGAACAGTGAGCATGCTCAGGCGTTTATCAAATAGTAGCCAAATATTCTCTATCTGGGTTTTATTGTCTTCTTGTGCCCGGATATCTTCATCCAGGCTCATAATTCTGTCTTTTTCGCGGATATGGCACGAACAGTAAAGCGGAATAAGGGAGCTTAAAATAAGAAGTTCGCTCGATTTTTGTTCCGCTACGGATAGGTCTGCTCCCATTAAAGCATGAGTAATTTCAGAGGCTTTAGTGCGTAATTTTTCCGATACGTTTTGTATCATACGCGCTTCGTCAATGCCAAAAGGGAAGTCTGCTACTGCGTCTACAAGCGGTACGTAATACTTTAAATAAACAAGATTTGCCACTGTTCGTGACAAGGGTGATAGGCCGCGTATATTTTCTGGGAACACGCCTTCAAGACGATCCATCGGGATGTAGTTTTCTGAAAATGTCAAAAGCTGGTCGACCGAGGTGACTGTGCGTTTTAGTTCGGCTTGAGTTGGTAAACTGCCTGCACGTTTATAATGTGCGGCAATAATGTGACATGACAGTGTGGCAAGGTTAAGGCGTATGGATACGTCTTTTTCTTCTTCTTCGGTCAGATCCAATAAACCACGAATATCATCGGCGTTATCAATTGTTTGGCGCAAAAGACGGGTTACATCTTCAATGACTTTTTCTTCGGGCTCGCTCAAGGCGACTTGAATGATGCCTTCGACAACCGGCAATCCGATATCGTGCATAATTACGGTAAGAAGTTCGGCGCGCTTCATTTGCGTATCCCTATTTCCTTAGATAATGTCTATAAAATAACCCGGTGGGTTAGGTGCGCGCTCCCAGATCTGCAATCAGACTTTCAAGGTTTTTGGGCATTCCGCGAATAATTTTCACTTTACCATCTTTGCCACGATAGACAACAAGCGGAGTTACGCTTAGCTTCCATGACTGCATTACAGATAAGTTGCGTTGTACGCCTTGTTTGCTGATTTCAGGTGAAGCCGGCAGTGCATCTTTTTCGCCATTTGTGTAGCGCCAGTATAGATCGACAGGAGAAGGCGCCGCTAGCAAATAAGCGGCTTGCGCTTGAGTTTCATCACGGAAACCGACAGGAATCATGCGCACCTGCATTTTGCCGCTATCAATATAAGATTTAAGCGCAACCATCATATTGTGACAATGTGAGCATTGCGGATCAACAAAACTGTAAAGTAAAGGCGTGCCGGCCTGCCCTACAGGCAACCAGTTACTATCTTCCAGATCGGCGTAGAGTTGCTCGGATGGGGTTTTGAACTCGTACTTATCCGCTTTTGCAGTTTCTCGCGCATGTGTTGGTGCCTGAGGTGCGTTTGCGGTGAGGGAGTCCAAGAGCTCCCCGTTTTGCTGGCGTAAGCGGCGTACTTGATCGATGGTTACAGCCTTGCCTTTAGTGTCAAATAAAAGGCCACTGACGAAACCGCCATTTGGCAAAACATAGAAATATTGTTCCTGACCGTTTTTAATGGCAATCCAGCCATCTACTCCGTGATCTTTTCCCAAAAAACGAATCTGTGCGCCATCATTAGCGAGATTTTGTATCGGGTCGGGCATTTTAGGCAGCAATGTATCATTATTGCTTTGTGCAACAGCATTGCCGCCAGCAAAAGATAAAACGGCCAGTCCGGCGCAAAGAGAAATGGATTTTCTGAAAAAGCTGTAATTCATAATAATAACCTCGGGGCGCTATAACGCCATCGTAATCGTATAATTATTGGAGTGCCATGCTTGTATGACTGCCCAAACATAGCGGGATTAAAAGCCAAGTACAATAACTTTTGAAAATAGAGTTTTTGCAGTTTATATAACGCTTAGAAGAATAAAGTAATAACACCGGCATAGCTATAAAAACGGGCATTATTAATTTCGCCGCCAGCGTAAAAACCGCAAAGCGGGATATCTCCGATAATATCGCGAATAAGGTTAACTTCGTCCGAAGCTATGGTGGCGTCTTGTGCAAAGCCGCGAGCGATACAGGAAATATATAGCGCACCTTTCGGTTCAAAGCTTCCGCGATCAGCCATGACCCGGTTGCGCAAAGTAATCAGGGCTTTAGATAAATCGCTAGAGACATTTTGCTCGTCGCGTTCAACAAAGAATATACGCTGACCGGACTGTATATTTTCTGCCAGTTCGATCGAGCCTTCATTAACATCAATTCCGGCGATGTTGCGTACTAGAAAATCATTTTGATCTGATTGGCTCAAAGGCAGGGCGGCATGTATTTGTCCGCGAAACAAGCTTGTGAATTCAGAAGGGATTTTATCGCTGGATTCAATTACGTCAAACGAACCTGCAAATTCCAGCTGGTTTTTCCCGGTTTTTTCACCGGCTAGTATACGGAGGTCGTTTTGTAGGACATCAAGTGCGCGCTCATCATCAAGCTCTAAAATAACATTATTATCTGTCTTGGTTACGGTATGAAACTTACTGGCGGGAACGCAGCCCTGTGATAAAACAGTCGCAACGGGCACATTATCGGCAAAAAAGGCGCCGCATAAAGAGTTGCTACACACACCATTGGCAATTTGAAAATGATGTGAACGTGAAGAGGTTAATCCACCAACAAAAAAACAATCGGTGTTATGTTCAAGGTCGCTCAAAAATTCTTGCGGATTATGTGGAGAAAGAGGGTCAACATGCACTACGCCTAGCATAGGCGTGTGCTCAATTAGCCATTGCTGAACGACATCTTGTGATAAGAAACGCGGGCCTTGCTTCTCAAGATTTTCTTCCAGAAGATCAAGTTCTATTTTCTCTTTGTTGTTTTCGGTTTTTGTAAGCTCTATATCAGCGTCATGCTTATCTTTGGGGAATATACAAAAAGAATCTTCGGGAAAACGTCCGATCATGGCCGAGATCGCAGGTTGGTCAACTAGCGATTCCTGCGAACCGATTACACCCATTCCTATAGAGCCAATCCAGTTGTCAATTTTAAGAACTGATTTGAATAGGTTATAAATGCTGCTCGCATCATCAGCCAGATAATCAGATATATATATAAATCCAAAATTAAATTCGTCATCCTCGGTACGGATAGAATCGAGTTTTTCAAGCACGGCTTTTGACGTATCCCGCCAATCGGTTCCCTTGGCGCTGGCACTGGCAAAATCTGTGGAGGTAAGTAATGACATAGTAAAAAAACAAAGGTAATTAAAATAAAGTCTCAATAAGAATAGAGACAAAAATGATTCTACGTTTTAAGATAGCCTAGGCTATGGCATGTGGTCAATTAGCACATGCTCTATTATGAGGAAAAGGGATAAATTATGGAATTTTGGACTATTTTACTTATTCTGGGCGCAGTTGTTGGCCTTTTTGTGTTGCTATACAACCGTCTTGTGGCGTTGCGCCAATCACGTAACAACGCTTTTTCTGATGTCGATGTGCAGCTTAAACAGCGCTTCAATCTCGTGCCCCAGCTTGTGGAAACCGTAAAAGGTTACGCTTCGCACGAAAAGCAGGTCTTTGAAAATGTTACGCAAGCCAGAGCCGGAGTTGGAGCCGCTAAAAGCTCGGCGACCGGTGATCGCGTCGCAGCAGAAAACGTATTGGGCGGAGCTTTGATGGGGTTGCTAGCAGTAGCCGAGAACTATCCCGATCTTAAAGCCGATCAAAATTTCCAAAATTTAATGAGAGAGCTTTCAGACCTCGAAAATAAAATCGCAGCAGCTCGACGCTTCTTTAATAATGCAACGTCGGAATATAATACAGCCGTACAACAATTTCCCGCTGTGCTGATTGCAAATAGCTTTGGTTTCGGTAAGGAAGAGTTTTTTGAACTCGACGAAGCGCAAGCTGCGGCCATTCAAAAAGCTCCAGAAGTTAAATTTTAGAACCGCCGAAGTTAGGCTGTCATCCTGAGCTTCGCGAAGCAAATCGAGAGAAGTGTTTGAAAAATACGAACGACAATTTGTTCGCATTAAAAAGATAGTGCGGCAATCCAGTTTGGCAATTTGTTATGGAGATGGCAAAACAATGACAACACACAGCATTGGCCTTAACACTCATATCTGGCGTAATAACATGCGCAGCATAATGTTGCTCGCGTTTTATCCGGTTTTGCTGTTGGGGGTGTTCTGGTTAGCAAGCTGGGCGCTAAGTATGTCGATGTTTCGCTATAGCGCAACCAATATTACTGGAGCCTATTATGGCTCCGGGACGATGGAAGACTTTGTGAATAGCGATAAGACTATGCCTGCGCTTGACTTGGGCGCGTCCGCCAGCTTTGCTAACGCTTTCACAATTGAATATGCTCCTATTGTTATCACAGCCGTGGCCATATGGTTTCTTATCGCATGGTTTTTCCACACGGGCATGATCCGTAAACTTTCCAAGTCGCATCCTGTTACCCGCAAGGAGGAGCCAGAGCTTTATAACTTGCTGGAAAATTTGTGCATCTCGCGCGGCATGCCCATGCCAAAACTGGAGATCATCGAGACTCACGCCCGCAATGCTTTTGCTAGCGGGGTTAACGAAAGCACATATTCTATTACAGTGACGCGCGGCATAATGAATGCGCTGGCTAAAGATGAGCTTGAGGCTGTTTTGGCGCATGAACTTACCCATATTTTAAACCGCGACGTGCGCTTGCTCATTGTCACAGTCATCTTTACTGGCCTGTTCGGATTTCTGGCCCAGCTCGTCTGGAGCAATATCCGCTACACATTGTTCTATTCACGTGGGCGCAGAGATCGCAATAACGGTGGGATTGTCATCGCTATGATGATTATCGCTGTTGTGCTTTGGCTGGGTTATATGGCCAGCTTGTTGATGCGCTTTGCTTTATCGCGTAGGCGCGAGTATATGGCTGATGCCGGCTCGGTAGAGCTAACCAAAAACCCCGAAGCTATGATGAGAGCATTGATGCGTATAGCAGGGCGCGAGCGTATCCCTGGCGGCACAGATGATATCGCCATGATGTGCATTGAAAACAGCCGCGCGTTCCTTGGAATATTCGCAACTCATCCCCCAATAGAAGCTCGCATCAGAGCAATTTCAGAGGTGACTAATACCCCTGTGCCAAATGGAATGAGCTTACCGCCAGTGGGTAAAGAGGAAAGCTTTTCCGCAAATCGGGAACAAAAGAGTTCAGCCACTAACGGCAACCTAAATCACTCCCGCCAAAACCCGTGGCTCTCGCGTTCGCGTAGGAAATAGACAACGATTTACGTTTTTCTCTCTTTTCCTTGTTTTGTATAGTTTGCTCCGGTGAATCTCGATATTTTTGGACTGTTCTTGGTATAAAAAAGCATCAAGAAGGCGGAC
>Ga0209692_10003806_pt1 | contig 14238 bp, 13 predicted proteins | sample tdDd472_FD_187129 | JGI IMG/M metagenome (GOLD analysis project Ga0209692, IMG submission 187129) | Marine sediment microbial communities from the Atlantic coast under amendment with organic carbon and nitrate - tdDd47.2 (SPAdes)... | ecosystem: Environmental > Aquatic > Marine > Coastal >...
CGAAGCTGAAGCCGAACAGCGCGGCCAGCGTCTTGGAGTAGCTCTCCGCGGTGCTCAGCTCTTCCGCGCCGTAGGCGGTGTGGCTGAAGGCGCTGAACAGGCCGCCGAGGCCAATGATCCCCAGGCCCACGACGCAGAGGCCCATGACCGTGCCCGAGGAGAACGCGACCTTGAGCGCTTCGGAGAGGCTGGTCTTGGCGGCCTCGGTGGTGCGCACCGCCGACTTGGTCGCGGTGACCATGCCGAAGTAACCCGCGAGGGCGCTGAACGCCGCGCCGACCACGAACGCGATCGCGATCAGGTAGTGTCCGCCCTCCTTGTGGAAGATCCCGAGCACGATCGCCACGGCGACTACGTAGAGGGTCAGCCACTTGTATTCGGTGAACAGGAACGCGCGGGCACCCTTCTGGATCGCAGCTGCGATCTTCTGCATCTTCTCGTCGCCATCGGAGCGCTTGTTGATGCCGGTGGCGAGCACGAAGGCATAGACCAGGCCGATGATTCCGGCGATGGGAGCGCTGAAGCCGAGCATGCTGATGGTGTCGGCCAAGAACGCAGACGTCATATCGAACGCCTCTTCTGGGGAGGGATTGGCTGCACCGTGGCGCAACGCGTTGTTTTGGGAAGCGCCTGATATACCAAGGCGTTAGGTGGACAGGCAAGCTTTGCGTCAGAGTTGTTTGGCGTTCGGGCGGCGGCGTCTCGTGCAACCCGCATGCCCACTCGGTTGGCGGACGATCGCGCCCGGGTTCGACCTCGGTCCGTAACCTCAGACGTCGTGGATATTCGCAGCGTGTTCGGGGGGCGCGTCGCCCTTACCCGAGAAGGGGCTGGCGCTTGGGCGTCGGTGCTGCCGATAGAGTGGGAGTCGGGCGCGTGCCCGGAGGACAGATGACGCAGGCACACGAGCGGTTGGTGAACCCCCAGGCGCGGGGGGACGATCCCGAGCGCGGGTTGCGCCCACAGACCTTCGACGACTTCGTCGGCCAGACGCGGGTGGTGACCAACCTTCAGACGTGGATCCGCTCGGCCCAGGCCCGCGGTGGCGTGCTCGACCACGTGCTGTTCACCGGCCCGCCGGGGCTGGGCAAGACCACCCTCGCGACCCTCGTCGCGGGCTGCATGGACGCGCGGCTGATCACCACCTCGGGGCCGATCCTCGAGCGCCCCGCCGACCTGGCGGGCATGCTGACCAAGCTCGGCCACGGCGACGTGCTGTTCATCGACGAGATCCACCGCCTGCGCAAGCACGTCACCGAATACCTCTACTCCGCCATGGAGGACTTCAAGATCGAGGTGGCCATCGACGAGGGCCCCTACGCGCGCTCGGTGACGATTCCGCTCAAGCGCTTCACCCTGATCGGGGCCACCACCCGCTCGGGCCTGCTCGCCAAGCCCTTCCGCGACCGGATGGGCATTCAGGAGCGTCTGAGCCTGTATGACGCAGCGGAGCTGGCCCGGATCGTGACCCGCTCGGCGGGGGTCCTCGGCGTCCAGATCGACACCCCGGCCGCCGCGCTGATCGCGCGCCGCGCGCGTGGGACCCCACGCCTCGCCAACCGCTACCTCAAGCGCGTGCGCGACGTCGCCCTCGCCGGCCAGACGAGCAAGGTGAACGAGGCGATCGCGCGACAAGGGCTCGACATGCTGGGGGTCGACGAGGCCGGCCTCGACGACATGGATCGCAAGCTGCTCGCGCTGCTCGGTGAGAGCCCAACCGCGCCGGTGGGGCTCAAGACCCTCAGCGCCGCCCTCGGCGAGGAGGAGGACACCATCGAGAACGTCTACGAGCCGTTCCTCATCGAGCGCGGCTACGTGCGCAAGACCGCCCGCGGGCGGATTCTCGGGCCATTGGGCTACGACTACCTCGGCGTCGAGCGCGCGAGCGCTTCGCCGGTCACTCAGAACGCGTTGTTCTCGTGAGCGCCCCCCGCCGCAAGCCGACCCGCCGGAAGAAGCCCGGCGGGAAGAAGCGCAAGGCAGCGCGCAAGCGCAGCGGCGGCGCGCGGAAGAAGAAGACCAGCACCAAGAAGAAGACCAGCACCAAGACGAAGGCCAGCACCAAGACGAAGGCCAGCACCAAGACGAAGGCCAGCACCAAGACGAAGGCCAGCACCAAGCGCACCTCGGCCAGCGCGACGACCTCGGCCAGCGCCGGACACTCTGCGGCCCGAGCCAGCGCGCGTCGGCGCCCGTCTCCGCTGCGGGCGCTGCGGCTGCTGCCCCCCGGGGCACAGGGGCTCAAGGGCCTGGCCCTCGGCGCGCTCCTGGGCGTCGTGCTCCTCGCCTGCGTGCGCGAGCAGGCCACGCCTCCCCCGCCTCCCGTCACGCACCCCGAGCCCGAGATCCGCGTGCGCCTGTTCGAGCGCAGCCTGGCGCGGCTGACCCAGCTCACGGTGACCCTCGACACCGGGTCGTGGACGCTCAAGGGAGAGAGCGGCATGCCGGTCGGGATCGTGGCCCAGCGCCCGACGACGGTCGCGATCGAGCTCCGCGACGGCGGGCTGCACGTCGGCGAGCAAGACCCCCTCGGCACCTGGCTCGAGCTGACTCCCAACGACGCGGACGCGACCTTCACCCTCGAGGGGCGCACCTACCTGGGCGCGGTGCGGATCGAGCCGACCTCGACGGGCCGCGGGCTGCAGGCGACCAACACCCTCGGCCTCGAGTCTTACCTCCTGGGCGTCGTCGGCTACGAGAGCCCGCTCGGCTGGGACGACGAGGCGCTCTATAGCCAGGCGGTCGCGGCCAGGACCTACGCCTACGTGGGGCTCAAGCCGGGTCGCAACTACGACGTGGTCGACGACACCCGCGACCAGGTCTACCGCGGGCTAATGCCCAAGCCCGAGCACCGCGCCCGGCTGCGCAAGCTGGTCGACGGCACGCGGGGCAAGGTCGTGACCTACGAGGGCAAGCCGATCACGACCTACTTCCACTCCACCTGCGGCGGGGACACCGTCCCTGCCATGTGGGTCTTCCCCTGGGTGCACGAGGAGTTCGAGCCCTGGTCCGGGGCCAGCGACTGCCCCTGTCAGGCTTCGAAGTACTACCGCTGGGAGCAGCCCCGGGAGTTGGCCGGCGACGGCAAGGCCGAGGTCCAGAGCCCGGCCCAGCGCCTGGTGCTGAAGCTGCCCCTGACCGCGGCCGAGGTCGAGCACTGGCCCCGCGGCGGTTACGCCAAGACCCTCGTGCTCACCGACCAGACCGGCGAGACGACCCGGGTGCCCGCCTGGGAGGCGCGCCAGGTGTTTGGCCTCCGCGGCTACGCCTTCGACGTCCAACTCGCCTCCGACGGGAACCGACTCGAGTTCACCGGCCGCGGCTGGGGCCACGGCGTCGGCATGTGCCAGTTCGGTACCCAGGGCCGGGCCAAGCAGGGCTGGAAGCACCCCCGAATCCTGGGCCACTACTACCCGGGCACCCAGCTCACGACGCTGCCCTACGCTGCCCAGTAGGGTGCCGCACCCGGGGCTCCGCAGCTCGGCCAACCATGCGAGACTCCGCTGGACGGAGGTGAGGCATGCCCCTCGACGCTGAGCTGCTCGCGCTGTTGCGCTGTCCCGAGGACCACTCCGCGCTGACCGAGGCCAGCGCGGCCGAGCTGGACGCGATCAACGCCAAGCTCTCGGAGCTCAAGACCCAGGGCGGGGAGCCCGCCCAGGGTCCGCTGAGCGGCGCCTTGATCCGCGCCGATCGTCAGCGGGCCTACGCCGTGGTCGACGAGATCCCGAACATGCTCCCCGAGGAGGGGATCGTGCTGCCCGAGGGGCTGCTCTAGGCGCCGAGGCGGATCCGGCCGACTGGGCCCGCGGTGACTTCGCCAATGTGCGCGGCGACGCAGCCGGCGGCGGTGAGGTCGGCGAGGCAAGCCTCCAAGGCGCCCGCGGGGACGCAGGCCAGCAGCCCGCCCGAGGTCTGGGCGTCGTAGGCCAGACGCACCTCGGGATCCGGCTGGTCTGGGTCGCGGTCGACGTAGGGTCCGGTGGCGTTTTCGTTGTCGCGAGACCCGCCCGCGAGGGGCCTTTGCGCGAGCTCGAGTCCGAGCTCGAACACCGGCAGGCTGCGGGGGTCGATCCGCAGACCGACCTGGGAGGCGTCGGCCATGTAGCGCGCGTGGCCGAGGAGGCCGAAGCCCGTCACGTCGGTGGAGGCGCGGACGCCGTGACGGTCGAAGACCTCGGAGGCGGCGCGGTTGAGTTGGCGCATGGATGCGATCGCGACCTGGACCCGGGGGTCGGACTCCTCGACCTGTGAGCCCTTGATCGCGTTCGCGATCAGCCCTGTGCCGAGGGCTTTGGTGAGCACCAGTCGGTCCCCGGGCTTGGCGTTGGCGTTGGTGCGCATCGTGTCGGGGTCGACGAGCCCGGTCACCGCGAGCCCGTACTTCAGCTCCTGGTCCTGCACCGAGTGCCCGCCCACGATCACGGCCCCGGCCTCGCGGACCACCGCCGAGCCGCCCTGGAGGATCTCGACCAGGACCTCGGGGCCGAGCACCTTCTGCGGGAAGCCCACCAGCGCCAGCGCCGTGATCGGGCGCGCGCCCATGGCGTAGAGGTCGCTGAGCGCGTTGGCGGCGGCGATCGCGCCGAAGGCCTCTGCGTCGTTGATCACCGGGGTGAAGAAGTCGACGCTCTGGACGAGGGCCTGGCCTTCGCCGAGGCGGTAGACACCGGCGTCGGCGTTGGTGTCGAACCCGACCAGGAGGTCGGGGTGCGCTTCACGCGGTAGCTTGGCGAGCACGCCCTCCAGGACCTGGGGGCCGAGTTTGCTGGCTCAGCCGCCGCAGGTGGCGAGGTCGGTCAGTCGGGGTCGCGTCATGCGCGCCAGCTTACCCGCAGCCATCCGACAGTTACAAGTCATTACCAGAGAGGTTGATACGAAAAACATCGGCTACGTGCTTGACAGTGTTATATGACACTGTCATGTTGCTGGCATGAACAAGGAACGCTGGACACTGGACGAACTGAGCGAGCGGGTGGAAGCCGCCCTCGCTGTCGTCGACTACGTGCCGGCCGAGAGCGCGCGGATCCGGGCGGTGCCCGACCGGCGCACGATCCGCTACTACACGACCCTGGGGTTGCTCGATCGCCCGGCTGCCATGCGCGGGCGCACCGCGCTCTACGCGCGCCGCCATCTGCTGCAGCTGGTCGCGATCAAGCGGCTGCAGGCCGAAGGGCTGACCCTGGCGCGGATCCAGGAGCGGCTCGCGGGTCTCGACGACGCCTCCCTCGAGCGGCTCGCGCAGCTGCCCCAGGAGCTGCCGAGCGCGGCCCCCGCGGAACCCGAGCCCGAGCCCGCGGTCGAGGAGGCCGCCTTCTGGGAGGCGCTCCCGCCCCCCGCCCCGTCAGCGCCCGAGGCGCTCGACGAACGAACAACCACTCAACATGCTGAGGCCGTGTCGCGTGCGCGGCAGGCGAGGTCGGAGTTGCCCACTCCGACCTCGTGGACAGGCCTCACACTCGCGGAGGAGACGATCCTGCTCCTCTCGGGTGGACGGGCGCTGAACGCAGAGGACACAGCAGCGATTCGCCGAGCGGCGGAGCCCCTGCTGCGAGTGCTGCGCCAACGAGGGATCGCCTAAGAGGAGCCTGCCGCTGTGATGTTGCCACTACTGACCGAAGACCAAATCAACCGTTGCTGCCCCCGACCGGACCCCGGAGACGAGGACTACGGATTCGGCGCGCTGCGAACCCCCCAGGGGAACCTCCCGCTCAAGCTCCTGGACGTGCAGGCAAAGCTCACCGGGCTCCTGGCGCAGACCCAGATTCGCCAGACCTACGTGAACACCCTCGGGGTTCCCCTCGAGGCGACCTACATCTTCCCCCTGCCCGACCGCGCCGCGGTCAGCGCCTTCAAGCTCGTCGTCGGCGAGCGCACGGTCGAAGGCGTACTCAAGGAGCGTGGGCAGGCGCGCCGCGAGTACCAACAGGCGATCGACACGGGGCACCGCGCAGCTATCGCAGAGGAGGACCGCCCGGGCGTGTTCACCATGCGGGTGGGGAACATCATGCCCGGCGAAGAGGCCAGCGTGCTCCTGACCCTGGACGGGCCCGTGCACTACGCCGACGGCGAGGCTACCTGGCGCTTCCCGCTGGTGGTCGCCCCCCGCTACATTCCCGGCAGCGCCCGCGGTGGCGCCGCGGCGGGCAGCGGCGTGGCCACCGACACCGACGCGGTCCCCGACGCCTCGCGGATCACGCCGCCGGTCCTGCTCCCCGGCTTCCCGAACCCCGTGCGCCTGACCGTGGGGGTCGAGCTCGACCCGGCGGGGCTGCCCCTGGGCGAGGTGCGCTCGAGCCTGCACGCGGTGCGCTCCCAGACCGGCGAAGGCGTGCAGCGGATCGAGCTCCAGCCCGGTGAGCGGCTGAACCGCGACTTCGTGCTGCACTTCGAGTTGGCGGCCGAGGCCCGCGGCTCGAGCTTGACCTTCCACCCTGACCCCACCGAGACCGGGGAAGGCACCTTCTCGCTGACCCTCGTTCCGCCGCGGAGCCACGCGACGGTCGCCACCCCGCGCGACGTGGTGTTCCTCCTCGATCGCTCGGGGAGCATGGGCGGTTGGAAGATGGTCGCCGCGCGGCGGGCGACGGCGCGCATGATCGACACCCTCACCGGCCGCGACCGGTTCTCGATCCTCGGCTTCGACCACCAGATCGTCGAGCCGCCCAGCCAGAGCGGGCTGGTGCAGGCCACCGACCGCAACCGCTACCGCGCGGTGGAGTGGCTGGGCAAGCTCGAGGCCGCCGGCGGCACCGAAATGGCGCAGCCGCTGCACCGTTCGCTGCAGCTGCTCAACCAGGACGAGACCCGCGATCGGATCGTGGTCCTCGTGACCGACGGCCAGGTTGGCAACGAGGATCAGATCCTGCGCACCCTCGCGCCGCACCTGGCCGGTTTGCGGGTGTTCACCCTCGGGATCGACCGCGCGGTGAACGCCGGCTTCCTTCGTCGGTTGGCCGGCCTCAGCGGCGGGTTCTGTGAGCTCGTCGAGAGCGAGGATCGACTGGACGAGGTCATGGACCAGGTGCACCGCCGGATCGGGACCCCGCTGCTCACCGACCTCCGGCTCGAGGGCGTCGGCGTGGGGCTGATCGCCGAGAGCATGGTCCCCGGGCGCCTGCCCGACCTGTTCGCCGGCTCGCCGGTGCAGATCCTGGGGCGCTACCGCGGCGCGCCGGGTCCGGTCGCCGTGCGGGGCTTCGACGCCCTCGGCGGTGAGGTGATCGAGCGCCTGGCAGGCAGCACCTGCTCGAGCACGGTCGCCCACAAGGTCTGGGCCCGGGGTCGCGTCCGTGACCTCGAGGACCGCTACGTGGTCAGCTCCGACCGCTCCCTGGCGGGCCAGATCACCGCGCTCTCCTTGCGGCACGGGGTGCTCTGCCGGTTCACGTCCTTCGTGGCCGTCGACCGGGCCGAGGTCGCCAACCAGACCGGGCACGTGCACCAGGTCACCCAGGCCGTGGATCAGCCCGAGGGCTGGGGCGCGGCGAAGGAAGAGGCACAGTCCGCGATTTTCGGTGCCGGGCCGGTGTCCATGTCCCTCGGCTCTGTGGGTGGAGGCTTCGGCGCCTTCGCGGCGCCGCCCAGCAGCGCTCCGGCGCCCATGGCCGGTGGGGGCGGTGGCGACCCCTTCGCGGCTCCTGCGGGTCAAGCCGATCCGTTTGCGGCGCCTGGGAACGACGCCTTCGCGGCGCCGCGCGGGGCTGCCCCAATGCCCAAGGGGTCGGGGAGCAGCAGCGGGAGCATGCCGCCACGCATGCGCTCGTCGTCTCGCAGCGGAGCCGGCATGCCGCCGCGGGTCTCCAAGAGCCGGGCCTCGGGCTCTTCGCGCAAAGCGAAGCGCGAGCGGGAAGAGGCCGCGGCGCCGGCCTTCAACCTCCTCGCCGGCTACACCCGGCGCGGGGAGGATCTGCTGAAGCTGCTCGACCAGGCCAAGGACGCGGCCAGCGACCTGCGTCAGCGCGAGCTGACCAAGCTGGCCGTGCTCTTGACCACGCTGATCGAGGACCTGAGCTCGGTCGGCACCGACGCGGCGGTGATCGCCGAGCTGACTCTGCTGCGCGACGCCTTGCGCGCCGCCCAGCACGGGTCGCTCAGCCCGGCTGAGCTCGACGGGCTCGAGCGCAAGGCGCGGCAGACGCTGCAGGCGTTCGTCGACCGCTCGCGGGGAGGGGTCGCTCAGACCCCTGGCTCGCCGGCGGAGCAGCGAGAAGGATTCTGGTTCTAGCCTTACCTACCCCTGCGGGCTAGAGACCTCCTGGGGGGTTCTGGGAGGTGGGTTGGCGCCCTGGGCATTTGCCCAGGGCGCCGACTCCTTTGGTTCGCCAGGCGCACTACAGCTTGGTGTGGGCTCCGTCGCAGTAGGGGCCGTTGGCCGTGCGCTTGCACGTGCAGAGCGCGCACTTCTTCGGCTCGTCGAGGGTCAGCTGCTGCGGGGTGAAGCTCGTGCCCGCGTGGGACCCGTCGCAGTAGGGCTGGTTGGAGCTGCGCCCGCAGGTGCACCACCAGTACTCGCCTGCCTCCAGCGTTCCGACCCAGGGGGTCTTTCCCCCGATCTCTGGTTGCTCGCTCATGTCGCCTCCTCGGGGCGTGATTCTACGGAGCGCTGCGCGCGAGTGTAGGATCTGCCCCTCTCGGAGGCACCCATGACCCGCACGCTGCTCTGCCTGGCGCTCCTCGCCGCCCCCGTCTGGGGGCAGGTCCCTGACGGCGACCAGCTGTTCCGCCAGCTCGAGGACGAGCTCCCCACGCCCACCTCGACCCGCGCCGCCTCGGGCGCGCCGGGGCACTCCTACTGGCAGCAGCGGGTGGACTACGCCATCGAAGCCAGCCTCGACGAGGCCACGCACCGGATCCAGGGCAAGGAGCGGATCGCCTACACCAACAACTCCCCCGACACCCTGCGCTACCTCTGGGTCCAGCTCGATCAGAACCTCGAGGCCCCCGACGCCGAGGCGCTGCGCAGCCAGACCACCGACCCCGTGGAGGAGGAGGCCAAGAAGCCCTACTACGAGCTGGGCTACGAGCTCATGCGCCAGGAGTTCCCCGGCGGGCACACCGTGGAGTCGGTGACCGACGCCGAGGGCAAGCCGCTGAAGCACCGGGTCAGCGGGACCATGATGCGCGTCGACTTGCCTCAGCCCTTGGCTCCGGGGGCGACGCAGGAGCTGGCGATCGCCTGGCACTACACCGTGCGCGACATTTCGGTGTTCTACAGCCGCACCGGCTACGAGCGGATCAAGGGCGACGAGCAGAACCCGATCTACACGATCGCGCACTGGTACCCCCGGCTGGCCGCCTACTCCGACCGCTACGGGTGGCACGTACACCACTACGTGGGTGAGGAGTTCGCCCTCGAGTTCGGCAACTTCGAGGTCTCGCTCACGGTCCCCGCCGACTACGTCGTCGCCGCGACCGGAGAGCTGCAGAACGCCGAGGCCGTGTTGACCGCCGAGCAGCAGCAGCGCTTCGAGCAGTCGAAGACCGCCGAGGCGCCGGTGTTCGTGATCACCCCCGCGGAAGCCAAGGCCAACCAGGCCGAGAAGGGGCAGGGGACCAAGACCTGGGTCTTCGCCGCCGAGAACGTGCGCGACTTCGCCTGGGCCAGCTCGCGGAAGTACATCTGGGACGCCTGGGGCGTGAAGGTCGGCGAGCGCACGGTGATGGCCATGAGCTACTACCCCAACGAGGCCGAGCCGCTGTGGAGCACGTATTCGACCCACGCGGTGGCGCACACCCTCGAGCATTACGGGCGCTACCTGCCGTATCCCTACCCGGTGGCGCTCTCGTGCAACGGCGCGGTGGGGGGCATGGAGCACCCCATGATCTCGTTTCAGAGCGCGCGCCCCGAGCCCGACGGGACCTACAGCCCGCGGCAGAAGTATGGGTTGATCTCAGTGATCATTCACGAGGTCGGGCACAACTGGTTTCCGATGATCGTGAACAACGACGAGCGCCGCTGGCGCTGGATGGACGAGGGCTTCAACTCCTTCGTGCAGCAGGTGGCCGAGGGCTTCTGGGAGGACGACTACCCCTCGCGCAACGACTTCCGCCGCGAGCGGATCCTCGGCTACATGGCCAAGGACGACGACCAGCCGATCATGACCAACACCAGCCTCCTGATCGAGGGCGGCAACAACGCTTACGCGAAGACGACCCTCGCGCTGACCGTGCTCCGCGAGGCCGTCCTCGGGCGGGAGGTGTTCGACGAGGCCTTCCGCGAATACTGCCACCGTTGGGCGTTCAAGCGCCCCATGCCGGCGGACTTCTTCCGCAGCATGGAGGACGCCGCGGGGGTCGACCTGGACTGGTTCTTCCGCGGATGGTTCTACGGCACCCACCACGTGGACCTGGCGGTCACCGGGGTGCGTGAGCTGACCCTCTTGACCCGCGATCCCGCCGTCGACAAGCCACGCGCCAAGGCCCGCGAGGAGGCGCGCGCGCAGCGGCCTCGGCAGAAGCGCAACGCGGCGCAGCCCAAGCGGGTCGACCGGCACCCCGGGCTGAAGGACTACTACAACGCCTTCGACGAGCACGCCGTGACCGCCAAGGACAACAAGGACTACGCCGAGCTGCTCGCGACCCTCGAGCCCTGGGAGCGCGAGCTCCTTCAGCTGCAGCAGCGGGTCTACGCGGTCGACTTCGAGAACGTGGGCGGGTTGGCCATGCCGCTACCGTTGACCTTCCACTTCGCCGACGGCAGCACCCGCGAGCTGACGGTGCCGGCCTCGGTGTGGCGGCGCTCGCGCGGGGGCAAGGTCTCCAAGCTGTTCTTCTTCGAGAAGGAGCTGGTCCGGGTGGTCCTCGACGCCGACGAGGGGTTGGCCGACGTGGACGTGCGCAACAACGCCTTCCCCCAGTCGATCGCCAGCGGGACCCTCGAGCTGACCAAGGAGAGCCGGAGCAAGAACCCGATGCAGCTCGAGCGTGAGGCCAAGCAAGGGGCCGAAAAGAAGTAGGGGCCAGCTCTAGCGGGTGGCGCCGTCGCTGTAGACCCAGCGCCCGTCTCGGCGGGAGAAGCGGCTGCGCTCGGTGAAGGAGACGTCGTCGTCGCCCTGGTGGAGGGTCGCGCGGAACTCGACCCAGCCCGTGTCGCCGTCGGCGCCGTGGCCCTTGACCTCGAGGCCCGCGAAGCGAGTCCTGGCGCAGTAGTGCTCGAGCTCGACCCCCCACGCCGCAAGGTCAGGGCGGAATTGTGGGCCCTCGGGGTCGGTCGTGTGCTGGAGGTAGGCGACCGCGCCCAGCGCGTAGGCTGCGAAGCGTGAGCGCATGAGCGCCAACGGGTCGGGCGCCGGCGCGCCCCGGTGCAGCGGCCGGCAGCACTTCTTGTATTTCGCTCCGCTGTGGCAGGGGCAGGGGGCGTTGGGTCCGTGCTTCATCGTCTCAGGGGGCCTTTCCAAGGCCCGCTCGCCCTCGCAGCAAGCTGCTCGGGCTCACCCCAACTGGCTGAGGGCTCGTGGTCAATGTTCATTCGGGGGCCTACTGGCTGCTGCGGACGCGCGCCGACATTTGCGCGACCTTGTCCTGCTGGGCCTTGCGGAAGGTGTGCAGGTCTTCGCGCAGGTCGGGGCGCGCGATCGCGAGCATTTGCACGGCGAGCAGCCCCGCGTTGCGTGCATTGCCCACGGCGACGGTGGCCACGGGCACCCCCTTGGGCATTTGCACGATCGAGAGCAGCGCGTCGATCCCTTGCAGGGGCCCGTTGGAGACCGGGACCCCGATCACCGGGAGCGTGGTCAGCGAGGCCAGCATGCCGGGCAGGTGCGCGGCGCCGCCGGCCCCTGCGATCAGCACCTGGAACCCGCGCTCCTCGGCGGCGAGCCCGAAGCGCATCATCTTCTCAGGGGTCCGGTGGGCCGAGACCACGTCGACCTCGTAGGGAACCGCGAACTCGTCGAGGGCGTCCAGCGCCCCCTGCATGGTGGGCAGGTCGGACTCGCTGCCCATGACGACACCAACGACGGGGACACTCACGCGATCGACTCCTCCTGGGCGGTGACCTGCAGCACCTCGCGCAGGCGACGCGCCTGGTCGAGGGCCGACTGGGGGTCGGGAGAGACCACGGTCGCGTGGCCCATTTTGCGGCCGGGCCACACCACGGCCTTGTCGTAGAGGTGGACGTTGACCCCCGGCGTGGCCTGAGCCTGCTCGAGGCCTTCCACGCGGGGTTCCCCGCGGGCGCTGCCGCGCCCGACCACGTTGACCAGCGCCACGGGCGAGGCGAGGGTCGTCGGACCAAGGGGCAGGCCGCACACCGCGCGCAGGTGCTGCTCGAACTGCGAGGTCGGTGAGGCGTCGAGGGTGTGGTGCCCGCTGTTGTGCACCCGGGGGGAGACCTCGTTCACGAGCAGCTCCCCGTCGGCGGTGAGGAACAGCTCGACGGCGAAGACCCCCACGCCGTCGAGGCCGCGCACCGTGCGCTCGCCGAGCTCGCGGGCGCGGGTCAGCACCGCCTCGGGCAGGCGCGCGGGGGCGAGCATCACGTCCAGGTGGTGGCCGACCGGGTCGACCTCGATCTCGCTCACCGGCCAGGAGCGAACCTCGCCGTCGCGGGCCCGCGCGACGAGCACCGCCAGCTCGCGCTCGATCGAGACCAGCCCCTCGAACAGCGAAGGGCCCGGGAGCAGGCGCTCGAGGTCCGAGGGGTTCCTGAGCACCAGGACCCCGCGTCCGTCGTACCCCCCGCGGCGCAGCTTCTGCACGAGGGGCAGACCAAAGGCGCGGCAGGCCTCTGGGGTCGCCTCGTCGCAGGCGGCAAAGCGCGGCCCGGGGAGGCCCAGGGCGTTCAGCTTCTCGCGTTGGGTGAGCTTGTCCTGGATCTGCTCCAGGGTCGTGGGGCCAGGGAACACCGGTACGCCCTGAGCCTCCGCCGCGCGCAGGGCCGAGATCCCCACGTCGTCACGCTCGAAGGTGATCACGTCCACGTGGCTGGCGAGGGCTTCGAGGGCGCGGGGGTCGTTCCAGTCACCGACGAGGCCGACGTCGGCCTTGGTCAGCGCGGGGGCGCGAGGGTCGCGATCGAGGACCGCGACCCACAAACCCAGCGCGTGGGCAGCGTCGCAGAGCAGCGCGCCCAACTGGCCGCCGCCGACCACACCCACCTGGACCCGAGTTCCGTCCATGGCCGCGAGGATACGCGCTCTGGTGGCGTCGCGAAACCGCGGGACCGCGGCTACTCGTCCGGGACGAGCACGTTGGCGCGGAGGTACAACTCGGGCTCCGGCGAGGGGGTCTCGACCTTCCACACGTCGCAGATTCCGCCGCCGATCCGCGGCTTGATCCAGGCGAACTCGTAGCGTTGGGTCTTGGGGTTGTAGACCCCGCCCAGGCGAGCACCTGGAGGCCCAGACGTCGATTGGATCGTGTGGAACTGCATGCGACTCCCCCCGTCGCCCTCCTTCATAAGCCAAGCCACCGACGACCGCGAGCAGAATCCAGCTCCCGAGGGCAGCGGTGCCAAGCCAGGAGGCCTGCGCCACGGGGGCCAGGGCGCGCTTCGCCGGGTCGGCTACGATAGCGTCATGACCGAACAGCCCCTGGATCCGCGGCTCCCGCCCGGGGTTTCCCTCTGCGGGAGCTCCCGGACGTTCTCCCGCGAGAGCCTCCCTGCTGCGCTGCAGCAGGACCACTCGCTGCGGGCTGGACGCTGGGGGCTGTTTCGCTTGCTCGAGGGCACGGTGACCTTCGTCGATCTGGAGCAAGGAGACGAGCTGGCGCTCGTCGCGCCGGCCACCCACGTGATCGCGCCCCTGGCGCGTCACCACCTGCGGGTCGACGGCCCGCTGACCTGCCGGATCGACTTCTTCGAGATCCCTGCGTGAGGGCCTAGCTCGTGCTCAGCCTGGTCGCAGCGGTTGTGGCGCTGGCGCTCGGCGTGGTCGGCCTGGCGCTCGCCAGCAAGACCAAGCGCCCGTGGTGGGTGCGGGTCGCCTCGCTGGCGGCCGTGACCCTGGCGATCCTGCTCCAGGGCGATCGGCTGGCCGTGTGGGCGATCGAAGCCTACGTCGACTGGAAGGCGCCGGCCTACCATGCGGTCGACCCGGCCCTCGTCCGCTTCGGGTTCGAGGTCGTCGTCGAGGACCTCGAGGCCCCGGTGCACGTGACCCACGCCGGCGACGGCTCGGGCCGGCTGTTCGTGGTCGAGCAGTGGGGGACCGTGCGGGTGGTTCGCGACGGAGGCTTGCTCGAGGCACCGTTTTGCGACCTCAGCGAGGAGGTGGCGGCCGGCGGCGAGTGCGG
>Ga0209692_10003807_pt1 | contig 14236 bp, 14 predicted proteins | sample tdDd472_FD_187129 | JGI IMG/M metagenome (GOLD analysis project Ga0209692, IMG submission 187129) | Marine sediment microbial communities from the Atlantic coast under amendment with organic carbon and nitrate - tdDd47.2 (SPAdes)... | ecosystem: Environmental > Aquatic > Marine > Coastal >...
AGAGTACCGGGAAGCTGCGACGGCTGGTACGCGGGATCCTGGCCGGGGCCCGCAGCACGGGGTCGTTGATCGCGGCGGTCATCTGCACCGGGATCGGGATCAATATCATCGCGTCGGACCAGTACATGGCCATCGTCTTGCCCGGGCGGATGTATCAGGCGGAATTCAAGCGGCGGAATCTGGCGCCGCAGAATCTGTCGCGGGCGCTGGAGGATTCGAGCACGCTGACGTCGCCGTTGATTCCATGGAATACGTGTGGGGCCTATATGGCGGGGACGTTGGGAGTGGCCACGTTGGCCTATCTGCCCTACTGCATCTTCAACCTGCTGAATCCAGTGATCTCGCTGGTTTACGGGTTTACCGGGGTGAGTATCGTGAAGGTTGAGGACGGAGGCGATTAGATTGTTCCTGCTATCAGGATAGGCTGACATATGGGCCCGCCGGCGGGTCTTTCCCTGATCACCCGATACACGCCGACGAATCTCCAGGATATTTCCATCCATTTCGGGGTTATATTGACCCTATGCGACTCGCCCTCCCACCTGCGAGCCGCAGTCTCGATGGGAGCCTGCCGTGAATATCCTGCTCGTCGAGCCCCGAACCCCAGAAACCTTCTGGAGTCTTCGCCACGCCCTGCGGTTCGTCGGCAAGCGGGCAGCGAACCCTCCCCTGGGACTACTGACCCTCGCCGGCCTGTTGCCCACCGACTGGAGTTACAGGCTGACGGACCTGAACACGGGCAATCTCGCCGACAACGATATCCGGTGGGCCGATCACGTCATGGTCAGCGCCATGGATATCCACCGCCAGGGAGTCCGGGATCTCGCCCGCCGCTGCCACGATCACGGCACGCCGCTCATCGGAGGCGGTCCCCTCTTCCACTCCAAGTCCGACCGCTCGCTCGGCGTCGACCACGTGGTGGTCGGCGAGGCCGAGGAACTGGTCACCGAGCTGGTCGATGACATGCGTCGGGGCGAGGTGCAGCCTCTCTACCAGGCCAAGCGATTCCCGGATCTGGCCCTCACTCCCGCACCGCGCTGGGACCTGGTCGACCTGCAGCACTACGCCACCCTCTCGGTCCAATCCTGCCGTGGTTGCCCCTTCGATTGCGAGTTCTGCGACGTCGTGGCCCTGAACGGCCACAAGCCGCGCTACAAGTCGCCGGAGCAGTTCCTGGCCGAGCTGGAGTGCCTGCGGGTTCGCGGCTGGCGGGGACCGGTGTTCATCGTCGACGACAATTTCGTGGGGAACAAGCAGCGCTGCCGTGAGCTGCTCCGTGCCGTCATCGAATGGCGGGCGCGCACGGGCGCCCGCATGATCTTCATCACCGAGGCCTCGGTGGACATGGCCAACGATCCCGGGCTGCTCGACCTCATGGTCGCGGCCGGGTTCAAAAAGGTGTTCGTGGGCCTCGAAACGCCCAGCGCCAGGAGCCTGCGCGAATGCCGCAAGATGCAGAATCTCCGTGGCGATCTCGCGGAATCCATCCACACCATCCAGCAGGCCGGCATGGAGGTCATGGGGGGTTTCATCGTGGGCTTCGACAGCGACGAGCGCGACATCTTCCAGCGGCAGTTCGACTTCATCCAGACGACCGGCGTGGTCACGGCCATGGTGGGGGTCCTGCAAGCCCTGCCACGCAGCCGCCTCTACCAGCGGCTGGCCGTCGAGGGCCGGCTCCGCGATGTCAGCCAGGGCGACAATACCCAGGCCAGATTCAACTTCGAGACCCGTCTCGATCGTGATTTCCTCGAGGACAATTACCGGCGACTCATGAAGCGGCTGTACGAGCCAGGGACCTATTACCGGCGAATCCGGACCTTCCTCGACGCCCACAGCATGCGCGGTCCGCGCGAGGTCCTGACCTGGCGCGACCTGAGGGCCGTCGTCAGATCACTCTGGGTCATGGGTATCCGGCATCAGGGACGACGGCAATACTGGTCCTTCATGGCCGGGACCCTGGTCCGGCACCCGCGCCAGGTCGGCGTGGCCATCTCGCTGGCCATCATGGGACACCACTACAGGCAGGTGGCGGCCGGGCTCTAGGTAGGATCGACCGCCCAGCATGATGGCAGCCCAGGTCCCACCGGCGGACCCTTGATCGGGGCCCCCGGGGGACCTTTTTGGCAGCCTATCGCCGATATCGCCAGGGATATCTGGAAATAGATATTGAGTTATGCGTACTCCGAGAACAACCCACCGGTGGTCGGCCCATCCTCCGGCTCCGGAGGCGGCGGCATCTCGATGATCTCATCCCCGGCCGGGGGCGGTTCCTCGTTGGCTCTCAACTCGCTGAGGCTCTCGGTCAAGGCCACCAACGCCTCGCTGATACCGGTCAAGAGGACCGAATGGTCGAAGCTGCCACCATCACCGGCGGCATGGAAGGCATCCTTGAGGCTGGCGCGGAAGTCCTTGGACAGATCGCCATACTCCTGAGCTCTCTCGGGGTCGACCGGACCACTGGCCCGCAACGCATCCTTGATGCTGTGCCGGATGACGCGGTCGAGATGGTGGAGGTTCTTCTGGACATGATGACGGGACGGCTTCTTGCCCTTGACCGGCTGGTCATCGGTCCGGGCGCCTCCTCGGCTGCCGAGCCGGTCGGTGCCAGAAGTGTTGACATGGCGGCGGGGTTGTACCTTGGGGAGGGCCGTCGCTGCGGTTTGACTGATTCCCTTGGACATGATCAACTCCTTTTGATCAGAGCCCCTGCGAGCGTCAATGCCCCAGGGCTCACCTCCAGGTAATCGAACAATTCTCGTCGGACTTTAAGAAAAAAAGATCACAAGCCCTTAGATCCCACCTCCCAACTAGGTTATTATTGCTGACGGCATGTGTCCCTGCCCCGCCTGCCCGAAAGGAAGCCCGCCATGATCGAGACCGCCCCGGACCGCCGCATTCGCAGCCTCTCACACCTGGTCGGCAACACTCCCCTGCTCTGCATCGATTTCAGTTTTCGTGGCCGTGAGCGAACGATCTACGCCAAGGCCGAGAACCTGAACATGACCGGCAGCATCAAGGACCGCATGGCGCTGCACATCCTCAAGCAGGGTTACAATCGGGGAAATCTGGCACCGGGCGATCTCATCATCGAGGCCACCAGCGGCAACACGGGCATCGCCTTCTCGGCCATCGGCAAGGCGTTGGGGCATCCGGTGTCCATCTTCATGCCCGACTGGATGAGCGCCGAGCGCATCAACCTGATCCGCAGCCTCGGGGCCGACATCCGGTTGATCACCCGGGAAGAGGGCGGGTTCCTGGGCAGCATCAAGCTCGCCGAGGAACTGGCCCGCGCCCAGGACCACACCTTCCTGCCGCGCCAGTTCAGCAACGAGGGCAACTGCGAGGCCCATTCCCTGACCACCGGACCGGAGATCTGGTGGCAGCTGCGGTTCATCGGGCTGAAACCCGACGCCTTCATCGCCGGCGTCGGCACCGGCGGCACCATCATGGGAGCTGGTCACTTTCTGCGGGGAATGAATCCCGACATCAAGATCTATCCGCTGGAGCCCGCCAACTCCCCCACCATGTCCACCGGACACAAGGTGGGCAAGCACCGCATCCAGGGCATCTCCGACGAGTTCATCCCGTCCATCCTGCAGCTCGACACCCTGGACCGCATCGTGGCCGTGGACGATGGAGACGCCATCATCATGGCCCAGTGCCTGGCCCAGGAGCTGGGAATCGGGGTGGGCATCTCGTCAGGCGCCAACTTCCTGGGCGCGATGATGATCCAGGATGAGCTGGGTCCCGATGCCGTGGTGGTCACGGTGTTCCCCGACGACAACAAGAAATACCTGAGCACGGACCTGCTGGGTGACGAGCCGGTGAAGGACGACTTCCTGTCGCCGGCCGTGGAGCTTCACTCGTTCCATGCCTACAAGAGGGTATGCCACACCTGCTGCGATCCGGTGGACTGCGTGCCGCATGGCGGCATTCCCCTCACCGAGGAGGAGAAGTTGCCGCCCTGTCCGAGGAGAGCTTGATCAGGTCCTACCAGTCCACACCGATGCCGAAGGTCGTCCGTACGTCATCGCGCAGGGGTGTATTACCGTCCGCATCCGGCCGGGGGCTCTCGGCACGGTCCCAGGTGATGGCCCAGTCGAGGTCGATGATGTCGCCCAGGATGTCGAAGGAGATGGCGGCCCGGCCGTGATGGAAGGTATTCTTGGTATCGGGCAAGCCGATCTGGGCGTTGTATGTCAGCAGTAGTTCGATATCGCCGGTGATATCCCACTCCAGTTCGGTGCTGGGAATGAGCGAGGCTGTATCGATCTTGTCGTCTTCCCCCTCGCCCACGGATAGGTACTTGGTGGTCTGATAACCGGCGCCGAGACCGACATCCCAATCGAATTTGCCGCCACGCGCGATGACATAACCGAGACCGGCACTCACGGTGCTCTTGAGATCCAGGTTCTGGAAGTCGTCGCTGACGAAGTTCAGGCTCAGCGGCGTGATGAAGAAACCGCGTGAGATCAGGGCGTCGACACTGGCGGAGAGGTTGTTGTTGTTGATGGTCGTCTCATCGGACACCGTGCCGTAGTTGCCGCCGTAGTCCAGGGTAGACCGGAGCTTGGGCGACTGGCGGCGGATGCGCAGGGCCGTGTTGAAGTCCGTCTGCTCGGTATTGCCCGACCGGGTGGCGATACCAATGGTCGCCTTGGCCGACCAGTAGTTGATCTCCTTCGGCTCGCCCGCCACGATGAGGACCAGTGCTGCCCGTGGGTACTCCGTGACGCCGCTCGCATTGCGAACAGCCACCACGTCATCACGCACGGCCACGGTGCCGCTGACGGTGCCCAGAACCTCGAATCGCAGGGTCAGATACCGTGACGAGCGCAGTTCGGCCACGTCACCCCAGTCGAGCTTCAGGAGATCCAGCTCGTCGCTGTCGAACTCGAGGTCCATGTCCCGCAAGGTCTTCAGCTCGCCACCGAGCCACTCGCCGGAGTTCATTCGGATCCAATCGAACTGGTCGTTGTCGGGCTCGGGGGGCTGCCATGGTTCGGCTGCCAGGGCGGGCAGCACGAGAAAAATGGTCAGCAGGCTGAGGATCATGACGCCGGTATGGTTTCGCATTTTCATCAATCGTCACTCTCTGCTTCGGGGGCGGTCTCCTGGTTCCAATCGGTTTGCTCCACCTGTTTCTCGGCTTCACCGAGGCGTTTGACCGGAGCCTGGTCGATCCTCTTGATCTGCTCCTCGTAGATGTGCACATCGCGTTGCGGGAAGGGAATGGAGATGCCTTCCTCGTCGAAGCGCATCTTCACGGCCCGGGTGACATCCCAGTGGGTCTCCCAGTAGTCCTCGGTCTTCACCCAGGGACGCACCACGAAGTCCACCGACGATTCCCCAAGAGTGTGCAGGCGAACCATGGGTTCGGGCTCCTTGAGGACCCGATCGTTCCCGGTCAGGATATCGATGAGCACCTTCTCGGCCTTGGGAATGTCATCGGTGTAGGAGATGCCGAAGGTCATGTCGACCCGGCGGATGTGCTGGTCGGTGACGTTCTTGATGACGTCGCCCCAGATCTTGCTGTTGGGCACCACCAGCTTCTGGTTGTCCAGGGTCAGGACACTGGTCGACACCAGGCTCATGTCGCCGACCTTGCCGAAGGCACCGGCCACCTCCACGAGGTCGCCCACATCATAGGGACGGTAGATGAGGATCATCATGCCGGCGGCCAGGTTGGAGAGGCTGTCCTGCATGGCGAAGCCGAGGATGAAGCCCACGACACCGAAACCGGCGAGCAGGGGGCCGAGGCTGATTCCGAGCTGCGCGAGGCCGATGAGCAGGGCGATGATCATGACCGTGTTGTACGACAGGGTGACGATCATGCTGCGCAACAGCTGGGAAAGGTTCACTCGGGCGCTCTTCAGGCTCGTTTCCACGGCCTTTCGCACGATCCGGGCCAGGATGCGCCCCGCGAAGAGGATCAGCAGGAGCAGGATGATCTTGAACAGGAGGCTGGGACCGCTCTCGGCCAGCCAGGCGACGAATCCGCCCCAGGCCCGGCCAGCCAGGTTCTTCAGCACATCGGTGCTGAGCAACCCGGAACTGATGTCGCCGGTCGCCGTGACCATCTGCTCCTTGTAGCGCTCGGCCGGCAATTCCAGGGCATCCATGAGTGCCAGCATGGCGAACTGATTGGTCTTGATGTTTTCCAGGCTCTTGCGGGACGCGATGAGCCGCTGGGTCAGGTCAGCGTCGCCCGGCACATCCTTCAGGTGTGACTTCAGGATCCCGATGCGATCGAGCGCCAGGGCCAGCCGTCCGGATAGGGCATCGACACGGCCCTTCAACAGGCTAGTGAAGGCAGCACGCTGCTCGGTCGTGTCCAGCCCGAGATTCTCGAGGCTCTGGATATGCTGCCAGCCGTGTCCATAGATGATGTCCAGGCGTTGAGAGCGATGGGCGATCTCATCCTCGAGTTCCAGGAGGTCCATGGGTGATGAGCCCGAGCGTCCGGCCCGCAACTCATCGATCTCCTGCTGGGTCTTCCCGATCAGGTCCCAGATCTGGGGTGCCAGCAGCTCGTTGACCTGGGCCATCTGTTCTCGAAGCTCGGGATGATCGCCGCGGCGCTCGACTTCCGCGTAAAGGGCAGAAAGCTCATGAATGGCCGCCAGGCCCGCATCCTCACGGTCGTCGATCTGCAGCCTGAGGACCATGCTGTCCTCATGGCTGGCGGTCAGCAGCATGACCTTGTACTGACTGATCGTGTCCCGGACTTCCTGGATCCGGGCCATCAATTCCGTCGCCTTCTCGCTCACTTCCTCGGAGGTGCTCTCGGCGAGAGACCCCGATTCCTGGGCCAGCGCCGGCGACACCATGGTTAATGCCAGCACACAGAGCATGATCGATAATTGAGCCGGCAACCACGACCGCATGGTCGTCCTCCCTTGACTGAACGAGATGTCTTGGCCGCGAATGAATCCACTCCGCAAGAAACTAATAAACGGCAATCATCGCACTCCTGCCCTTTGACTCCTGCTCTTCTTACGCTTAGCCTTTCCCTGGTCGAGACACCCCAGCCAGCGAGGAAGACCATGACCGGTCCCGAGGAAACCAGCAGCAGCACCGAGTCCCGCGACTTCATCAGGGAGATTGTCCACCAGGACGTCGAGAGCGGCAAGCACAAGGGTCGCGTGCACACTCGATTCCCTCCCGAGCCCAACGGCTACCTACACATCGGACACGCCAAGGCCATCCTCATCGCCTGGGGCATCGCGCAGGAATTCAACGGCAAGTTCAACCTGCGCTTCGACGACACGAACCCGGAAAAGGAAGACACCGAGTTCGTGGACGCCATCCAGGAAGACGTGCGCTGGCTCGGCGCCGACTGGGAGGACCGCTGCTTCCACGCCAGCGACTACTTCGACACGCTCTACGAATGGGCGCAGGTCCTGATCCGCGAGGGCAAGGCCTACGTCTGCTCGTTGACCGAGGAGCAGGTGCGCGAGTACCGCGGCACGGTCACCGAGGGCGGCCGCCCCAGCCCCGACCGCGAACGGCCGGCCGAGGAATCCCTGGATCTCATGGAGCGCATGAAGAACGGTGAGTTCCCCGAGGGCCAGTACACGGTCCGCGCCAAGATCGACATGGGCCACGCGAACATGAAGATGCGCGACCCCCTGCTCTACCGCATCAAGCACCTGACGCATCATCGCACCGGCGACAAGTGGCACATCTACCCCATGTACGACTACACCCACGGCCAGAGCGACGCCATCGAGGGCATCACCCACTCCACGTGCTCGCTGGAATTCCAGGTGAACCGCCCGCTGTACGACTGGTTCATCGAGAACCTGCCCGTGCCCCACATCCCCCATCAGTACGAATTCGCCCGCCTGAACCTCACCTACACGGTGATGAGCAAGCGCAAGCTGCGGTCCCTGGTGGAAGAGGGGACGGTCAGCGGCTGGGACGACCCGCGCATGCCCACCCTGTCGGCCATGCGTCGTCGGGGCTACACCTCGGAGGCGATCCAGGAGTTCTGTGACCGCATCGGCGTGGCCAAGGCCGACTCGACGGTGGACTTCTCGCTCCTCGAGTGGGCGGTGCGCGAGCATCTGAACCGGGTGGCGCCCCGGGTGATGACGGTGTTGCGACCCCTCAAGGTCGTGATCACCAACTATCCTGAGGGCCAGACCGAGATGATCACCTGCGTGAACAATCCCGAGGACGATTCGGCGGGCACGCGCGAGGTGCCCTTCGGCCGCGAGCTGTGGATCGAGCGCGAGGACTTCCGCGAGGAGGCGCCCCGCAAGTTCTTCCGTCTCAAGCCCGGCCACGAAGTGCGCCTGAAGCACGCCTACTACATCACCTGCGACGAGGTGATCAAGGACGACAGCGGCGAGATCACCGAGCTGCGTTGCTCCTATGATCCCGAATCCCACGGCGGCGACACGCCCGACGGCCGCAAGGTCCGCGGCACCCTGCACTGGGTGAGCTGCGAGCATGCCGTGGAGGCCGAGATCCGCCTTTACGACCACCTGTTCGGCCACCCCTTCCCCGAAGAAGGCGGCAACTTCCTGGACAACCTGAACCCCGACTCCCTCGAGGTCCTCACCGACGCCAAGCTGGAGCCGGCCCTGGCCGCCATGCAGCCCGGCGACAAGATGCAGTTCATGCGCAACGGCTACTTCTGCGTGGACTCCAAGGACTCCAAGCCCGGCGCGCTGGTGTTCAACCGCACGGCGACCTTGAAGGACAGCTGGGCCAAGGCGGAGGCCAAGAAGAAGAAGTAGGCTGATTCGACAGCAAATCTCGAGAAACCGGGCCCGGGCGCATGTCCGGGCCCGGTTGTATCATGGGCCCGGCATGCCGTTGATCGCCCCCTCCTGAAAGGCCGGACCATGCCCACCAGGCACCACATCCTGTATCTCTGCACCGGCAACAGCTGCCGCAGCCAGATGGCCGAGGGCTGGACCCGCCACCTCAAGGGCGACCAGTTCGAGGTCTCCTCGGCGGGAATCGAGACTCATGGATTGAACGAACGGGCGGTCAAGGTGATGGCCGAAGCCGGAGTCGACATCTCGGGGCAGCGATCCCAGCATATCGGCGAGTTCACCGATACCCAACTCGACACCGTGGTCACGGTCTGTGGACACGCCCACGAGACCTGTCCGGTGTTTCCGGCTGGCGCTCGGGTGGTGCACCAGGGCTTCGACGATCCGCCATTCCTGGCCAGGGAGCTGAAGGGCGAGGAGAAAATCCTCGACTGCTATCGGCGGGTACGCGATGAGATCAGGAGCTTCGTTGAAGGTCTTCCGGACAGCCTGGGCTAGGTCTATTCAAGCTGGATCGCGGCAGCCCGGACGGCCTCGGGAACCAGGCGTCGGTGACCGCCGAAGAGACCCACTTCTTCAACCGCCTGGGAGAATGAGCCGTGGATGGCGGTGCAAGCCAACGCCGTCACCAGTTCTTTGATATTCTCGGGAGTGACGCCTCCACCGGGCATGACCTCGATCCCGGGGTTGTGGGCGATGAGTCCGGCAATGGTGACCGCTCCGGTGAATACATCGCCGGCGCCACCGGCGGTGAGGACCCGGGTGATGCCCAGGTCCTTCAAGATGGTCAGGGCCTCCTCGAGATCAGGAGTCTCGTCGATGGCGCGGTGGAAGACGACATCCCTCTCCCCCACCAGCTCCACCATGGCCCGAACCCGTTCCCCATCGATCAGGCCCTGCTCGTTCAAGCAGCCGAACGCCACGCCGGCCGCGCCGGCGTCCATGATCTCGGCCGCATCATCGAGCATGGAGCCCCATTCGCTCCTGCTGTAAACGAAGCCCCCGGGCCGGGGCCGCACCATGACCACCACCGGCACCTTGACCGCAGCCAGGGTCCGCTTGATCACCGACGCAGACGGCGTCAAGCCACCCACTTCGAGTCCTATGTTCAGCTCGATGCGACCGGCACCCATCAAGGCCGCCAGTACCGCATCCTCCGCGCCTCCCACACAGACTTCCAGCAGGGCCATGATCTCTACTCTCAGTGAATGAGCATCAGGGTATAGCGCAGGGTGAACGACACGCCGACTCCGAGGAAGATCACCCCGGTGACCTGCCGCGCATACTTCTCGATGATGGTCACCTTGTCGAAGACCTGCCCCACCCGACCGGCCGCCAGGGCCAGCACCAGTCCAAAAACCAGTACCGGCAAGGCCGTGCCGATGCCGTACAGCAGAGGCAGCAGGAATCCCGAACCGGTATCCAGGCACAGGGGCAGGAGGCTGCCGAAGAACAGGGCAGCTGATACCGGACAGAAGGCCATGGCGAACATCACGCCGAGGAAGAAGGCCGCGCCCAGCCCCATGGCCTCGGCCCGTCGCTGGACCCAACCACTGAAACGGCCGCCACTGCCTCGTCCGATGGAAATCCACTCCAGCAAAAAGAGGCCGGTGACGATGAGTACCGGCCCCAGCAGGCGATTCATATTCTCCTGCAACCAGGCCGACACCGAGGGGACAGCCAGCAGGCCACCCACCAGGATCATGCCCAGGGCCGCGTAGGCCAGGGCGCGTCCGGCGGTGTAGAGTAGACCGGTGAGGATGGCGCCCCGGGCATTGCCGGTGCGCCGGCCGATGAAGCCCATGGCCGCCACGTTGGTGGCCAGCGGGCAGGGGCTGATGCTGGTCAGAATGCCGAGCCAGAGGGCCGTTCCCACGGCAGCGAGCATCAGGCGCCGCCCTTCTCGAGGTTGTCCAGGCAGGCGGTCAGGTTCTCGGTGATGTAGGCCTTGTACTCGGTGTCATCACTGATCTTGGCCCAGACCTCGTCCAGCCGCCGCCAGCCGTGGTCCTTACCATTCTTGCGCTCGACCATCACCACGCAACGATTGGTCATCTCGAAATCGGTGACGAAGTGCCGGGTGGCATCGGTCTCGATGTTGACAGGCTTGAAGAGGACTGTCCCCGCCCGTTGACGGTCGGCGAAACCCTCATCGATGGCCAGGGTCGCCAGCGACTCCATGCGGTTACAGGTCTGACAACGCTTGTTGCCATGGAAGTAGTAGACCACAACGCCGTCAGCGGGTAGACCATCGGCGGTCGCCCCGGCCACGGCAGCATCACCCGAACAGCCGGGAGCGCAGGCCTCGGCTGAGCCACAGGCCTCGGCAGCCTGGTCCTCACCGCCGGCACCGTCGCCGCCCATCAGCACATACACCACGCCGCCCACTGCGAGGATCAACAGCAGGCCGGTCACCAGAGATTTGATATTCATGAATCCAGGGGTCCTTTCAAGCTAGCTCAACATCGCCTTGATCTCGTCTTTGGCCGGCACCTTGCCCGCCACCTTGACCTCGCCATCGACAGCCAGGGCCGGGGTCATCATCACCCCGAAGGCCATGATCTCCTGAATGCCGGAGACCTTTTCCAGCTCGGCATCCAGGCCGAGCTCGCCGATGACCTGTTCGACGGCCTTGTACAGCTTGTCGCACTTGGCGCAGCCGGTTCCGAGAACGGAAACTTTCATCCCATCAGTCCTTTCAGATCAGATTCCCATAGAGCAGACCCGTCACGGTGGCCATGACCACCACGAGCAAGACGAACACCGCCGTCTTCTTGCCCCCGATCACACTACGAATCACCAGCATGTTGGGTAGGCTCAAGGCCGGACCGGCCAGCAGCAACGCCAGGGCCGGTCCCTTGCCCATGCCACTACCCAGCAGTCCCTGCAGAATGGGGACCTCGGTGAGCGTGGCGAAGTACATGAACGCCCCGACCACCGAGGCGAAGAGATTGGCCAGCACCCCATTGCCACCCACGGCACTGGACACCCACTCGGCATTGATCAGGCCCTCATGACCCGGTCGACCGAGCAGGAAGCCGGCGACCATCACCCCACCCAGGAGCAGGGGCATGATCTGCTTGGTGAACTGCCACGACTGGTCGAACCAGTCGCCCAGCTCGTCTTCTTCACCCGCCGTCACCACTCCCAGACCGAGAACGCCCGCCAGGAAAGGAGCCTCGGGCCGGCGGAACACAACCGCCAGGAGGGCCACCACCAGCGTCACCGCCGCCAGCCGGAGCCGGGAAGCGCCAAACCATAGGGCCAGTTCGAGCGCCAGAACTAGCCCCAGACCGCCGGCGATCCACCACTTCACGCCATGAATGACGGACTGGCAGCATCCCTCGCGATCGCCCGGCCCCCAGGTGGCCGCGATGAGGGTCAGGACCAAGGTGGCGATGAAGAGGAAGTTCTGCCACAGCGGTCGCGCAGGTTCCTCCGGAGGTAATTGCATGGCCGCGGCCTGCCGGGCTCCCTCGCTGCGACGGAAGATGCCCGCCATGGCCAGTCCGATGACCAGCGCGAAAAACACGGCCCCCAGCGCCCGAGCCAGCCCCAGCTGTGGGCCCAGGACCGTGGCCGTCAGGATCACCGCCAGGATATTGATGGCCGGACCGCTGTACAGGAAGGCCGTGGCCGGACCGAGGCCCGCGCCCATGGCATAGATGCCGGCGAAGAGGGGCAGGACCGTGCACGAGCAAACCGCCAGGACTGTCCCTGAAACCGCCGCGACCCCGTAGGCCACTGGCTTGGGGGCCGCCGGCCCCAGATACTTCATCACCGACTGCTGGCTCAGGAAGGTGCCGATGGCGCCGGCGATCCAGAAGGCCGGCAGGAGGCAGAAGATCACGTGCTCCCGGGCGTACCAGCGCACCAGGTGCAGGGCTTCGTCCAGGGCGCCGTCGAAGCGTGGGTTGCCCACCGGCAGCCACCAACAGGCGGCGAAGGCGGCCGTCAGCCAGATTAGAGGTTTCCAGTGACGAGCCAGGCTCATGATGCCTCCGTCGTCGGTGGTGCCGCAAGAATGGCCTGGGGCGCCTCGCCCTGAAGGCTGTCGATGCAGCCCAGGAAATCGAGGACACAGTGGGCATCGAGCTGGTAGAAGACCTGGTTGCCGCGACGGTCGTCACTCACGAGCCCCGCTTCGCGAAGGACCGAGAGGTGTTTGCTCACCGTCGAGATGTCCGAGCCGACGAGTTGCTGCAGGTCGCAGACACAGCGCTCGCTGCGGCCCAGTTCCTGGACGAGGAAGAGCCGGGTGGGGTGGCCCAGAGCCTTGAAGACCTTGGCCTGGCGGCGGCAGTGGTCATTGATCGATCGTTCCATGATGTGAACCTCCATCAGTAATGTTTGGCTATTTGGCCAAATAGTCAAACAAAAAAACACCGCCCCAGATTGTTCGACCTATTGATGAATTCTCATCAGCAACACCAGGTGATAACACATCAGCGCCCCATAGATTCCCGTCAGCCCATACATCAGGTAGCGCACCCAGTTGAAATAGCGATGAACGGACAGCAAGAAGAAGGCGATTGGCAACGGTCCCAGCTTGATGAGGAGGAACCAGCCCACCCCCCTGCGGAGGGCACGGTCCATGAACGGGTTCACCTCGGTGCCGCCGTGGCTGATGATGTAGAGGGTCGAGGCCGCATCCAGGGTGATGAAGATCAGCAGGGAGAGAATCACGGCAAGATGGATCCCGCTGGATCGATCGACATAACGACCGCGCAGGAAGTCGGTGTCGCGGCGGATCTGGAAACGCCGCCCAACGAGGCTGAACTTCGACAGTAGCGGGGTCGGGCGCAGGCGACGATCATCGCCGAGGCGCCGGTTGCTGTCGGTCTGGTTGTCCAGCTGATCGCTCACGCATGACCTCTGACTGGTGGTGATGGGATGCCTCGCAAGAATGTCACCTCTTCCGGTCCTCGTGGCAAGCCCCCATCAACGCCCGTTGACACCTTGTCTCTCCTGGTTGACATTGGGCGCGGAAAACGGTCCACGATTGCCGCCCAATATGCACGGGCCGTGCCACAACACCTTGCAGGAGCTCAATATGTCTGGTGCCGAACAGTTCCAGCTCACGAAATTCGCCAAGAGCGCCGGCTGAGCGGCCAAACTGAGTCCAGGGGACCTGGACGGTTTGCTTTCGCCCATCGCCGACGTGACCTCGCCAGACCTCCTGGTCGGATTCGACACTTCCGACGACGCCGGGGTCTATCGCCTGGACAGCGAGCGGGCCCTGGTGGTGACCGCCGACTTCATCACCCCGGTGGTGGACGATGCCCGGACCTTCGGACGCGTGGCGGCGGCCAATTCCATCAGCGATGTCTACGCCATGGGTGGCCGCCCGCTCACGGCCATCAACCTCGCGGGATACCCCCAGAAGGATGTCCCGGCCGAGATCCTGGGCGCCATCATGGCCGGCGCCGCCGAGGTCTGCGCCG